>RCUT01000301.1_pt1 | contig 26698 bp, 12 predicted proteins | sample 2166171 | NCBI WGS metagenome assembly RCUT01 (sample SAMN09932757, study PRJNA488358) | compost metagenome | isolation source: compost soil in 4-hydroxybenzoic | place: Germany: Experimental Botanical Garden | reverse complement strand
GCCCCCATGCTGGATTGGTGAGATTTTTTCTCTAGCCCTTACCAGGCGTAGCCTTCAATTTCCATGGGGCAGATATGGGGCAGGTGGCTGCCAAAACGGCTTTAATCAGGGGTTTTCTCAAGCCTTTCAGCTCTTCTTGTCTACTCTGCGAATATGTCCCAACAACTTTGTTCGTTAAAGACAAGAATCAACATCATCAACAGGTTATGTTGATGTTGGTGGTCATTTGATTATACCCACTCGAGATCTTAAGAGCGAATAGGAGGGAACATGGGTAGCAGCATCGTCATTCGGTTCTGCCTATGTGCCTTCCTTGAGCTGTTTGCTGTGCTGGCAGGAGCGTCTACCACCTGACCCAGACCACTGACAAAGACAAAAAATGAAAAAGCCCGCGATTCGCGGGCTTGCCCTTCCAGAAGATTATCTTCGAGCCTCCATCTTCGTGATCGCAGTTAGCCTACGCACTTCTTTCTCTCTCTGCTGATCTATATAGCTGGCCAGGTCAGTCAGGTGCACCAGATAATCGCTCTTTTGGCTGGTTCTGAACGTCGGGATGGGTAACATCCCGGCATTTGCCCGCTGTCTGGCTGTTTGATATGACAGACCAAAATAGTCACTACAAATGTCTTTAAGCGGCACGACAGGTTTCTCGTATTGCGCCAAGAGCATAAAAACGGTTTGCATGCTGTCACCTCACAACAGAGTCGGTGGAACTGGGAAAACCGGGAAATCCATTAATCCACCTCCAGCTCGGTCAGGCCTCTCTTGATACGTTCTGGCCAGATGGCAAAATAGCGGGCCGATTTTTTCTCCTGTACGACTTTGAGAGTCAATCTATCTAACTCATTGAATTGCAACCAATCTCTTTTTACTAATCGCAGCATCTGTGAGCGGTATTGAGGGCGCAAATTCAGCGCTTGTTTCAGCACGTCAGTTTTGACTAACCATTGCGACTCCCCTTGATACGTTCGACTGTAACCAACACTAGAGCTCAGTCGGCCTTCCAGGGGTCTTATATACGGACCCCAGCCCTGTATGGCTGCTTTCAGCATACAGAACAGCCGGTAATCCTCAGTGTCCAGACCATGACCGCGGTTTTTTAGCCATAGATTAAAACAGTGCTCAACAGCATTCGCAGAGTGGTGGTCGAGCCACGGCAGGAGATTGAACTGGTTAGCCATGACCAATGCGGCCTCAACTAGGGCAAACCGACGAATTACCCGCATCACCTGGGGGCTAATATGGTAGCCCAAGAGAGTCTCGGCATTCTCCTTCATGAGTGCACAGCGATACGAGTGCTGCTGCAAAACCTTGCGAGTGAGTTCAGCTTCATCGTAGCCAGCTAGTCGATTTATCCATGCCGAAAACAGGGATCCATAGTAACGCTTGCAGCGTCGCTGCAATTCATCTGCCAGCAAATCTGGCCCATTGTGACCATGGAGCGCATCAAACACGCCGTGTTGACCAACAGCGGGTATTTCAACCACCCGACTCAGCTGTCCAGCCAGCGGTACTTTACCCAGTTGCGCCATATGCTCCTCCAGTGTCACCTCTCCGTTAGATAAGGCAATGGTTCGCCAAGGTTCGCCTATGGCCAGCTGGCCAGTTTCGTTGGCTCTAAGCTTGGGTCGACCGTTGCATATGGAGTAGACGGCAGTATCCACATCCTCGGCCCTTGCTTGAGATAATTCATCCAGAAAGAGGGGGACATCGTGGTGAAGTGCTGCGGCCGCAGCTAGACCATTCGCAGTACTCAACCATGTTCTCATGATCGATTCATCACCTAGCACTGACGTTGCGACCTTCAAGGCCGTAGATTTGCCTGACCCTGAATCACCATATATGTGGAAAATCGTGTTTTCGACACCTGAGCTGCTGAGCAGAGGTGCACTCAGAGCAGCTCCACAGCAAAAAATCAGCAGCGGATTACCAATGCAGACCTCGCCAATTTCTTCCTGCCACTGTTCCAGCGAGCCAGATGACCGCAGTTCCATATCCATCCCCTTGCGGAGCAGATACAACTTTGTGCGATCTCTGTGGGCGCTCCAGCCAGGAGTGACAAAACCTTCTTGATGCCACCCGGTTCGTTCAACACAGATCGCAGGTTCCGCACGTTGGATCTCATCGAGTAGATAACGCTGGATACGTGGCCAAGCGTGAGGGTTTAGCTCCAATGGATAGCCTGAGTCGAGCAGCATTTCCCGAACCTGCCTGCTGTTATCACCCTGGAGATTCCGAATGAGGACAATATCTTGCAACTGAACACCGTCCAGGTTCTTCCACTCCAGTAAAATGCCGTAGCTGCGTCTCTGATCTGAAGAGCGGGTTCGAGCCAGCACGTTGATATAACCCCCGAGCTTGACCCAGCGTTCGGATTCCCTGCATTCCAGTGCATCCGGCAGTAATCGAAATTCCATAAGCACCTCCTGTCAAATGTTCTTCAGATACAGCTGGATATCAGATAGCCTGAATCTGATTGAACGTCCGGTGGGGCCTAGCCTGATGGGGGCGGGTATGTTTCCAGATTTCACTAGACGTCGTATTGTTGATGGCGAAAGAGCCGTCAGTTCGACCACCTCAGCAACTGTTATCAATTTTTCTTGCGGTGTTTCAGCCATACATCCTCCTGATGCTTCATGTGTTAGCAGGAGCATTCTGCATGTTGTTTTCAGAAAACATCGTCGCTGGAAGTGCCTTTTTTGGGCGAATTTAAAAAACAATTTCCACTATAAAAACAGAGGGTTAAGATACAATCCTTCTTGATGCCGACTATTCCACCATTTATTGGCTATTACCGTATTATTTTTTGATTCGCTAATCTGACGGAAATTTCACATGTGAAATTTTTTGCGTCATCTTGGTCCGTAACCCAGAGTGAGTTCACAGACTGGTGTAATAGGTTAAAAAAATCCCCGGGCGATGACCGGGGACTTGTGTATAAGATATTTACATAAAGTGGTATCTAGTAGGACGGCTACTGCCTCAACTGACCGAAGCATTACCAAAAAGGTGAGCCTACATACTCCCCGGTCTGTATGTCATAGCCATTGGAAACAAGCCGGATCGAACTTTTTTTTCTGACTACATTGCCCGTAGCCTCGTTCTTTGGTGCAGCGAGCAAGCCATAGAACATCCCTCCAATAAGAGCTCCCTGCCAAGCAAACAAGGCTACCAGCCCCCAGAAGGCAAGGCCCACCCAGTAGTTCTTGTGGAGCAGATCAAGCAAGGGTTTGAGCCAGTAAACAACTGGGATGGCTAAAACGGCATAACACCAGCCAGTGACCTCAAGCAGTGCCCAGCCAAGGACGACAACAGCCATCAAAAATATATTAATTAAATCTTTCATGGTGACCTCCTTTAATGTGTCACATTCATATTATCGTGATTTGATAAAATGCAATCTTAAGCAAGCAATGATTTAATGATTTTTGAGTTAAGGGATCGGGCAATGCTTATTAGTAAAGTCGGTAACATGAGTACTCACAGCTGAAAATTTTCACATATGAAGTTATCTGAGCTGCCTTGGTTGCTGCTTAAAGAGAGTACATATTTATTGAGCGCCACAACGTTTGCAAACGAGAAAAAGCCGCACGAAGGCGGCCAGTGGTGCGATGTTTTATCAGAATGAGTAGACAAAGAGCTCTGGTTTCCCTTGTTCAAGCAGGTAAGGAAATACGATCTTGTCGCTATTATTCATTTTGACTTGTTGAGGGGCTAGGTACAGGAAGGCCCAAACTGGTAGCTTCTCACTGATCTTGCTGTATACGGCTTGTTCTGGTGCGTGGCTAGCCGCTCCATTCGTAACGTTAATAAAATTAAAATCCGTGTTATGGCCGGAAGTGAATGCATAAGCATCCCCTTGAACTCCAGTAATAAAGGTTGGTGCCTTGTCTTGATTCGGCTCTACGATTCGTACCTTAATAGAGCACATATCCGAGACCTTGTTTTTACCGTTGGTCCAGGTCGGACAATTCCATTCGTTGCTGTAAAAATGATATGTCAGGTTGCCATCTTTGTCGTACAGCAGGTCGAATTTTACACCCAGTTCGGTCAGAGATGACTCGATAGAAAGCTTCACATTCGAAATCAATTTGGTCTGAGCATCGGCTGACGATGCGGCCTCATTTACAGGCATCCAGGCTATCAAGCTATTCCGGGCGCCATGCTGCTTGGGGCCAAACGCCCAATTAGCCATGTTGACTACCCCACCTTGCCAGTTTGATAGGCCTCCCACACTGGGAGCGATATAGCCGGACATCACATAAGCTGCACCAAAGGTTTTGGTATCTGTCATGCGTTCCAACTGCTCACGTGGTACAGCAGTATCCTTAATTCCAGTAATCAAACCACCAGCCTCGGCAATATTGTAGGCGCGGCTGTGGTCTGTATTGTACTGGTAGCTATTTGATGTCATGGCACAACCAGAGGACAGCCCCAGCCCGGTTGCAACGATTATGGTGGTTAGTTTTTTTATCATTGAAGTGTCTCGTTTGGTTCTGCTTATAGGCTGCCATGAATCCTATAAAAAGCAACAAAATCAAGCTATCCAGTTGAAATTATTGAATATATGTACATAGAGAACATTTTTACTCTTACTGGGTAGAACGCCTAAGTGGTGCGCAACATTAATGACCTGAGGTGTTGTAGCTGCCCACTGTGAGCTACATAGGTACTCTGATTTGGATGTTTTACCGGTTTTTTCGATCCGTATCTTTCACCTGTGTAATTTTAAGTTTCTCTCTGTAGAGATATGCAGCAGCTACCGCAAAGCCGAGAAGAAAAAGGAATAGAGTGACCAAAATTACGATGCTGTTCATAAAGCGTCCTCCATATGGTATGGAAAACTATGCATCACGCGGTCAGATTGATCAATAACTTGTTGATTTTTATATAACTTTGTCTTTTCGGAACAAAGTTCAATTGCAGGCTTTTACAAAAGTGCTGCTCGGTGTTGTGGGGCCTGCCAGTTGACTAGCTTTATATTAGTTTTCATATAGATAGCCCCAGGTTGGCATTCCGATACCATCGTAGCCGATAGCTCATTAATCCCTCCCTGAGGCTGTACGGGAAACTACCTACACGATGGCTTGGTCAGGAACTGCGGCCGTTTTTGTAATTCGTTTGCGCTGAGAGCCGCGTCATGACAGAACGCCCATCTCATCGAGGTGCTGGATTAGTGTGCCTAGTAGACGTTGGCTGCTGCGAGAAAGCCGACGCAACTGCATCAACTGATCATTGAGTTGGCGTATCAGGGCAAAGCCTTCCTCTGTGGCCAAAATGACTGGTTTTTCCCAGTCATGTGCAGGTGTAAATGTCGCTTTGTAATACGAGAACTGACCATTGCGCGGCAGGTAATGGCTAAGAACCTTGTGCTTACCCGATCCTTTTGGCTGTTCAATGAATTGGTTGTAGTACCAGTGGCATTCCAGCTTGAATTGACGAACTCGAGCCCTGCAACCGAAATGTCCCGGATAACCGGAGGTCTGCCTGGTTCTGTGTGCTCGATTGTGTTGCCAAAAATAGTCGCACAGTCGATTCGCTAAAAACTCGTAACGTCTCTGCTCAATCTCCGCCATGTCATGGATGGCGATGAGGTACTCCCCGCACTGCTGTAGTGCCATACGGGTGGCGTTATCCCGATTTGCTTGAGTCGTCTGTTTGCGACTGATTGTTCGCCATGCCTCTGCCATGCGGGAAATGTTCTGTTGTGTCATGCATCCTCCTCTTTCTTGGTGATGACACCCAGATGCTAAACAAGAGGCTGCAAAAACCTGCGCTCTTGATCTGCCCTTTTTGGGCACCTTGAGCGATATTTCAGGTCCCAAGGTAATTATTTTCAACCCAAAAGACCTCTCCAATCCCTTTCCAATACCTTATCTGATGTGGGACCTATAAATGATGAGCAATCAAGCTCTGCAACTTAGCCCAGAGACCTTGGACCGATCGTTCCATAGATGATGTGGGACCTGTCTGTAATGTGATGAACTCACTCTAGTTGAATGCTCTGACCAATATTCCACGCTGAAGTTTTGTTGGAGTCAGTACTTGATGATATCTATCAATCTGGAATGAAATAATTTATTTAAAAACATGCTCCCGATAGATTTTTATTGATGCCCCCTAGAATGTTCGTAATAACCTCGCATGTTCTTTAATATTCAGCGGCGTCATAATAGGCTTGAACGGAGTTTTCATATTCCCGCGCATCAGAATAATTGTAATTACAAGCCAGTATTTACTCACCAATAACCTAACAAAGATTTAATAATCCTTGAAGCATCATAGGTAAACTCATTCTTCTCAAACTATCCATAAAGTAATAATTTTAGATTGTGTAATAGAAGACCCATGTTTCATGGGTCTTCTATTGATGAGAAGTTAAAGGCGGAATTTAAAAAAATGAAGATATACTTTTTGTTTTTTTTACTGTGTCAGCATTCAATAAATCAAAATAATACAATGAGAAATTGCTGCTGGAACTAGTTAGATCTATCTTCCAGTTCTCTTTAACATATAAGGCTAGTGCTGCCTTGCATGTTATAGAATGCACTTTGTCATTAATGCAAAACTCTCTTGATATTTCATCGATATCTTTTTGAGATAATCCATCCTTAAATTTAACTATGAATGTTAAGTCAGTATTCCATTCTATATCACTAGTCATTCTCTCATCTATATTCGGCAATAGTTCCCCGACTAACGAAACATTAAATATTCTTGATAGCTTAAAGTTTTTAAATCCACTTTCATTCGGTTTTTCTTCATTTCTATCGTACGCTCTAAAATACCAGTTCTTTCTATCCATGAATAATGCTGTAGGGAATAGAACTCTGCTACGATGGTCACCACTTTTCGAGCCATATGTGCATTTTATGCCACAATTTTTATTAATTGCTTTTGTAACAGTAGATACCTGATCCTCTTTCAATCTATTTGGCTGGTAAGCCGGATCTATAGTCTCAACAGATAACATTGGACGTTTTGTCATCAATTCTGTACGGCAGAATCCATGCTGGATTAAGTTGAGAGCCGTATGAGCGCTAATTCTCACTAAAGGGGTGTAGCTCTTCTCTTTAAGGATGGTTCGTTTGCTCTTGGTATCGATCTCACTGTTATGTGGCTTTAGCTCTCGATAGAGATTCAGATCTTTAGATGCTGCGGCAGATGCGATCTTGAACTCAGACATGATATCTGCTCGTGCTATCTCACCTAAGTACCTGATTTTTAGATCTATGTAGGCCAGACGTTCGGCCTGGGTAAGTGAGGTAGCTTCTGCCAGAACCTCCAAGCTCACATCGTGAAATTCGTTCATAACTCCTCGCTTGCACTCATTATGCGATAAAAATCATTCGATGTAGAATGCCATGTTGATCTCTACATGGCAACGATGTAGTATAGCTCTGTAGGTTGATAATTCATCAGAGACGTTGAGGCTCAAGCTACACGACGGAGTGCTTTAGTGGAGAAGTAAGAAACTGGGGCGTTCTGAAAGAAGAACGGGGACATCGCCGCAAACGATATCCCCGTTCCACTGAACCATAAGGTGAGATCACATCTCCCCCTAGGGTCCTACTTGATAAGCACCGAAATTCTACGTCATTTTTAGTGATTTCGGCAAGTTTGGCGTTAGGTGAATTTGTGCGCTCTCGCCCAATTTGAAGGTAAATTGTATGAGCGCACAGCGCACGGGCTATTGCCCAAAATGTAAGCAAAGCTGCCCGATTAGTTTTGCAGCCTCTGTTACTCGTGAAGATGGCACCGTTATTCGTCCTAAAAAGGCGAAAGTATTGGTGATTCCTCACTGTCCGACGTGTAGTAAGTCTAAGTAGAGGCTATCTTTACTTACTTTAAGGCCTACTAATAATAGGCCTTTTGTCTGCTCTGTTTGTGAACCAGTCATCTCATATCTCAACTGTTACCATGACCAGATGCACTCAATGGCAATAGAATGTTACGACCATGATAATGATCAAATTCTTCTAGTAGCGTTCTAAACTTGATAGCGTACTGGGCGATTTAGCTTCTTAACAACCCCTTCTTCTTCCGCACGTTTCAACCAATCGATCAGCTGTAATTTATGCAGTTTCGTGCATTCAGCTAACTCATCGACAGAGATGGGCGTCTTGGCCAAGCATTGAAGTTCCGCAGTGAATAATTGATAAAAATCGATAGGGCTTGATGGGACAGGCTCGATTTCACTTAACGGCTCTCTGGGGGTATCAATATCTATCCACTGCTCGGAAAACTCACTATCCCGTTCTACATCAAAAATGAGTCTTTCGGGCTCAGTAAACAATTCTGACTGAGTAGATATGGAAAACAGATCTGCTTGCTCTTCGCTTGCCTGACCCACACGACCGCCGCAGTTACTCATTAAATCAGCAATGGTTAATGAGTAAGCATCAGCCTCCAACCAACGGCCACCTTTGACTACCAGGTCTGCATTGGCTGCATCTTTGTCCGTTGTGTGTTTAACCCACAGTGGCACCCAAGCTTTTTTCAGGTTTTCTTCTGCGCCATTTATCGTGCCACCCTTCTTTCCAGAGTGAATCACTAGAGAACTGTCTGCCAAGCAGTAAATGTATTTATTACGGGCCATTGCATTACCGGCACTGAAGCCCGATTCAGGGTAGAAAGGCGATATCAACACGGCATGACCATCCATCAAACCTTTTCGCCACTTGCTGCTGGTTGCAGCCTTTAGCAGGCTATCTGCCATCACTCCGATCACAGCACCACCTTGTTTGATGGCACCCTGCATTGCCGCCTCATCGATACCGCGTGCTCCACCGGAGACAATCGAAACCCCTTCCAAGGCCGCTTTGGAACCCAATTGTTCCGTAAAAGCCAGGTCCGACACACTGGCGTTACGTGAGCCAATAACAGCCAATCCGCCGACGTTCAACAGAACTTTGTTACCACACCCAAATAACACTGGTGGAGAGTCTGTTTTTAGTCGCTTTTTTAGGCGTCTTGGATACTCGGGGTCGGAACGGGTAACCACCCAGAGACCAGCCCGTTGCCACTTTTCCATAGCAAGCGCAAGACTATGCCCACGATTCAGCAACTCAATAATTCGTTCGGTACTGATACGCGCATCATGCCAACCATTTAGTAAAGTTTTAGGGTCCGTCACCAACAGATCGGCTGGTGTGGCAGATTTCTCTTTCAGCCACAAGGCAAATCTTCCCCATTCCGCATTGGTAAGGGGCTTGGCGGTTTCGCTACTGGCTTTTGAGAAGTAGCTTGTCAATAGCAGCGTAGCTTGTGCTGTGGGTGACAATAAGCTGGAAATATTCATGAATCTTTCACCGATGAAGAGGCAAGGGCTACGGGATAAACCGGACCACTTCCTGCCTGCTGTAATAGTGCCGCGATGACTGTTAATGTCCAGCCGGAGTCTACAACGTCATCAACCAGAAGAACCGGTTGTCCCTGATAACACTGAGAAACTTCAAATGCGCCATCTAGATTTCGGCATTGATGGAAGCGATTTTGTTGACCTTTTTGTGGCTGGTTGTCTTTCACCTTTCTGATTGCATCTATGAATGGCAGGCCCAAGCGTACAGCCAAGCGACGGGCAAAGTCCGGCACCAATTCAGGGTGGTTAAGGGATGGCACACAACACACCCACAGTGGTGCAGGATTGGGCTGCCAACGCTGCTGGATCATTTCCACCATGGCATCAACCAATTCATCGTTGAAACGCCCAGCGTGTTTGTTGTCAGCAACTATACGCCCCCAACCAGCATCCCCCCAGCGGGACAAAACACGGCCTTCCTGTGCAAGCAAGCTGTCAAGGTTTCGAGGGAACTGATACTCAATAAATGTTCTGGCGGCTTCATCTCTAGATGCGGCTATTTGTTTGCGAGGCTTAATAACTTCTTCTGAGTGCCTTAGAAACTGTGTGGCCTGTACTCCTAATCCTTGGTCAAAAGTTTTAGGCAGCACTGGTTGTGCAATGCATTTTTCACACTTACCACAAACTTGTTGTGATTTATCGTCAAGGGCATTACGTAACGTCAACATTAAGCAATCAGAAGTATCGAGATAGGCATTCATCTCAGCCCACTCCCTTTCGCGAATCTCGGTAATTTTTTGAATATGATTCAAGTCCATCTGATAATGAACAGGCGTTCTATACCAAGTTTTCCCAACCGCCAAAACTGGAGATGGATTTTCAGTGCGAAGATATTTTAAAACATGTTCAATACGCTTTTGCGGAAGATTTGCGTCTTTCTCAAGTTTTTCCAAAGACAATCCATCTGCATTATCAAGAGCAGAAAGTAATCTCTGCACATCTTGACGACTTGGAAATGCTGTTCGTCTGAAGTACTCGTGAATATCATTATCTTCCGCACCCAGCATCAAAACACCCACCGCATGCTCAATGCCACGCCCGGCACGACCGACCTGTTGGTAATAAGCGACGATTGATCCGGGAGCCTGATAATGAATAACAAAGCCAAGGTCTGGTTTGTCGTACCCCATACCGAGTGCAGTCGTTGCAACCAGCACCTTGAGATTGTTTGCTAACAGTTGTTCTTCCAGATATTGACGGTAAATATCAGAGTCTTCTTTCCCCGCTTGATTAACGAAATCAGGATGAGTTACACCACTGAAATATGCCCGTGAAAATATACCTTGTTGATTCAGCCATTTTGCAACCATAGTGGCATCGCGCTGAGTCAGCACATAGACAATACCAGTGCCTAGTAACGTAGGTATTACCTGTGCTAACCAGGCCAAGCGAGATGCTTGATCAGGCTGTACCATTGTTTGCAACGCGAGGCTTTCACGGATCAATGGGCCGCGATGGATATGGATATCACCCAGCTGAATTTGAATGTCCTCTATCACCCGGTTATTAGCTGTCGCGGTGGTGCCAAGAACTGGTGTATTGGCGGGTAACTGGCGCAGAATATTGACGATACGCCGATAATCCGGGCGGAAGTCATGGCCCCAGTCGGAGATACAGTGCGCCTCATCAATCACCATCAAAGCAATACGATCAGCAATAGGTTGCAACACTGTTTCAATAAAGCTGTCATTAGCCAATCGTTCAGGAGAAATCAACAAGCAGTCGACCTGATTAGTAAGAATACGCTGGGTAACCGTCTCCCAATCCGCAGTGTTAGTTGAGTTCATAGTTTCGGCGACAATGCCTAAACGTTGCGCCGATTCAATTTGGTTGCGCATCAATGCCAGCAAGGGTGAGACAATAATCGTCGGCCCCATGCCACGATCGCGGAAAATTTTGGCGCTGATAAAGTAAACCGAGCTTTTGCCCCAACCCGTTCTCTGTACCACCAACAGTTTCTGCCGATGGTTAACCAAAGCATCAATGGCTTCCCATTGGCCTTCACGGAATTCTGCTGAAGGATTGGCCAATGCTGTTTGCAGTAATCGTTGGGCTTGAACTCGAATCATTATCGCTCCTTGATTTATAGGGTAGGTTCACCATGCATTAGCTTGGATAGAAGCAAATCGCGGACGTGGGTGATCATCTTGAATTCATCTGACAAGAGCAACACCTTAACAGCAATCTGCATCCCACTTTTCCCACTTTATCTGGCCTCTGTGGACCCCTTGGCTTGTTGCAGCCGCTCAAACTTGGCATGTACCCGGTTGGGGTAAAGGTCGGTATAGATCTGCCAGAGGATGTTGATGTTTCTGTGGCCGGTCACTTGGGCGACCTCGTCGATGACAAAGCCTGCCTCAAACAGGCGGCAGGCCCCCTCGCGGCGTAGGTCGTGCCAGCGTAAGTCTTCAATGCCAAGCTCTGTTCTGACTCGCTGGAAACCTGCGGTGACGCTCTTCCCGTTGTAGGGGAAGATACGTTCCTCGGTTCTGGGCTGACGCTTGAGGATCTCCCAGGCTTCTCCCAGCAGGGGAACCAGCATATGGTTCCCTATCTTTTTTCTTGGGTCTTTGCGGTCTTCAACCTGCACGGCTCGATTTTTCTCATCCACACCGGACCACTTGATCTTGCACACCTCGCTTATCCGCATGCAACTCAGGATGGCGAAGTTGAGTAGGTCTGTGTAGGGGATCTTGGCCATGCCGTGACTCTGCCGTTTTTCCAGCCCTCGGATGATCCGCTCGAGTTCATCGCTTACCGGACGGCGAGTGCGCTTCTGGGCTTTTCCCACCAGTTTCAGGCGATTGAGAGTCTTGCGGGCTTCAAGGATGAGCTTGTTGTCGACCGGGATATTGAAGACGGGGTCGGCGGCAGCAAATACGGAGCCAAGGTAGCTGATGTCATGGGCTATGGTGGCAGGCGAAGCTCCCGCATCCCTTCTGGTCTGGCAGTGGTCGACCAGATCCTTGATGGTGAGCTGGTCAGCATTGAGCTTGGCGATATCACAATCGGCAACCAAGTCAAGGCAATAGGCCTTGGTTCTGCCTATGGTAGGGCTGATGGCCGGGTGATCACGGTAGAGAGCGATAAGCTCGCAGATGGTGGGTACAGGTTGTACTTGGCCAGGCAAACCATCTCGCTCGATCATCGCCACCATCTGCATTCCCCAGCTCTTGGCGTCGGACTGTCTGCCAAAGGTACGGGATTCTCGGTATACTACCTCTTCGCCTTTATGTTCCCTGACGGTACAGCGATAGCGTAACTCGCCTTTGCTGGTCTTACGTTTTTCTATTGTGTAGCCGGCCATAGATACCTCGTGGAGTACACCTGCCCCATGAAATGGTGGGGCAGATTTGGGGCAGGTTCAATCAACAAATGTCTGGAAACACCCGCAAATGACTCAGAAACAAATCAGTGAAAAACCCGTGAAATCAGGCTCTGAGGCCATATCTGGCAAGCCAGCCCACCACCAGACATTCTCGATTGCCCCCATGCTGGATTGGTGAGATTTTTTCTCTAGCCCTTACCAGGCGTAGCCTTCAATTTCCATGGGGCAGATATGGGGCAGGTGGCTGCCAAAACGGCTTTAATCAGGGGTTTTCTCAAGCCTTTCAGCTCTTCTTGTCTACTCTGCGAATATGTCCCAACAACTTTGTTCGTTAAAGACAAGAATCAACATCATCAACAGGTTATGTTGATGTTGGTGGTCATTTGATTATACCCACTCGAGATCTTAAGAGCGAATAGGAGGGAACATGGGTAGCAGCATCGTCATTCGGTTCTGCCTATGTGCCTTCCTTGAGCTGTTTGCTGTGCTGGCAGGAGCGTCTACCACCTGACCCAGACCACTGACAAAGACAAAAAATGAAAAAGCCCGCGATTCGCGGGCTTGCCCTTCCAGAAGATTATCTTCGAGCCTCCATCTTCGTGATCGCAGTTAGCCTACGCACTTCTTTCTCTCTCTGCTGATCTATATAGCTGGCCAGGTCAGTCAGGTGCACCAGATAATCGCTCTTTTGGCTGGTTCTGAACGTCGGGATGGGTAACATCCCGGCATTTGCCCGCTGTCTGGCTGTTTGATATGACAGACCAAAATAGTCACTACAAATGTCTTTAAGCGGCACGACAGGTTTCTCGTATTGCGCCAAGAGCATAAAAACGGTTTGCATGCTGTCACCTCACAACAGAGTCGGTGGAACTGGGAAAACCGGGAAATCCATTAATCCACCTCCAGCTCGGTCAGGCCTCTCTTGATACGTTCTGGCCAGATGGCAAAATAGCGGGCCGATTTTTTCTCCTGTACGACTTTGAGAGTCAATCTATCTAACTCATTGAATTGCAACCAATCTCTTTTTACTAATCGCAGCATCTGTGAGCGGTATTGAGGGCGCAAATTCAGCGCTTGTTTCAGCACGTCAGTTTTGACTAACCATTGCGACTCCCCTTGATACGTTCGACTGTAACCAACACTAGAGCTCAGTCGGCCTTCCAGGGGTCTTATATACGGACCCCAGCCCTGTATGGCTGCTTTCAGCATACAGAACAGCCGGTAATCCTCAGTGTCCAGACCATGACCGCGGTTTTTTAGCCATAGATTAAAACAGTGCTCAACAGCATTCGCAGAGTGGTGGTCGAGCCACGGCAGGAGATTGAACTGGTTAGCCATGACCAATGCGGCCTCAACTAGGGCAAACCGACGAATTACCCGCATCACCTGGGGGCTAATATGGTAGCCCAAGAGAGTCTCGGCATTCTCCTTCATGAGTGCACAGCGATACGAGTGCTGCTGCAAAACCTTGCGAGTGAGTTCAGCTTCATCGTAGCCAGCTAGTCGATTTATCCATGCCGAAAACAGGGATCCATAGTAACGCTTGCAGCGTCGCTGCAATTCATCTGCCAGCAAATCTGGCCCATTGTGACCATGGAGCGCATCAAACACGCCGTGTTGACCAACAGCGGGTATTTCAACCACCCGACTCAGCTGTCCAGCCAGCGGTACTTTACCCAGTTGCGCCATATGCTCCTCCAGTGTCACCTCTCCGTTAGATAAGGCAATGGTTCGCCAAGGTTCGCCTATGGCCAGCTGGCCAGTTTCGTTGGCTCTAAGCTTGGGTCGACCGTTGCATATGGAGTAGACGGCAGTATCCACATCCTCGGCCCTTGCTTGAGATAATTCATCCAGAAAGAGGGGGACATCGTGGTGAAGTGCTGCGGCCGCAGCTAGACCATTCGCAGTACTCAACCATGTTCTCATGATCGATTCATCACCTAGCACTGACGTTGCGACCTTCAAGGCCGTAGATTTGCCTGACCCTGAATCACCATATATGTGGAAAATCGTGTTTTCGACACCTGAGCTGCTGAGCAGAGGTGCACTCAGAGCAGCTCCACAGCAAAAAATCAGCAGCGGATTACCAATGCAGACCTCGCCAATTTCTTCCTGCCACTGTTCCAGCGAGCCAGATGACCGCAGTTCCATATCCATCCCCTTGCGGAGCAGATACAACTTTGTGCGATCTCTGTGGGCGCTCCAGCCAGGAGTGACAAAACCTTCTTGATGCCACCCGGTTCGTTCAACACAGATCGCAGGTTCCGCACGTTGGATCTCATCGAGTAGATAACGCTGGATACGTGGCCAAGCGTGAGGGTTTAGCTCCAATGGATAGCCTGAGTCGAGCAGCATTTCCCGAACCTGCCTGCTGTTATCACCCTGGAGATTCCGAATGAGGACAATATCTTGCAACTGAACACCGTCCAGGTTCTTCCACTCCAGTAAAATGCCGTAGCTGCGTCTCTGATCTGAAGAGCGGGTTCGAGCCAGCACGTTGATATAACCCCCGAGCTTGACCCAGCGTTCGGATTCCCTGCATTCCAGTGCATCCGGCAGTAATCGAAATTCCATAAGCACCTCCTGTCAAATGTTCTTCAGATACAGCTGGATATCAGATAGCCTGAATCTGATTGAACGTCCGGTGGGGCCTAGCCTGATGGGGGCGGGTATGTTTCCAGATTTCACTAGACGTCGTATTGTTGATGGCGAAAGAGCCGTCAGTTCGACCACCTCAGCAACTGTTATCAATTTTTCTTGCGGTGTTTCAGCCATACATCCTCCTGATGCTTCATGTGTTAGCAGGAGCATTCTGCATGTTGTTTTCAGAAAACATCGTCGCTGGAAGTGCCTTTTTTGGGCGAATTTAAAAAACAATTTCCACTATAAAAACAGAGGGTTAAGATACAATCCTTCTTGATGCCGACTATTCCACCATTTATTGGCTATTACCGTATTATTTTTTGATTCGCTAATCTGACGGAAATTTCACATGTGAAATTTTTTGCGTCATCTTGGTCCGTAACCCAGAGTGAGTTCACAGACTGGTGTAATAGGTTAAAAAAATCCCCGGGCGATGACCGGGGACTTGTGTATAAGATATTTACATAAAGTGGTATCTAGTAGGACGGCTACTGCCTCAACTGACCGAAGCATTACCAAAAAGGTGAGCCTACATACTCCCCGGTCTGTATGTCATAGCCATTGGAAACAAGCCGGATCGAACTTTTTTTTCTGACTACATTGCCCGTAGCCTCGTTCTTTGGTGCAGCGAGCAAGCCATAGAACATCCCTCCAATAAGAGCTCCCTGCCAAGCAAACAAGGCTACCAGCCCCCAGAAGGCAAGGCCCACCCAGTAGTTCTTGTGGAGCAGATCAAGCAAGGGTTTGAGCCAGTAAACAACTGGGATGGCTAAAACGGCATAACACCAGCCAGTGACCTCAAGCAGTGCCCAGCCAAGGACGACAACAGCCATCAAAAATATATTAATTAAATCTTTCATGGTGACCTCCTTTAATGTGTCACATTCATATTATCGTGATTTGATAAAATGCAATCTTAAGCAAGCAATGATTTAATGATTTTTGAGTTAAGGGATCGGGCAATGCTTATTAGTAAAGTCGGTAACATGAGTACTCACAGCTGAAAATTTTCACATATGAAGTTATCTGAGCTGCCTTGGTTGCTGCTTAAAGAGAGTACATATTTATTGAGCGCCACAACGTTTGCAAACGAGAAAAAGCCGCACGAAGGCGGCCAGTGGTGCGATGTTTTATCAGAATGAGTAGACAAAGAGCTCTGGTTTCCCTTGTTCAAGCAGGTAAGGAAATACGATCTTGTCGCTATTATTCATTTTGACTTGTTGAGGGGCTAGGTACAGGAAGGCCCAAACTGGTAGCTTCTCACTGATCTTGCTGTATACGGCTTGTTCTGGTGCGTGGCTAGCCGCTCCATTCGTAACGTTAATAAAATTAAAATCCGTGTTATGGCCGGAAGTGAATGCATAAGCATCCCCTTGAACTCCAGTAATAAAGGTTGGTGCCTTGTCTTGATTCGGCTCTACGATTCGTACCTTAATAGAGCACATATCCGAGACCTTGTTTTTACCGTTGGTCCAGGTCGGACAATTCCATTCGTTGCTGTAAAAATGATATGTCAGGTTGCCATCTTTGTCGTACAGCAGGTCGAATTTTACACCCAGTTCGGTCAGAGATGACTCGATAGAAAGCTTCACATTCGAAATCAATTTGGTCTGAGCATCGGCTGACGATGCGGCCTCATTTACAGGCATCCAGGCTATCAAGCTATTCCGGGCGCCATGCTGCTTGGGGCCAAACGCCCAATTAGCCATGTTGACTACCCCACCTTGCCAGTTTGATAGGCCTCCCACACTGGGAGCGATATAGCCGGACATCACATAAGCTGCACCAAAGGTTTTGGTATCTGTCATGCGTTCCAACTGCTCACGTGGTACAGCAGTATCCTTAATTCCAGTAATCAAACCACCAGCCTCGGCAATATTGTAGGCGCGGCTGTGGTCTGTATTGTACTGGTAGCTATTTGATGTCATGGCACAACCAGAGGACAGCCCCAGCCCGGTTGCAACGATTATGGTGGTTAGTTTTTTTATCATTGAAGTGTCTCGTTTGGTTCTGCTTATAGGCTGCCATGAATCCTATAAAAAGCAACAAAATCAAGCTATCCAGTTGAAATTATTGAATATATGTACATAGAGAACATTTTTACTCTTACTGGGTAGAACGCCTAAGTGGTGCGCAACATTAATGACCTGAGGTGTTGTAGCTGCCCACTGTGAGCTACATAGGTACTCTGATTTGGATGTTTTACCGGTTTTTTCGATCCGTATCTTTCACCTGTGTAATTTTAAGTTTCTCTCTGTAGAGATATGCAGCAGCTACCGCAAAGCCGAGAAGAAAAAGGAATAGAGTGACCAAAATTACGATGCTGTTCATAAAGCGTCCTCCATATGGTATGGAAAACTATGCATCACGCGGTCAGATTGATCAATAACTTGTTGATTTTTATATAACTTTGTCTTTTCGGAACAAAGTTCAATTGCAGGCTTTTACAAAAGTGCTGCTCGGTGTTGTGGGGCCTGCCAGTTGACTAGCTTTATATTAGTTTTCATATAGATAGCCCCAGGTTGGCATTCCGATACCATCGTAGCCGATAGCTCATTAATCCCTCCCTGAGGCTGTACGGGAAACTACCTACACGATGGCTTGGTCAGGAACTGCGGCCGTTTTTGTAATTCGTTTGCGCTGAGAGCCGCGTCATGACAGAACGCCCATCTCATCGAGGTGCTGGATTAGTGTGCCTAGTAGACGTTGGCTGCTGCGAGAAAGCCGACGCAACTGCATCAACTGATCATTGAGTTGGCGTATCAGGGCAAAGCCTTCCTCTGTGGCCAAAATGACTGGTTTTTCCCAGTCATGTGCAGGTGTAAATGTCGCTTTGTAATACGAGAACTGACCATTGCGCGGCAGGTAATGGCTAAGAACCTTGTGCTTACCCGATCCTTTTGGCTGTTCAATGAATTGGTTGTAGTACCAGTGGCATTCCAGCTTGAATTGACGAACTCGAGCCCTGCAACCGAAATGTCCCGGATAACCGGAGGTCTGCCTGGTTCTGTGTGCTCGATTGTGTTGCCAAAAATAGTCGCACAGTCGATTCGCTAAAAACTCGTAACGTCTCTGCTCAATCTCCGCCATGTCATGGATGGCGATGAGGTACTCCCCGCACTGCTGTAGTGCCATACGGGTGGCGTTATCCCGATTTGCTTGAGTCGTCTGTTTGCGACTGATTGTTCGCCATGCCTCTGCCATGCGGGAAATGTTCTGTTGTGTCATGCATCCTCCTCTTTCTTGGTGATGACACCCAGATGCTAAACAAGAGGCTGCAAAAACCTGCGCTCTTGATCTGCCCTTTTTGGGCACCTTGAGCGATATTTCAGGTCCCAAGGTAATTATTTTCAACCCAAAAGACCTCTCCAATCCCTTTCCAATACCTTATCTGATGTGGGACCTATAAATGATGAGCAATCAAGCTCTGCAACTTAGCCCAGAGACCTTGGACCGATCGTTCCATAGATGATGTGGGACCTGTCTGTAATGTGATGAACTCACTCTAGTTGAATGCTCTGACCAATATTCCACGCTGAAGTTTTGTTGGAGTCAGTACTTGATGATATCTATCAATCTGGAATGAAATAATTTATTTAAAAACATGCTCCCGATAGATTTTTATTGATGCCCCCTAGAATGTTCGTAATAACCTCGCATGTTCTTTAATATTCAGCGGCGTCATAATAGGCTTGAACGGAGTTTTCATATTCCCGCGCATCAGAATAATTGTAATTACAAGCCAGTATTTACTCACCAATAACCTAACAAAGATTTAATAATCCTTGAAGCATCATAGGTAAACTCATTCTTCTCAAACTATCCATAAAGTAATAATTTTAGATTGTGTAATAGAAGACCCATGTTTCATGGGTCTTCTATTGATGAGAAGTTAAAGGCGGAATTTAAAAAAATGAAGATATACTTTTTGTTTTTTTTACTGTGTCAGCATTCAATAAATCAAAATAATACAATGAGAAATTGCTGCTGGAACTAGTTAGATCTATCTTCCAGTTCTCTTTAACATATAAGGCTAGTGCTGCCTTGCATGTTATAGAATGCACTTTGTCATTAATGCAAAACTCTCTTGATATTTCATCGATATCTTTTTGAGATAATCCATCCTTAAATTTAACTATGAATGTTAAGTCAGTATTCCATTCTATATCACTAGTCATTCTCTCATCTATATTCGGCAATAGTTCCCCGACTAACGAAACATTAAATATTCTTGATAGCTTAAAGTTTTTAAATCCACTTTCATTCGGTTTTTCTTCATTTCTATCGTACGCTCTAAAATACCAGTTCTTTCTATCCATGAATAATGCTGTAGGGAATAGAACTCTGCTACGATGGTCACCACTTTTCGAGCCATATGTGCATTTTATGCCACAATTTTTATTAATTGCTTTTGTAACAGTAGATACCTGATCCTCTTTCAATCTATTTGGCTGGTAAGCCGGATCTATAGTCTCAACAGATAACATTGGACGTTTTGTCATCAATTCTGTACGGCAGAATCCATGCTGGATTAAGTTGAGAGCCGTATGAGCGCTAATTCTCACTAAAGGGGTGTAGCTCTTCTCTTTAAGGATGGTTCGTTTGCTCTTGGTATCGATCTCACTGTTATGTGGCTTTAGCTCTCGATAGAGATTCAGATCTTTAGATGCTGCGGCAGATGCGATCTTGAACTCAGACATGATATCTGCTCGTGCTATCTCACCTAAGTACCTGATTTTTAGATCTATGTAGGCCAGACGTTCGGCCTGGGTAAGTGAGGTAGCTTCTGCCAGAACCTCCAAGCTCACATCGTGAAATTCGTTCATAACTCCTCGCTTGCACTCATTATGCGATAAAAATCATTCGATGTAGAATGCCATGTTGATCTCTACATGGCAACGATGTAGTATAGCTCTGTAGGTTGATAATTCATCAGAGACGTTGAGGCTCAAGCTACACGACGGAGTGCTTTAGTGGAGAAGTAAGAAACTGGGGCGTTCTGAAAGAAGAACGGGGACATCGCCGCAAACGATATCCCCGTTCCACTGAACCATAAGGTGAGATCACATCTCCCCCTAGGGTCCTACTTGATAAGCACCGAAATTCTACGTCATTTTTAGTGATTTCGGCAAGTTTGGCGTTAGGTGAATTTGTGCGCTCTCGCCCAATTTGAAGGTAAATTGTATGAGCGCACAGCGCACGGGCTATTGCCCAAAATGTAAGCAAAGCTGCCCGATTAGTTTTGCAGCCTCTGTTACTCGTGAAGATGGCACCGTTATTCGTCCTAAAAAGGCGAAAGTATTGGTGATTCCTCACTGTCCGACGTGTAGTAAGTCTAAGTAGAGGCTATCTTTACTTACTTTAAGGCCTACTAATAATAGGCCTTTTGTCTGCTCTGTTTGTGAACCAGTCATCTCATATCTCAACTGTTACCATGACCAGATGCACTCAATGGCAATAGAATGTTACGACCATGATAATGATCAAATTCTTCTAGTAGCGTTCTAAACTTGATAGCGTACTGGGCGATTTAGCTTCTTAACAACCCCTTCTTCTTCCGCACGTTTCAACCAATCGATCAGCTGTAATTTATGCAGTTTCGTGCATTCAGCTAACTCATCGACAGAGATGGGCGTCTTGGCCAAGCATTGAAGTTCCGCAGTGAATAATTGATAAAAATCGATAGGGCTTGATGGGACAGGCTCGATTTCACTTAACGGCTCTCTGGGGGTATCAATATCTATCCACTGCTCGGAAAACTCACTATCCCGTTCTACATCAAAAATGAGTCTTTCGGGCTCAGTAAACAATTCTGACTGAGTAGATATGGAAAACAGATCTGCTTGCTCTTCGCTTGCCTGACCCACACGACCGCCGCAGTTACTCATTAAATCAGCAATGGTTAATGAGTAAGCATCAGCCTCCAACCAACGGCCACCTTTGACTACCAGGTCTGCATTGGCTGCATCTTTGTCCGTTGTGTGTTTAACCCACAGTGGCACCCAAGCTTTTTTCAGGTTTTCTTCTGCGCCATTTATCGTGCCACCCTTCTTTCCAGAGTGAATCACTAGAGAACTGTCTGCCAAGCAGTAAATGTATTTATTACGGGCCATTGCATTACCGGCACTGAAGCCCGATTCAGGGTAGAAAGGCGATATCAACACGGCATGACCATCCATCAAACCTTTTCGCCACTTGCTGCTGGTTGCAGCCTTTAGCAGGCTATCTGCCATCACTCCGATCACAGCACCACCTTGTTTGATGGCACCCTGCATTGCCGCCTCATCGATACCGCGTGCTCCACCGGAGACAATCGAAACCCCTTCCAAGGCCGCTTTGGAACCCAATTGTTCCGTAAAAGCCAGGTCCGACACACTGGCGTTACGTGAGCCAATAACAGCCAATCCGCCGACGTTCAACAGAACTTTGTTACCACACCCAAATAACACTGGTGGAGAGTCTGTTTTTAGTCGCTTTTTTAGGCGTCTTGGATACTCGGGGTCGGAACGGGTAACCACCCAGAGACCAGCCCGTTGCCACTTTTCCATAGCAAGCGCAAGACTATGCCCACGATTCAGCAACTCAATAATTCGTTCGGTACTGATACGCGCATCATGCCAACCATTTAGTAAAGTTTTAGGGTCCGTCACCAACAGATCGGCTGGTGTGGCAGATTTCTCTTTCAGCCACAAGGCAAATCTTCCCCATTCCGCATTGGTAAGGGGCTTGGCGGTTTCGCTACTGGCTTTTGAGAAGTAGCTTGTCAATAGCAGCGTAGCTTGTGCTGTGGGTGACAATAAGCTGGAAATATTCATGAATCTTTCACCGATGAAGAGGCAAGGGCTACGGGATAAACCGGACCACTTCCTGCCTGCTGTAATAGTGCCGCGATGACTGTTAATGTCCAGCCGGAGTCTACAACGTCATCAACCAGAAGAACCGGTTGTCCCTGATAACACTGAGAAACTTCAAATGCGCCATCTAGATTTCGGCATTGATGGAAGCGATTTTGTTGACCTTTTTGTGGCTGGTTGTCTTTCACCTTTCTGATTGCATCTATGAATGGCAGGCCCAAGCGTACAGCCAAGCGACGGGCAAAGTCCGGCACCAATTCAGGGTGGTTAAGGGATGGCACACAACACACCCACAGTGGTGCAGGATTGGGCTGCCAACGCTGCTGGATCATTTCCACCATGGCATCAACCAATTCATCGTTGAAACGCCCAGCGTGTTTGTTGTCAGCAACTATACGCCCCCAACCAGCATCCCCCCAGCGGGACAAAACACGGCCTTCCTGTGCAAGCAAGCTGTCAAGGTTTCGAGGGAACTGATACTCAATAAATGTTCTGGCGGCTTCATCTCTAGATGCGGCTATTTGTTTGCGAGGCTTAATAACTTCTTCTGAGTGCCTTAGAAACTGTGTGGCCTGTACTCCTAATCCTTGGTCAAAAGTTTTAGGCAGCACTGGTTGTGCAATGCATTTTTCACACTTACCACAAACTTGTTGTGATTTATCGTCAAGGGCATTACGTAACGTCAACATTAAGCAATCAGAAGTATCGAGATAGGCATTCATCTCAGCCCACTCCCTTTCGCGAATCTCGGTAATTTTTTGAATATGATTCAAGTCCATCTGATAATGAACAGGCGTTCTATACCAAGTTTTCCCAACCGCCAAAACTGGAGATGGATTTTCAGTGCGAAGATATTTTAAAACATGTTCAATACGCTTTTGCGGAAGATTTGCGTCTTTCTCAAGTTTTTCCAAAGACAATCCATCTGCATTATCAAGAGCAGAAAGTAATCTCTGCACATCTTGACGACTTGGAAATGCTGTTCGTCTGAAGTACTCGTGAATATCATTATCTTCCGCACCCAGCATCAAAACACCCACCGCATGCTCAATGCCACGCCCGGCACGACCGACCTGTTGGTAATAAGCGACGATTGATCCGGGAGCCTGATAATGAATAACAAAGCCAAGGTCTGGTTTGTCGTACCCCATACCGAGTGCAGTCGTTGCAACCAGCACCTTGAGATTGTTTGCTAACAGTTGTTCTTCCAGATATTGACGGTAAATATCAGAGTCTTCTTTCCCCGCTTGATTAACGAAATCAGGATGAGTTACACCACTGAAATATGCCCGTGAAAATATACCTTGTTGATTCAGCCATTTTGCAACCATAGTGGCATCGCGCTGAGTCAGCACATAGACAATACCAGTGCCTAGTAACGTAGGTATTACCTGTGCTAACCAGGCCAAGCGAGATGCTTGATCAGGCTGTACCATTGTTTGCAACGCGAGGCTTTCACGGATCAATGGGCCGCGATGGATATGGATATCACCCAGCTGAATTTGAATGTCCTCTATCACCCGGTTATTAGCTGTCGCGGTGGTGCCAAGAACTGGTGTATTGGCGGGTAACTGGCGCAGAATATTGACGATACGCCGATAATCCGGGCGGAAGTCATGGCCCCAGTCGGAGATACAGTGCGCCTCATCAATCACCATCAAAGCAATACGATCAGCAATAGGTTGCAACACTGTTTCAATAAAGCTGTCATTAGCCAATCGTTCAGGAGAAATCAACAAGCAGTCGACCTGATTAGTAAGAATACGCTGGGTAACCGTCTCCCAATCCGCAGTGTTAGTTGAGTTCATAGTTTCGGCGACAATGCCTAAACGTTGCGCCGATTCAATTTGGTTGCGCATCAATGCCAGCAAGGGTGAGACAATAATCGTCGGCCCCATGCCACGATCGCGGAAAATTTTGGCGCTGATAAAGTAAACCGAGCTTTTGCCCCAACCCGTTCTCTGTACCACCAACAGTTTCTGCCGATGGTTAACCAAAGCATCAATGGCTTCCCATTGGCCTTCACGGAATTCTGCTGAAGGATTGGCCAATGCTGTTTGCAGTAATCGTTGGGCTTGAACTCGAATCATTATCGCTCCTTGATTTATAGGGTAGGTTCACCATGCATTAGCTTGGATAGAAGCAAATCGCGGACGTGGGTGATCATCTTGAATTCATCTGACAAGAGCAACACCTTAACAGCAATCTGCATCCCACTTTTCCCACTTTATCTGGCCTCTGTGGACCCCTTGGCTTGTTGCAGCCGCTCAAACTTGGCATGTACCCGGTTGGGGTAAAGGTCGGTATAGATCTGCCAGAGGATGTTGATGTTTCTGTGGCCGGTCACTTGGGCGACCTCGTCGATGACAAAGCCTGCCTCAAACAGGCGGCAGGCCCCCTCGCGGCGTAGGTCGTGCCAGCGTAAGTCTTCAATGCCAAGCTCTGTTCTGACTCGCTGGAAACCTGCGGTGACGCTCTTCCCGTTGTAGGGGAAGATACGTTCCTCGGTTCTGGGCTGACGCTTGAGGATCTCCCAGGCTTCTCCCAGCAGGGGAACCAGCATATGGTTCCCTATCTTTTTTCTTGGGTCTTTGCGGTCTTCAACCTGCACGGCTCGATTTTTCTCATCCACACCGGACCACTTGATCTTGCACACCTCGCTTATCCGCATGCAACTCAGGATGGCGAAGTTGAGTAGGTCTGTGTAGGGGATCTTGGCCATGCCGTGACTCTGCCGTTTTTCCAGCCCTCGGATGATCCGCTCGAGTTCATCGCTTACCGGACGGCGAGTGCGCTTCTGGGCTTTTCCCACCAGTTTCAGGCGATTGAGAGTCTTGCGGGCTTCAAGGATGAGCTTGTTGTCGACCGGGATATTGAAGACGGGGTCGGCGGCAGCAAATACGGAGCCAAGGTAGCTGATGTCATGGGCTATGGTGGCAGGCGAAGCTCCCGCATCCCTTCTGGTCTGGCAGTGGTCGACCAGATCCTTGATGGTGAGCTGGTCAGCATTGAGCTTGGCGATATCACAATCGGCAACCAAGTCAAGGCAATAGGCCTTGGTTCTGCCTATGGTAGGGCTGATGGCCGGGTGATCACGGTAGAGAGCGATAAGCTCGCAGATGGTGGGTACAGGTTGTACTTGGCCAGGCAAACCATCTCGCTCGATCATCGCCACCATCTGCATTCCCCAGCTCTTGGCGTCGGACTGTCTGCCAAAGGTACGGGATTCTCGGTATACTACCTCTTCGCCTTTATGTTCCCTGACGGTACAGCGATAGCGTAACTCGCCTTTGCTGGTCTTACGTTTTTCTATTGTGTAGCCGGCCATAGATACCTCGTGGAGTACACCTGCCCCATGAAATGGTGGGGCAGATTTGGGGCAGGTTCAATCAACAAATGTCTGGAAACACCCGCAAATGACTCAGAAACAAATCAGTGAAAAACCCGTGAAATCAGGCTCTGAGGCCATATCTGGCAAGCCAGCCCACCACCAGACATTCTCGATTGCCCCCATGCTGGACTGGACCGATCGGCATTGCCGTTATTTCCACCGTCTGATGACCCGCCAGACCCTGCTCTATACCGAGATGGTGACCACCGGCGCCATCATCCACGGCAAGGGAGATTATCTGGGCTACAGCGAGCAGGAACACCCGCTCGCCCTGCAGCTCGGTGGCAGCAACCCGACGGATCTGGCCCGCTGTGCGAAACTGGCCGAAGAGCGTGGCTATGACGAGATCAACCTCAACGTGGGTTGCCCGTCGGATCGCGTCCAGAATGGCCGCTTCGGCGCCTGTCTGATGGGGGAGCCCGCCCTGGTGGCCGATTGCGTCAAGGCGATGCGCGACGTGGTGAACATTCCGGTGACGGTCAAGACCCGTATCGGCATCGACGAGCAGGACTCCTACGAATTCTTGCAGGCCTTCATCGAGCAGGTGCGCGATGCCGGCTGCGAGACCTTCATCGTCCACGCCCGCAAGGCCTGGCTGAGCGGCCTGAGCCCGAAAGAGAACCGCGAGATCCCGCCGCTCGACTACCCGCGCGTCTATCAGGTCAAGCAGGACTATCCCGAGCTGACCATAGCCCTCAACGGCGGGGTCAACTCCCTCGAACGGACCCTGGAGCACCTGCAACAGGTGGACGGGGTCATGATGGGGCGCGAGGCGTACCAGAACCCCTATATCCTGGCCGAGGTCGACAGTCGGGTATTCGGGCTGGGGGGCGAGGTGCCGAGCCGCCACGAAGTGGTGCGCATGATGCTGCCCTACATGGAACAGGAGCTGGCCAAGGGCAACTACCTCTCCCACATGACCCGTCACATGCTGGGCCTGTTCCAGAACATGCAGGGGGCCCGTGCCTGGCGCCGCCACCTGAGCGAGAACGCCTGCAAACCCGGGGCCGGCATCCAGGTGGTGCTGGACGCCATGGCCAAGGTGCCGGAATTCGTCAGCGCCGAGTCGGTGGAGTAACCATGTATCGCTTCACCGGTTCCTGGCTGCACAAGGCGCTGGT
>RCUT01000294.1_pt1 | contig 26937 bp, 20 predicted proteins | sample 2166171 | NCBI WGS metagenome assembly RCUT01 (sample SAMN09932757, study PRJNA488358) | compost metagenome | isolation source: compost soil in 4-hydroxybenzoic | place: Germany: Experimental Botanical Garden | reverse complement strand
GGCTGGGCGAGGATCAAGCCTTTGATCAGCGAGCTTTCAATGTCCCGGGTGAAGGCCACCTGCTCGAAGAGTTCACTGCTGCGCTCCATCTCGTCGATGAAATAACGCGCCATGCGCCACCAGGACGCCGATGGCCCATCGATCGCATCCATCATCGGCTCGAAACGCAGCGGCGCATCCAGAGGCCGTTGCAACATCCCCTCCAGAGCCTCGCTCATCGCCACTCGGGTAATCACCACCTGGACCTTGCGACAGTCACCGGAAATCGCCAGCAACTGGTTTTCATTGGGGGAAATGATGACCCCTTGATCGCGGTCGGACCTGACCACACTGCCATCCTTGCTCAGCTCCTGTTCACCCACCAACGGCAAGCTCAGGCTGTAGCTGCTGAAGTGCTCGGCGTCCTCGATATCGATGGTGACATCGGTACCGTATTCGATAGTGCCCAGGGTGGTGGCCATCGACTTGAACATGTTGGCGTTGTGATGAAAGCGGATCCGCTCGGGATTCGCGCTCACCAGCCGATGGGGTCCACAGATACCGGACATCCAGCTTCTGGCGGCCTCCAGGTCATCGCTGTCGACACGAATGTCGCGAAACTGCGGATCGACTTTGTTGCTCATCACGGTGCACTCAAGGTTTTTTTTCAGCGCGCTCTGATGGCGCGTATAGGGTTTGCCAAGGCAAGTTCCAAGCCACAAAAAGACGGCGCTGACCGGGTGGATAGCAATCGCCAATTAAGTGGATAACGCCTGGCGACTGCAGCCTGGAAATGCCATCAAAGGGTCTCGAACGCCCGCTCGAACAGTACCTGATTACCGCAAACCGCAGCAGCCGTTTATCGCCTTGTGCATACCGCTGGGTATTCGCTGCCCAGCCCGCCCCTTGAGTGTTACCGCCAAACTTTACGGACTGCCTTCGCCCACAAAGCGGATAGACCCAGGCACGCCCCACTCCCTCTAATGACGCACCGATTAGCCCCAATAAAAACAGGTACACCTCATGAGTGGCGAAAGAAACGTCGAGCAATGGAAAACGTTTATCGAAAGCTGCCTGGACTTCCGTCCGGCAGAAGGCGTATTCCGCATCGCCCGGGACATGTTCACCGAGCCGCAGCTGTTCGATCTGGAAATGGAACTGATCTTCGAGAAGAACTGGATCTACGCCTGCCACGAAAGCGAGCTGGCCAACAACCACGACTTCGTGACCCTGCGCGCCGGCCGCCAGCCGATGATCATCACCCGCGACGGTGACGGCCAGCTCAATGCACTGATCAATGCCTGCCAGCATCGCGGCACGACGCTGACCCGCGTCGGCAAGGGCAACCAGTCGACCTTCACCTGCCCCTTCCATGCGTGGTGCTACAAAAGCGATGGCCGCCTGGTCAAGGTCAAGGCACCGGGCGAGTACCCGGAAGGCTTCGACAAAGCCACGCGCGGTCTGAAAAAAGCCCGCATCCAGAGCTACAAGGGTTTCGTCTTCATCAGCCTGGATGTGCACGCCGACAACAGCCTGGAAGACTTCCTCGGCGATGCCAAAGTGTTCTTCGACATGATGGTCGCCCAGTCGCCCACCGGTGAGCTGGAAGTACTGCCCGGCAAATCGGCCTACACCTACGACGGCAACTGGAAGCTGCAAAACGAAAACGGCCTCGACGGTTATCACGTCAGCACCGTCCACTACAACTACGTCGCCACGGTGCAGCATCGCCAGCAGGTCAACAGCGAAAACGGCAACGCCGCCAGCAGCACCCTCGACTACAGCAAGCTCGGCGCCGGCGACGCCAATACCGATGATGGCTGGTTCGCGTTCAACAACGGTCACAGCCTGCTGTTCAGCGACATGCCCAACCCTTCGGTACGCTCCGGCTACGCGACGATCATGCCGCGGCTGATCGAAGAACATGGCCAGCAAAAGGCCGAGTGGATGATGCATCGCCTGCGCAACCTGAACATCTATCCAAGCCTGTTTTTCCTCGATCAGATCAGCTCGCAATTGCGCATCATCCGTCCGGTGGCGTGGAACAAGACCGAAATCATCAGCCAGTGCCTGGGGGTCAAGAACGAGTCGGACGCCGACCGCGAAAACCGCATTCGCCAGTTCGAGGATTTCTTCAACGTCTCGGGTTTGGGCACGCCGGATGACCTGGTGGAATTCCGTGAAGCCCAGCGTGGCTTCCAGGCGCGCCTGGAACGCTGGAGCGATATCTCCCGCGGCAGTCACCGCTGGGCCAGCGGCGCCACGCCCAACAGCGAAGCGATCGGCATTGCCCCGGCCATGACCGGCACCGAATTCACCCATGAAGGGCTTTACGTCAACCAGCACAGCAACTGGCAGACATTCCTGCTCGACGGCCTGGACGCCAAATCCCTGAAACTCCGTGAGGTGCAATGATGAATGCGCAACTGCAGTACCGGATCGAACAGTTTTTCTATCGCAAATCCGAACTGTGCGACGCCCAGGACTGGGATGCCTATGTCCAGCTGTTCGCCGAACACAGCGAGTTCCACTTGCCGCAATGGGACTCCGAACACGTCTACACCCGCGACCCCAAACGCGAAATGTCGCTGATCTATTACCCCAACCGTTCAGGCCTGGAAGACCGCGTATTCCGCCTGCGCACGGGCAAGTCCGCGTCCTCGACGCCGATGCCGCGCACCTTGCATCAGATCAGCAACGTGCGGATCGCCCCCCTGGAAAACGATGAACTGCAAGTGCAGTTGAACTGGCACACCCTGTATTACCGCCTGGCCACGACCGAACAGTTTTTCGGCCGCGCGACCTACCGTCTCAAGCCCCACGCCGATAGCTGGCTGATCGTTCGCAAGCATGTGTTGCTGCTCAACGACACCATCAATTCGGTACTCGACTTCTATCACCTCTGAACCCAGGGAGACCGGGCATGAACCATAAAGTCGCGTTCAGCTTTGCCGACGGCAAAACGCTGTTCTTCCCTGTGCAGGCCAATGAAATCCTGCTCGACGCCGCCCTGCGCAATGGCATCAACATCCCCCTGGATTGCCGCGAAGGCGTCTGCGGAACCTGCCAGGGGCGTTGCGAGTCAGGCGATTACAGCCAGGACTATGTGGATGAGGAAGCCCTCTCCAGCCAGGACCTGCAACAACGCAAAATGCTCACCTGCCAGACCCGGGTCAAATCCGACGCTGCGTTCTATTTCGACTTCGCTTCCAGCCTGTGCAACGCCGCTGGCCCCGATCAACTCACGGCAACGGTCACCGAGGTCAAACAGGTGTCGGCCAGTACGGCGATCCTGCATCTGGATCTGGACGATGTGGGCCAGTCGCTGGATTACCTGCCCGGGCAGTACGCCCGGCTGCAGATTCCGGGGACCGAGAACAAGCGTTCCTACTCCTTCGCCAACCGGCCGGGCGTCAGCAATCGGCTGCAGTTTCTGATTCGCCTGCTGCCCGATGGCGTGATGAGCAACTACATCCGCGAACGCTGTCAGGTGGGCGACCCCATCGTTCTGGAGGCACCGCTGGGGGCTTTTTATCTGCGGCACGTCGCCCGGCCACTGATCCTGGTGGCTGGCGGCACCGGACTGTCTGCCTTGCTGGGCATGCTCGACGAACTGGCTGAACGCGGCTGCGAGCAACCCGTGCATCTGTACTACGGCGTGCGCGATGCGGCCGACCTGTGCGAACAGGCGCGCATCCAGGCGTATGCGCAACACCTCCCGGGGCTGCGATACACCGAGGTGGTCAGCGAACCGTCGCCGCACTGGACCGGCAAGCGCGGCTACATTGCCGAACACTTCGACGTCGCCGAACTGCGCGACGGCCCGGTCGACATGTACGTCTGCGGGCCACCGCCGATGGTGGAGTCGATCAAGACCTGGCTGCAGGCACAAGCACTGGAAAGCGTGCAGCTGTACTACGAAAAATTCACCGAGAGTAACGCCTGACACCCGCTACCGGAACCGGCGCCCGGTTCCGGTGGCCGAAAGGGTCACTCGCGTTGATGTGTACCCAACGGCCGCAAAATCGCCCGGACCGGGCTGGCGTCGAGGTTGGCAAAACGTAGCGGCAACGCGATCAACTCGTAATCCCCTTCCGGCACGTCATCGAGCACGACCCCCTCAAGAATGGCCATGCCGTGACGGGCCACGGCTCGGTGCGAATCCATCGTTTTGGATTGCTGCGGGTCCAGTGACGGCGTATCGATGCCGATCAACCTCACACCCAGGCTGGCCAACAAATCGATGGTTTCCCTGGCAACGGCCGTGAACGCCGGATCCCAGGCAGCCAGCGGTGCCTGGCGATAGGTCCGCAGCAGCACACGCTCGGGCACATCGTGCAAACGCCCTTCCAGTTGCCCGGGCTGCACCAGGTCGCCGCTGTCCAGACAATGCAAAACGCGGCAAGGCCCGATATACACATCCAACGCGACCTCACCAATCGCCGCGCCGTCAGCGCTGTAATGCAGCGGCGCATCGACGTGGGCACCGGCGTGCGGTGACAGGGTGATGCGTCCGACATTCACCGGGCACTCGGGACCGTAGGTCCAGACCCGCTCTTCCAGAAAAGGCGTGTCCCCCGGCCAGGTCGGTGTTTTGCTACTCAAGGGTGGACTGATGTCCCACAGTGTCGTGTTTTTTGTCATCGCAAATGCTCAGCGTTTTTACCGAGTGAAATGATACGAGCGACAACGGTGCAGATTCGTGCAAAAACCCTGGGCAAACGAGCGGGTTTTCGCACAAAGCGCCATGGATGAGTGTGATGGCGGCAGGAAATTTCAACGTGCACCCTTCGACGAGGCGGTCTTCACCGGCAGCAACGCGCGATGAAAGATCGGATGACTGTGGTTCAGGCTGACCGGGTCGCCGCCCCGCCAATACCCCGCAGCGTCATGGCCTTCAGTCCGCGACACCCTGACGTCGCTTGCGGAATTCGGCGACCTTATGCCGGTTTCCGCAGAGCGCCATGCTGCACCAGCGTCGTTTGTGCGATTTGGTGCGGTCGTAAAACATCAATGAACATTCGGCGCTTTCGCATTTGCGGACCAGGCTGAAATCGCCTTCGGCCAGCAACTGCGCGGCGGCGTAAGCGAGCCTGCCCAGACGCTGGTGGCCGGCATCGCCCTGGTGCAAGCGATCCAGCACCGGCGCGCCCGCCTCCTCCCACACCAGTTGCGGCACGACCCGCAGCAGAAAGGCATTAAGCACTGCCGGATCCGCCACGCGGTTCTCTCGACGGGCGGCGAGCAGGCCCTCGATGCAGTCGCGCAGCTTGCGCAACCGGGCAAGCAACTGCCCGTCACCCACCGCCACGTCCGTCGCCAGACCGAAACCGATCTGCTCCAGCCAGCGCGCCGCGTCGGCATCGCTGTTGAGCAGGTCGCGCCGCTGGCCATCGACCACCCTTCGGGTGTTCAGCAGATCCAGCGCCGGATGGTCGGCCAGCACCAGCGGTACGGGCAAGTCAGGCGTGGTGACGGCGTCAGTCATGGAAATCTCCCGGAAATCAATGCACGGATTGTAACCCACAAAAAAGATTTGACCAGTTACAAGGTCCGTGCAAAATGAAAACAGGTAACCCGTATAAATAATTTTAACAAGTTACACAGGAGATCCCTCATGACCACGCTCGCGCACACCACCGTTGCCTGCAAATTCGTCGAAGCCGACGGCATCAGGGTTTTCTACCGCGAGGCCGGTGCGGCCGACGCTCCCGTACTCTTGCTGCTGCACGGTTTTCCCAGCTCATCGCACCAATTCCGGGACCTGATCCCGCGGCTCGCCGACAAATACCGCCTGATTGCGCCGGATCTGCCCGGTTTCGGTTTCACCGAGGTGCCCGCCGAACGCCACTACGTCTACACCTTCGATGCCATCGGCGAGACGATCCGCCAGTTCGTCGATGTGCTGGGCCTCAAGCGTTACGGGATGTACTTCTTCGACTATGGGGCGCCGGTCGGCCTGCGCCTGGCGCTGGCGTACCCGGAGCGGGTCAGCGCGATCGTTTCGCAGAACGGCAATGCCTATCTCGAAGGCCTGGGGGATGCCTGGGCGCCGATCCGCCAGTACTGGGACGAGCCGTCCCCCGCCAATCGCCAGGTGATCCACGATGCCATCCTGCACCTGGAAGGCACGCGCTGGCAGTATGTGGAAGGCGTGAGCAACCCCGATCTCATTGCACCCGAGGGTTATCATCTGGACGCGCTATTGCTGGAACGACCCGGCAACAAGGACATTCAGCTCGACCTGTTTTATGACTACCAGAACAACCTGAAGCTGTACCCGGCGTTCCAGCAATTCTTGCGCGATGCCCAAGTGCCGACGCTGGCGATCTGGGGCAAGGGCGATCCGTTTTTCATTCCGCCAGGTGCCGAGGCCTACAAGCGTGACAACCCCGATGCGGTGGTCGAGATGCTCGATACCGGCCACTTCGCGCTGGAGACCCACGCCGTGCAGATTGCTCAACGGATAGTCGACGTGGTGGGCAGTCATCTCGACTGAGAGGTGCACAGACGAGGCGTGGTCCACATCCACTCGACCCACCGGGTGGCATTGACGCTGGCCGGTGTCTGGCATGAGGATGACACCCTGCTGCCGCTGACGCCCTGGCAGGTGATGAAGGTCGGGCGCATCCCGCTTGAGCGTCCCGGCTCACCGAAGCCTGATGCGCAATCCGAAACCGGCTCCGCTGCACCAGGCGGCGCTGGATGAATTGCACGAAGCCTTTGGTGTGCAGTGGTAACCCACAGATTGATTTTTTGACCGCAGGAGTCTTCATGCCTCGTTTCGCTGCCAACCTCAGCATGCTCTACCCCGAACATGACTTTCTTGACCGTTTCGCCGCCGCCGCAGCCGATGGTTTTCAGGCCGTGGAATACATGTCCCCCTACGACTACAGCCCACAGCAATTGAAACAGCGGCTCGACGACAATGGCCTGGTCCAGGCCCTGTTCAACGCACCGCCTGGCAATATCGCGGCCGGCGAAAAAGGCACCGTGTCCTTGCCAGGCCGTGAGTCGGAGTTCCGCGCCGGTTTCGACAAGGCCCTGGAATACGCCACGGTACTGGGCAACGACCGCATCCATGTCATGGCCGGCCTGCTGGCCAACGAAGCGGATCGCGCCAGGCACCAGCAAACCTACCTGGAAAACCTCAGCCACGCAGCGACACAAGCGGCCAAGGCTGGCATCACCGTATTGCTGGAGCCGATCAACACCCGCGACATGCCGGGTTTTTTTCTCAACCACCAACATCAGGCCCAGGCCGTCTGCAAAGCGGTCGGCCAGGCGAACCTCAAGGTCCAGTTCGACGTCTACCATTGCCAGATCGTCGAGGGCGACGTGGCGACGAAGCTGCGACGGGATATCGCCGGCATCGGCCATATCCAGATCGCGGGCGTGCCGGATCGCCACGAACCGGACATGAACAACGAGCTGAACTATCCCTACCTGTTCAAGCTGATCGATCAACTGGGGTACACCGGTTGGGTGGGTTGCGAGTACAGGCCGCGCGGCGACACCTCCAAGGGCTTGCAATGGCTGCGCGATTGGCAGGGTCGGTCAAGCCAAGGCCAGGCATAGACAGCTTTTCATCATTGGGACACCAGGACACCAGGACGCCGGGGCAGCAGGAGGCATGCAATGGAACTGAAGTTCAGTCACATCGATGTACTGGTCAAGAATCTCGACGAAGCCTGTGCTTACTACGTACAGATACTGAACGCCAAGATCTCCAAAACGCTCGTCTGGGAGCGAGGTGGTCTGCACGTGCGCTACGCGATTGCGCTGATCGGTCAAGAGCGTTTCATGTTAGTACAGCCGTTGGCCGGTAACCTGAGGGAGCTATTGGACTCCTCGGGTGAAGGGATGATTTATCGCCACTGCTATTCGACGCCGGACATCGAGAAGGCCTATGACGAACTGATGGTCGCCGGTGTTCAGCCAGAAGACGAAAACGGAAAGCCATTGGCCCGCGCGAACCTGCAATCCCCGTCCGGGACACGCATTATCTGGTTGCCCAAGCGCTTCGGGCACTTCTCTATCGAAATCCTGGAAGACAAGGCGCTAGAGGCATTTGTAGAGGCTGCATTTGCCTGAGTGACGGGGCAATGAACGTCTGCTTGCGGCTGTGGGTTCTTCCAATACGCCCCTTTGACCAACAGGCAGATTAAGTGTCATGGGTTCTGGAGAATCTTTAAACCTGTTGGCTATGTAGACAAGGAGCAACTGTTCTTTTACGACGAGCGAAAAGAACTAGCCTGATTCGATGGAGGAGTACTTTCAACCTTCATTAGGGCATTCCAATGAACACAACCACCCTGGAGACGGACTATCTGGTTGTTGGCGCGGGGGCAACCGCCATGGCCTTCGTCGATACGTTGCTCGATCAATCGGATGCAAGTGTGCTGATGGTGGATCGACACGCTCAACCGGGTGGACACTGGAACGATGCCTACTCGTTCGTCCGCTTGCACCAGCCGTCTGCCTTCTATGGTGTCAACTCCTGCGAGTTGGGGTCCGGGCAAAAGGACGAATCCGAATGGGGCGGTGGCTTATATGAATTGGCCTCAGGCAGCGAGGTTGTCAGTTACTTCGATCAGCTCATGCAGCATCGATTCTTGCCATCAGGTCGGGTGCACTATTTTCCGATGCACAACTACGAAGGTGATCGCAGCGATAGTCATTGCATCACCTCCTTGCTTACCGGCGAAAGCAAGGCTGTCCGGGTACGAAGGAAGCTGGTGGATGCGACTATGGCACAGACAGCCGTTCCTTCGACCCATCCACCGCATTACCGGGTCGAGCCCGGTATACGGTGCATACCGCTCAACGACTTGCCAAAGGTCGGACAGCCTTGCTCGCGTTACGTGGTGGTGGGGGGAGGAAAGACCGGTATCGATGCCTGCCTGTGGCTGCTGCAAAATGGCGTGGCACCCGGCAGGATTCAATGGATCGTTCCAAACGCCCCCTGGCTGTTGGATCGCGCCAACTTTCAACCCGGCCAGGAGAATGTTGTACGAACGATCGGCAGTCTCGCGAACCAGTTCGAAGCGATAGGTGCTGCAGATTCGATCCCGGACCTCTTCCTCAGACTCGAAAGTGCCGGCGAACTGTTGCGCATCGATCAAGCCGTCGAGCCCACCGCCTTCCGCGCTGCGACCATTTCACAGGGGGAATTGCGTGCGCTGCGGCGCATAAGCAATGTCGTGCGCCTGGGGCGGGTTTGCGCGATTGAAGCCAGCCGTATATCCCTCGAAAGGGGCAGCATCGCTGCAGATCCCGACGCCCTTTATATCGACTGCAGCGCCAGCGCTGTCCCGATTATTCCTGAGGGAAGCGTGAAAGCGTTTGATGGCAATCGTATCAACCTGGTGACAGTCAGCAGTTATCAGATCCTGTTCAGTGCCGCAGTCATCGCCTACGTGGAAAGCCACCTCGACGATCAGATGCAGATGAACAAACTATGCGGGTTTGTCCCATTGCCACGCTCACCGGTGGACTGGGTCAGGATGTGGGCCGCTTATCTTGGCAATCAGCGGCAATGGAAGCACCATGCGGGGCTGTCCAACTGGCTTGCGCAGTGCCACTTGCACCTTTTGCCAACCGTGTTGAGAAGCCTGCAGGAGGGGGATCCTGAAAAGCTTGCAGTGTTGAACCGATTTACTGAAGCCAGAAAAAAAGCCCTGGAAAACATGCCCAGACTCTTGCAGGCCGTAGCAGGTTTAGCGCAGGAGTCCTGAGCGACTGTCCACCTTGAGTGACCCAGCCCCCGCGTTTGACATGGCCTATGTTCGCTAGCGAACAGACTTCACCGCGATGAATCATCCACACTCGTCGGTGGAATGCAGCGCCCGGCGGCGCAATGCCCCGCACACCTGGCCTGGCGTAGAACCGCCTTCATTCCACAAGCGACCTGCCCGGCGCGGGTCGTACGAAGGAATTCATGCAAAGTATCCTGACTCGCACACTGTCCCACCGACTCCATCGTGTCGCTGTTGTATGTGATGGAGAACGGCCAAAAGCAGACGGTCACCTTTGGGCAACTCCCAGCTAACAGCAATCGTTGGGCAAATGGACTGAATTTGTTGAAGGCTGCGCAACGCCGATACGCCGGTTGAGTTGCTTCGGACGCTCTGACCCATTTTCGGAGGGTGTTTCTCGTTAGTCGGCAACATAGCCTTTATTGGGGTGGTTTTTCTGCAGTGGCACCAGCCAAAGCATCATATGTTCACTATTGCTCGTCATAATGACCAATAACTCGTCAAATCAACGCATTCTGCGTCTTATTGTCGTACACGATTGCCTCTAGACTCCTCTCCCCGGGTGCACTAGCTCCTTGTTCGCCAAGAGCGCGAGCTGTTGGGTATTGCTTTTTCCAAAGTGAGATCCATAGCCGTGCTCATGTGCCACAAGCGCTTATTTTGGTCCTTAGGAATAAAAACAATGAAAAAAACATTTCTGACCTTTTCTGCATTGGCTTTGTGTGTGACTGCCGGTTCTGCACTGGCGAAGGAGTACAAGGAGTTGCGTTTTGGCGTCGACCCTTCTTATGCGCCGTTCGAATCCAAGGCTGCCGATGGCAGCCTGGTGGGTTTCGATATCGACTTGGGCAACGCGATCTGCGCTGAGCTGAAGGTCAAGTGCAAGTGGGTCGAAAGCGACTTCGACGGCATGATTCCCGGCCTCAAGGCCAACAAGTTCGACGGCGTGATCTCCTCCATGACCGTTACCCCGGCGCGTGAGAAGGTCATCGACTTCTCGAGCGAGCTGTTCTCTGGCCCGACCGCGCTGGTATTCAAGAAAGGTGCGGCCGTCGGCACCGATCCGGCCTCCCTCAAGGGCAAGAAAGTCGGCTACGAGCAAGGCACCATCCAGGAAGCCTACGCCAAGGCGGTGTTGGACAAGGCCGGGGTAGAAACCCAGGCGTACGCCAACCAGGACCAGGTCTACGCTGACCTGATCTCCGGACGTCTCGATGCCTCGATCCAGGACATGCTGCAAGCCGAGCTGGGTTTCCTGAAGTCGCCACCAGGCGTCGACTTCCAGGTCAGCGAGCCGGTCGAAAGCCCGCTACTGCCAGCCAAAACCGCCGTGGGCCTGACCAAAGGCAACGCCGAGCTCCAGGCCTTGCTGAACAAAGGTATCAAGGCGCTGCACGACAATGGCACCTATGCGGCCGTCCAACAGAAGCACTTTGGCGATCTGAATCTGTACAGCGGCAAATAATGACCCTGCGCCCATTTGCGGATGGGTCCTTTTTTGATTGATGTAGGGCTGCCCAATGCTAGAAAACCTGTTGACGATTCTGGGGCTGTCAGGCTTCAGCCTCAAGGGCTTCGGCCCGCTGCTGCTGCAAGGCTCGTGGATGACTGTCAAATTATCCTTTCTGTGCTTGCTGGTAAGCGTTGGCCTGGGCCTGATCGGCGCCAGCGCCAAGCTTTCGAAATCGGCACTGCTGCGCGTCCCTGCGCAGGCCTACACCACGCTGATCCGCGGGGTGCCGGACCTGGTGCTGATGCTGCTGATTTTCTACAGCCTGCAAACCTGGCTGACCTCGTTCACCGATTTCATGGAATGGGAATACATCGAGATCAACCCCTTCAGCGCCGGGGTCATTACCCTGGGTTTCATCTACGGGGCGTATTTCACTGAAACCTTCCGCGGCGCCATCCTCGCCGTACCGCGAGGGCAGATGGAAGCGGCCACCGCCTACGGCCTGACCCGAGCCCAGCGCTTTCGCTTAGTGGTGTTCCCGCAAATGATGCGCTTTGCCCTGCCGGGCATCGGCAACAACTGGATGGTGATTCTCAAGGCCACCGCGCTGGTGTCGATCATTGGCCTGGCCGATCTGGTCAAGGTGGCCCAGGACGCGGGCAAGAGCTCCTATCAGCTGTTCTTCTTCCTGATACTGGCCGCCTTGATCTATCTGGTGATCACCACCGTTTCGAACTACGTCTTGCGCCGGATGGAAATCTTCTACGCCGCAGGCACCCGGGAGGCCGTGCGATGATCGAGCTACTGCAGGAATACTGGAAACCGTTCCTGTTCCAGGACGGCAATCACATCACCGGGCTGGCCATGACCCTCTGGCTGCTCAGCGCCTCGATCTTCTTCGGCTTCGTGATGTCGATCCCGCTGTCGATTGCCCGGGTCTCAACCAATGTCTGGGTGCGCTGGCCGGTGCAGTTCTACACCTATCTGTTTCGGGGTACGCCACTCTATATTCAGCTGCTGATTTGCTACACCGGCATTTACAGCCTGGCCGCCGTGCGCGCTCAGCCAGTACTGGATGCGTTCTTTCGCGATGCAATGAACTGCACCATCCTGGCCTTCGCCCTGAACACCTGCGCCTACACCACGGAGATCTTCGCCGGGGCCATTCGCAGCATGAACCACGGCGAAGTCGAGGCCGCCAAGGCTTACGGCCTGACCGGCTGGAAGCTGTATGCCTATGTGATCATGCCATCGGCCCTGCGTCGTTCGCTGCCTTACTACAGCAACGAAGTGATTCTGATGCTGCACTCGACCACCGTGGCCTTCACCGCGACCATCCCGGACATTCTGAAAGTCGCGCGGGACGCCAACTCGGCGACCTTCCTGACCTTCCAGTCGTTCGGCATCGCCGCGTTGATCTACCTGGCAGTCACTTTCTCCCTGGTCGGCCTGTTCCGCCTGGCTGAACGCCGTTGGTTGTCCTTCCTCGGCCCGGCTCACTAATTCAGGATGCTTGTTCATGTACAAACTGACCGTTGAAAACCTGCACAAAAGTTACGGCAACCATGAAGTCCTCAAGGGCGTTTCACTAAACGCCAGGACCGGCGATGTGATCAGCCTGATTGGCGCCAGTGGTTCGGGCAAGAGCACCTTTCTGCGTTGCATCAACTTCCTGGAAACGCCCGACGACGGCGCCATGAGCCTGGACAACCAGCCGATTCGAATGGTTCATGACCGCCATGGCATGCGGGTGGCCGACGCCAATGAACTGCAACGCCTCCGTACTCGCCTGGCGATGGTGTTCCAGCACTTCAACCTGTGGAGCCACATGACGGTGCTGGAAAACATCACCATGGCCCCACGCCGGGTGCTGGGCGTCAGTAAGAAAGATGCAGAGGAGCGCGCCCGGCGCTACCTGGACAAGGTGGGCCTGCCGTCGCGGGTGGCCGACCAATACCCCGCGTTCCTCTCGGGTGGCCAGCAACAGCGGGTCGCCATTGCCCGTGCCCTGAGCATGGAACCGGAGATCATGCTGTTCGACGAGCCGACTTCGGCCCTGGACCCGGAACTGGTGGGCGAAGTGCTCAAGGTGATCCAGGGCCTGGCCGAAGAAGGCCGCACCATGATCATGGTGACCCACGAAATGAGCTTTGCGCGCAAAGTGTCGAACCAGGTGCTGTTCCTGCACCAGGGGCGGGTCGAAGAACAGGGGGCGCCCGAGGACGTATTGGGCAACCCAAAAAGCGAACGCCTGCAGCAGTTCCTCAGCGGCAATCTGAAATAAGGGGCGCTATTGGCACAACTCACCATTTGAGCGACTGGCCAGCCGCTCAAATGTGCGCTGAAGATGCTTAGGTATGGTCAGCGGTGTGATCATTCTGATGTACCTGGCCTCCAGATTACTGGCCTTGGCCTTACTTTCCGGACATATGAGACTGGATCAAGCGCCCGTCAAAAGACTTAGTGGCGAAGGGCTTTCTGACTGGTTTTCTCAATCCGTAGGGTTGCTGGTCTATTTAGGGGGCTACGCAGCATGCGCCCGTAGCGTAGAGGTACCAGACTGGGTTGCCGGTAACGGTTTGACTCTTCCAACGTTTCATTGGGGTCATGATGCTTACGCGCAGTTTCCATTCGGCGTGTAACGAATACGGCAGGCTCTATCTCAATCGCTCCCCAGCGCTCATACGCTCTTTACGCGAGCGAAAAACGGGTTCATTTATTGTGGCGGTGAGTTTGTTGACTGTTACGTTGGCTGGCTTTTTCTTACGGGGCGACATCTCCACTCCTTTGCAGCAAACTGACAGATGCCCAAGCGTATCGATACAAGCATAGCCCCCCTGACTCCACCCAAAAAAAAGACGGCCCGAAGGCCGCCAAAGTACTGCATGGAGTTAGTTTGCGGGTGGCTGTTCAGGATGCTTGCCAGCCTGCACCGGCGGTAGCAGCCATGCCGCCAGTGCCGGTAGCAACAGGATGGCGCCCCAGACATTGACCAGGAACATGAACGCCAACAGCACGCCCATGTCGGCCTGGAACTTGAGGGTGGAAAACACCCACGTGGACACGGACACCGTCATTGTCATGGCGGTGAACAACGAGGCAGTGCCACGCTGCTTTAGCGCTTCGACAAACGCCTGACGCAGGTCCGAATGACGTGAATGCATTTCGTGCTTGATCCGCTCGAACAAGTAAATGCCGTAATCCACGCCGACCCCGACGCCCAGAGCCACCACCGGTAGCGTGTTGACCTTCAGACCAATACCCAGCCATGCCATCAACCCGTTGCACAGCACCGTGACCAGCGCCAGTGGAAGGATGATGCACAGGGTGATACGCAGCGAGCGAAAGCTCAGCAGGCAGAGTAAGGTCACCGAGCCGAAAAGCGCGAGGTTCACCCACTTGTCCGCCGCCTCGACCGCCTCATTGGTCGCGGCCATTACCCCGACATTGCCACTGGCCAGTTGAAAACGGAGGTCATCGCCGTCGTGGGTTACCTTGAACGCCTTGATCCGTTCGATGATGTTGCTGATAGTCGAGGCCTGGTGATCTTCGGTGTACAGCGAGATCGGCATGGCACTGCAGGTGGAGTTCATCAGTTCATTGCCAAGGCGCGTAGCGAACCCCACGCCTTGGGCAATTTGCGCCTGCTCCTCGGGAATGGTGCGCCATTTGATGAAGGTTTCCGCGTAGCCCTGGGTGATCTGCCCGACATAGCCCGCCAGCCCTCGCACCGTACCGACACCCGGGGTCTGCTTCATCTCGAATTCGAAATCTTCGACTTTGCCCAGAATGTTGCGATCAACACAGGGCGACTCGTTGCCCTTTGCCTCAACCACCACCTGCAACAGGTCAACGCCGATGGCGAAGTTACGGGTGACCATCGCCACGTCCTGGTTATAACGCGAATCGGCACGCAGCTCCGGGACACCCTGCCCCGTGTCTCCCACCTTCAACTTTCCCGCCTGCCACATGCCGACGCCGAGCAGAACCATCGCAATCAGGATGACCGGCACACTGCCCTTGCGGGTTGCCAATCCCCCCAGGTGCTCCCACAACCAGTCCCCAGAGGTTTCCTTGCCCCGCAGGCGCTCGGCATCCTTGGCCGAAATGCGCATGTAAGACAGCAGGATCGGCAACAGCAGTTTGTTGGTGAGGATCATCAGGCTGACCCCCAAGGTAGCGGTGATGGCCAGTTCCCGCACCATCTCGATCTGCACGAAGGCGATTACCAGAAAACCCAGTGCATTGGCCAGCAGCGCCATGGCACCTGGAATGAAGAGTTTCTGGAAGCAATTGCGCGAAGCGGTAATGCTGTCGTGACCATGCAACACCTCCAGTTTCCAGGCGTTGGTCATCTGCACCGCATGGGAGACACCAATGGAGAAAATCAGGAACGGCACCAAAATCGACATGGGGTCGAGGGCCAACCCCAACAGCGGCAGTAGACCCAGTAGCCATACCACCGGGACCATGGCGCAAACCAATGCCCAGGACGTCAGCATCAGCGAGCCGCAATACCAATAAAGCAACAGTGCGGTGATCACGAAGGCCACGGCGAAGAACAGCAGCACCCCGGCGGCACCGTCTGCGATATCCCCGGTCGACTTGGCGAAACCAATGATGTGCACGCTGACGCCATCTTTTTCGTGCTTGGCGCGAATCGCCTCCAGGGACTGGCTGACCGCTTGCAGATCCAGGCGCAAGCCGGTCTCCGGGTCCACTTCCTGCAAGTTCGCCACCACCATGGCGGCGCTCAAGTCATTGGAGACGATACGGCCGACCCAATCGGACTTCAGCACATTTTCGCGCACTGCCTTCAGTTGCTCTGGAGTACCGGAGAAGTCGGCCGCAACAATGTTGCCGCCCCTGAAGCCGTCTTCTACCACCTCGTTGTAGCGCACATTGGAGGTGAACAACGAAGTGACCGAGCTACGCTCGACGCCCTTGATGTAGAAAACTTCCTCGGTGACCTGATGCAAGCTCTCCATGAATCCGGGGTCGAAGATCTCGCCCTTTTCGTTCTTCAACGCCAGCAATACTTTGTTGGCGCCGCCGAAAACCGACTGATACTTGAGAAAGGACTGCATGTACTCATGCTGCAGCGGGATCATCTTGGAAAAGCCCGCCTCCACACGCAGCCGTGTGGCGGTGAAGGTAAACAGCAGCGTCAATAGAATGAAAAAAATCAGAAGCGGGCGACGCCAGTGAAAAATCCACCAGGACACCTGACCGACCAGACTACGGGAGAAGTGGTGGCGGTCGAGCACCTGAACGTCGCCCACAAGCTCGAGCCCCTGATTGTCGTGGTACTTACTCATAGAAACCTCAATTGGCTGTCGCTTGCGTCAAGCTCAGAGACTGAACACCGGCATCGCCCACGGCCAGGGCACCGCCGGTCACCGCAACGATCTGCGAGAGCCCGCCACGGGCGGTGTGACTCAGCTCAAAGCTTTTGCCATCGTCGTTACTCAGTGCCAGCAGCCCGGCATTGCCGACCAGGGCGATACGCCCGTCAGGCAAAACCTGCCCCCCTTGCAGTGCAACCTTGGCGTCCAGGGGAATCAGCTGCCAGGTATCTCCCTGATCGTTTGAGCGATACAGATTGCCGCGCATGCCGAAAGCCAACAGCGCACCACTTGGCGTCTGCAGTCCGCCAAAAAAAGAACCCTCGTAAGGGGATTGCAACGCGTCCCAGTTCAGCCCCAGGTCACGCGAGCGCAGCAAGGTGCCGGACTCGCCGAAAAGAAACAGGTCACCACCGACCTTCAGCACTTTGGCGATGTGCCGATCAAAGTCCTCCCCCATCACCGTTTTCTTGCTCCAGCTCAAGCCAGCGTCGACGGATTCCAGATAGTGACCGAATGCGCCATAGGCGACGAAATGCTGGCCGCCCAGGTAGGTGACACCGAACAGCGAATCATGACCGATACCGTCCACCCCTACGGCTGTCCATTGCTGACCGCCATCGGTGGTGCGCAACAGGGTCGCGCCATGTCCAACGGCGATGCCCAGTCGGTCGTTGGCGAACGCAAGCCCGGTCAGCGTTCGATCGGCTGGCGTATGAATGCCCTGCCAATGTTGCCCTTCATCCGCGGAACGCAGGATCCAGCCGCGCTCGCCGGCACTGAACAGTTGACTGCCCACGCGCTGGATATCGAGCAGGATGATTCGCTGTGAATTGATCCCGGTCTGGATCGAGCCAGGCGTCTCGGCATGTACAGCAGATGCCGCGATGAGTGCCGCCCACAACACCCTGTGAACGGACTTGCCCAAAATAGCCATTGGCCGCTCCTCTCTTGTATTTGTAATCGACGACCCGCAATCGGGTCGCCTTGAGACTGCCTGAGGGCTTAGTGACCCGCGCGACGCAGGGCATCGGGCTGGAAGTCGGCCTGACGTCCCTTGACGCCGAACTTCCAGGGTTGCTTGACCTCATTGTCCAGGCCCGAGACCATGTAGTTGCCGTTGCTCAGGTCATGGAAGATGTTGGCGCGGTACCACGGCACACCGACGTCGTAGAACTGGATCGTCGGGTGCACGCCAATGCGCCATAGCTGGCCGCGGGTGTCGTAGGCGTCTTCGAGCAACACGGTCCAGCTGTCCTCGTCGAGATACATCACGCGCTTGCCGTAGATATGCTTCTGCCCGGCCTTGAGCGTGCCCTCGACGACCCAGGTACGATGGAGTTCGTAGCGCATCAGGTCGGCATTGACGGTGCCTTTTTGCAGGATGTTTTCGTATTTCAGCGACTTATCGGACAACTTGTAGTCGTTGTACGGAACATAGATTTCCTGCTTGCCAACCAGTTTCCAGTCATAACGGTCGGGCGCGCCGTTATAGCCGTCGTACTGGTCGGTCACCCGCATGCTCTCGGTGCCATCGCTGACGTTGTCATACGCCAGATCCGGGGCGCGGCGCACACGACGGGCACCGGCGTTGTAGATCCAGGCCGAACGCGCTTCCTTGACCTGGTCCACCGGTTCGCGCACCAGGTAGACCGTGCCCTGCAACGTGGCCGGTTCGAGGAAGTAGCCCAGGAAGGAAAACAGGTGGTTGTCCATACTGCGATCCATGTTCTGGTCGAACACGCGGTTCTCGCGGAAACCGACCTTGTAGAACTCGCCGCTGCTACGTACCGGGAACCAGTGATAGGTCCGCTCGAAGCCACCGCCCAAGTAGCGAACCAAGTGGTTCCAGATTGCTTCCTGACCGTTCTTCGGGATCGGGAACGGTATGTTCGAGCCATTGAGGTTGCTCAGACCGAAACCCTGCAACTCGACCTGAGTGGACTGAGTCTTGGCTTTGGCGGTGACTTCAGCCGGCAGTGCGGCGGTGCGCCGGGTCTGGTAGATCGGCATCTTGAAGTTGTCATACTTCTTCAACAAAGCCAGGGTGCCGGGCGACAGCTTGTCTTTGTATTGATCGGCATTGGCCGCGGTGATCACCATCTGCGGCTTGTCTTGCGGGAACGGATCAACGTAGCCCTTCTCCGGACTCCAGCCTGCCGGAGGAGCCGTCAGGCCGCCCTGCCAGGCTGGAATGCTGCCATCGGCATTGCCGGCCTTCTCGGCGCCAACCGGAGTGAGGTCGTTACCAAGGCGCGCAGCCTCTGCGTCGGTCAATTTGGCGAAAGCGTCGTTCCCGCCAAGCAACAGTGCGATGGCAATAGCCAGGGCACGCGGGGTGTGGCAAGTCTTTATTGTTTTCATGCCTTGTTCCTCATCAGAACTTGTAGCTGTAATTCATCGAGTAGTAGTCCCGGTCACGCAACGGGTCGTACTTGGCGTCGTTGTTGTACGTCACATAGTTGAACTCCAGGCTGTGGGCCTTCAGGTAGTCGAAACGAACGCCGGCACCGACGGTAAACCGGCCTTCGTTGAACTGACCGTCCATCGAAACCCCTTCCACGTCCTGCCCCAGAAACAAACTCGGGTAAGTGCTGACGCCTACGCCCAACAGGTCCGGGTACTCCAGTTGCCCTCGCAATCTGTAGCCCCAGGCGAAGTCGGTGATGTAACCGTCGTTCTTGCAGCCGTCGGGTTGCGGGTTGGTCGCAGTGCCGCAGAGGTTCCCGCCATAGCTGGGCGCCGAACCCGGGCCAAAGATGAAACCGCGACCGTAACGAATGTCGCTGTCACCCTGAGGGATGTCGTTCCACTGGAAGGCCACTTCACCGGCCACCTGCAGGCTCGATGCGCCCAGAACGTTGGGGAACAGGTTGATGCCGTTGATCTGCAGCTGGGTTTTATCGAAGCGGTCATACCCGGTGATATAGGCATTCGGGCCAGCGGCTCGCGCGCCCGCACCTTGCGGCCCCACCCCTTGGGCAGCGGCGGCAAGCAGGTCGTTGCCGTTACGTTGTACCGGCGTGTTTGGCGAGTAGCTCAGTTCCGCACCGACCGACCAACTGGCCAGCGTGGTGGCGGCGCTCAGGCCATACAGGTGGATGTCTTCGGGATACTCCCAGAAGGCAGTCGTCGAGGTCGCACCGAACGGCAGATTTTCATGGACCTGCACCGGGTTGAGGAAGGGTGCTCGCGCCCCGGCGGGAATCCGGCCCCAATCGCCGCTTTGGGCGGAAATGATTGGCGTACGCGAGTGGATGGTCATGGCGTAGGCACCAAGCTCCGTGTCGATCGATTCGACCAGATAGTGCAGCGCCACCCCCCATTGCCCCGAATCCCGGGCTTCATCGCCAGTGCTCAGTGGGACGTTCATGCCATTGCGAAAGCCGACCGGGTTGCTGACGTTAGGCAGCGACGTGGCCATGGTGCAACCACCCGGATGAGTCGAAATGATGGTTTCGGTGGTCGACCAGTAGTTGCCACAGCCCTCAACGGCAGTAGGCTCCCACTTGAACTGGTAGAACGCTTCCAGCGACAGCCCGTCACTCAAGCCGAAGCTGCTGGAAATCATCCACACCGGCAGCAACGCTTCCTTGACCTCGGTGCCCGGACGGCGCAGTGAAGGAACGTCGATCGGGTTGATCTGGTTGAGCCCCTGAACAAAGATGCTCTCGCCCCAGTTCAGCACCTGGCGACCCAGGCGCACCTGCAGCGGGTGATCGTCCAGGTGGTAGGTGTCGTAGACGTAGGCGTCGAGCAGGTAAACGCCTTTGTTCCTTTGCAGGTCGTCAAAGCCGTTATCGGACAATGGCTTTTTCTGGTAACCATTGGCCTGGTTGCCAAAGTGCACGTCTTCGTCTTCCAGCGCCTGGTCGTACCAGCCCTTCACGCGCAGCATGCCGCCCATGTCGCCGTTGTGCAGGTTCAGTTCGGTGAGGAACTTGCCGATGGTAGAAAACCGGTCGCCGCGATCGTAGTTGAGGTTGCCGCCATCGGTATTGGAACCGCCCAGGCCGTCGGTCTTGCCGATCACCTGTCCGTCGAGCCGACTGTACAACTCGTTATCACGCCCTTCGGCGCGCCAGCTGCTACCAACGGAAAGTGTGGTGTCGAGGCTCCCCGACCAACCGCTCTCGGTATCAAAATTGAATGCCTGGGCATTGCCGGCGCCCACTCCGAGAATTCCAAGCACGACTGCCTGACCAAGCTGATGCCGGACAAAGCCTGTTTGTGGCGAACTTATTCTTATCATTGTTCACATTCCTAAATAATCCCGACGCTACGGTTCAACCCACCACTCTTTGGCTCCTGGATTCCCTGTGAAAAACCTCCCTCCCCAACCACCCGGCCGCCAGAGACTGGCCGGACAAGTAAACATTGACTGCGCAGCGCTTAACCCTCCCGAGATGGGAGGGGGTTGGGAGGGAGACAGGAAAGGGAGTCACACCGCACTGGCGAATGGGGAATGCAGGCGCACGCCGCTGCCGGCTGTTGTGCACAACAGCCGGGGCGAATCAAGCAGGAAGGGAGAAACAGCCGGGTCGCAAAGCCTGTCCACAAGAGTTCATCGATGACCTGGCAGTTGCCGGCTCAAGTCATCCATGGTCGATTGCACCCGGAGATGGATCGCTCAACCAACACGCCGTGAACTGCCCTGCCAGAACGGTTCACGCAGTTCACTCTTGAGCACCTTGCCAGCGCCCGACAGCGGTAACGCAGCACGGAACTCCACGCTTTTCGGCGCCTTGTAGCCAGCGATCTGACGCTTGCAATGGGCGATCAATTCTTCGCCATTCGGTTCGGCGCCAGGCTTGAGTACCACCACGGCATGCACCGCCTCGCCCCATTGCTCGCTAGGGATCCCGATCACCGCGCACATGGCGATATCCGGGTGGCTGCACAAGGCATTCTCGACCTCCGCCGAGAACACGTTTTCGCCACCGGTGACGATCATGTCCTTGAGGCGGTCGACAATGAAGATGTAGCCATTTTCGTCCATCCTGGCCCCGTCCCCCGTACGCAACCAGCCATCGCCAGGCAGAGCCGCCAGGGTTTGCTCGGGTTTGTTCAGGTACCCGCTCATTGCATTCGGACCCCGAACGACGATTTCACCGATGCTGCCACGTGGCACCTCACAGCCATCGTCGTCGACGATCTTGACTTCCACCGCCCGGGTGGCACGACCACAGGAGCGCAGCATGCCGGCAGCGGCGGCCGCCGCGGTGTGCTGAGCCGGGCCGAGCAGCGAAACAATGGGCGACATCTCCGTCTGGCCATAAGCCTGGAACAGCTGCAGTTGCGGCAGCATGGCCTGCAGGCTCCACAGCGTCTGCTCCTGAATGGGCGAAGCGCCATACACCAGGTGCTGCAACGAGGACAGGTCGTAATTGCCCACCTCGGGATGATTGATCAACAACTGAATCATGGTCGGCACCAGCATGGCCACCTGAATGCCGTGACGCTGAATCGCCGCCATCGCTTCGGCCGGCTGGAACGCCGGCAGTATGACGTGCGTCGCGCCTTCGAGCACACCGACATAACCGGTGGACATGTCCGCCAGATGGAACATCGGTGCTGCGCGCAGCATGACTGAATCAGGCGGCACCAGGCCCTCGACATCCAGCGCAATCTGGCTGCTCCAGAAGGCCGTATGACTGATCATCACGCCCTTGGGAAAACCCGTGGTGCCACCGGTATAGAACACACCAAGGAGTGAATCGCCGCCACGGCGGGCATCCTCCATGGGCGAGGCCTGGGCAATCAGCGTTTCGTAATCCAGCATCGCATCCGGCGTGGTGCCGTCACCGACGTAGATGACATGACGCAACGAAGGAACCTGCCTGGATAACCGCAGACCAATGTCCTTGAAGGTCTCGTCAACCAACAGTACCGAGGTTTGCGAATCGGTCAGGGCATAAGCGTTCTCCTCCGCACTCCAGCGTGTGTTGCAAAGATTGAGAACGGCATCGGCCCAGGGCACGGCGAAGCAATATTCGAGGTAACGATCAGAGTTCAAACCCAGCATGGCGACGCAATCGCCGCTCTGTACGCCAAGCTCACGCAACGCTCCGGCCAGTCTCGCAACACGCTCGACAAACTGCTGCAGAGTGCGACTGCGATCGCCGTAGATCGTCATTAATCGCTCGGGCGCGCACTGTAGATTACGGTGCAAGGGCTGAGTGAAGTACATGGTCTCTCCTGAAGTTGCAGCTATTGTTATTGTCCGTGCCTTGACGGCAGGAGACGGCAATGCCGGGCGCTCACAGCTTGGGTGCAGGAGCATTGCAGGTCTGGAGCCATCTGCGCTCACATGAACCCTGCATGCACGGTTTCACCACCGTTACCCGGCACCCTACCCCAAGGTGAATGCTGGTAACCCTCCCATCTAGGGAGGGGTGGTGGCGCGGTTCGCCGGTTCAATACCTGGACTTTTGCGAGGGTGCCAAGGCGATGCTGCGTTAGTTAAGCAAGCCGACTTGCCGCGCCTTGCTCACTGCATCCTCGCGAGAAAAGGCACCCAACTTGCCGAAGATATTCTTCAGGTGCCACTTGATGGTTCCAGGCGAAAGATCGAGGGCCTTGGCGATGCTCTTGGTTGACAGTCCACGGGCCAGATGTTCGACCACTTCAAGCTCACGGGGCGAGAGGATATCGCTGCCGGGCGCAGGCGCCCGACCACCCTCACCTGTCCCGCTCGAGAGGCTCTGCGAATCGGCACCGTGCATCAGACAGTGTTGAATGTAGTCACGCTCCAGCGCTGTCAGCGCATCGACACTGAGCGATTGCAGCAGGCGCAGCCCCGCCGCTCCTTCATCAAGAAACACCCGGAACATCCCGTATTCGCAGGCATTGCGCAGTGCCGTGGACATGTGGCGCTGGGCCTCTTGTGGTTCATGGAGCGCTGTCCTGGCAATGGCGACACGGATTCGCAGCACGGTAGCTGGTTGTAACTGCCCCCACTCCTGACAGACCAGTGCCCAGCTTTCTCCTACTTCGACCGCGCATCGATAGTCGCCTTCGGCCAGGGCCAAGGCCGTGTGTGCCATTGCACAGGCCAGGGGGATCTCCGCCCAGGCACAACCGCGCTTGCCCTGATAAGGCATGGCCAGCGCGCGCAATCTGCGAAACGCCTCGCGCGCACGGGCCAGATCGTGCTGATGGCAGGCGATACGTATCTGCTCGGCAAAACGCCACGCCTGCAGGCGATCAAGGCCAATGCTTTCGGCGATCTCGCCCAATCGATCGAGGGTGGCGTGGGCCGCCTCCAGCCTGCCCGCAGCACACTGCAAATGCGCCTGGGCAAGGTAGGTATACAAAATGCAGTCAGAGGTCCCCAGGACCTCGGCGACCCCGAAACAGCCTTCAACGTAATCCCCGGCGGCTTCCAGGCTGTTCAAGTGATAGCAGGTCAAGGCCAGGGTGGACTTGATGAAGATGGCGACATCCTGCGCCAGTGACTCGTTGCGCGTCACTTGCACCAGGACACCTTCGAGATCGCGCCGGGCCTGGTTCATATCGCCCTGGACAAAAAAACTGAGGCCACACAGCGCATCGAAAAACGGCCGGGCCCGAGGACCTTGCGCGCGCCGGAGCAGACCTCGCGTGCTGTAGACCAGATCCCGTACAAACACTGTTCGACCCGCCTTGAGCAATGCCACGCCGCCAAGGGTATAGAGCATCAGCAGGTGAAAGTGGCGCTGGCTGGGCGGCTGCGCCATCAAGGGCTCGAGCAGCGCCAGTACAGCTGTCGTATCGTCCCTCCTGAGCAGGTACATGGCCCTCAGCAATTGCAACTCAGTGTCTATTTCCGGCCGGCTGACTTCCGGGTGAGCTTCGATCGAGGCGAGTGTGAGCTCGAACCTCTCCATGCGATTGCAGGTGAGTTCTGCCCAGGCAACCGCCAGGAGCAGGTCAATCTGCTTGGACCAGGCTTCACGCGGCAACTCGTCGGCCAACTGCAGCAATTGTGCAAAATGCGCGTCACCGATCAGCGACCTCGCCGCCCGTGCCAGCAACTGCACGCTGCCCTCAAGGTCCTGGGCTGCCTGAGCATGACGAATCGCCTCGACGTACAAACCGTGGTCAGCAAACCATTGGCTGGCGGCATGATTGACCCGAATCACCTCCACAACCGGCAGCTCATTGCGGCGCCGTTGCAGATACCCGGAAAACATCTGGTGGAAACGGAACCACTGCAGGCGACCCTCGAGGTCGATCGGCAACAGGAACAGGTTCTGCTCGAGCAATATGTCAAGCACCGCCGCGTTCTCCGGGCTGCCCGTCAATGCGACGCACAGCTCGCGATTGAATCGTCGGCAGGTCGAAACCTGGACCATGGCAGCGATTTGCCCGGCAGAAAGCACACGACTGATGCAGTCATCCAGGTAGGCATCGAGACCTGATTCATCGATCGCCATGACCATGCCGCCACAGGCTCGCAGGCTCTGTTCAAAATTACCGCTGTGGCGAAGTGACAGGACACCGATCTGCAGGCCCGCGGCCCAACCGTCCGTCAGCTCATACAGACGTTGTTGCTGCTCGCCGGACAGGTTTTCGAGACCATTGAGCTCAAGCAGACTGAACTGCTCCTGGGCCGTCAGGCGCAAGTCGGCAAAATCAATCTGGGTCAACTGCCCCTTGATGCCGATCGCCAACAGATTGAGCGCCGGACGCTGGCGTGTGGTGATCACCAGATGGAAGTTGTCCGGCGCCAGATCGATCAGGCGCTGGATCATCGCCAATGCCGGCTGCGCAGAGAGGAAATGCAGGTCTTCGAGGAACAGATAAATGGATCGAGGATGCTCGTAGAGCGCGTTGACCAGCAGTGACAGCAACACCTCCAGCGAACGCTGGTCAGTGCGCTCGCTCAGGCCAATGATGTCGTCGCCGACAGCCAGGCCCGCGGCCCCCAGGCTGGCGACCAGATACGCCGCCCAGAGCGTCTCGTCGTCGGCCCCCAGGTTGAACCAGGCGACGTCCAGCCCCGCACCGATCAAGCGCTGGCGCCATTGCGCCGCCAGCGTGCTCTTGCCACTGCCCGCAGGTCCCAGGATCAAGGTCAACTTGCGCTCGCGCCCTGCCTCGATCAGTTCCAGCAGACGCTCGCGCGGCAGCGACCGGGGATCGATTCGGGGCGGCGACCATTTGGTGCGGATGAGTATCGTGTTGGAGGATTTCATAAGGCTAACGAACCAATGAACTGCTCATGTCACGCTTGATGAATTCTAGCGCGCTGCCGTTCCTGCGCGAGGAAGGACGAGATGATCGGTGCAACGGTTTGCGCCCGGGCCACCAGGAACAGATGGCCATCGCCGATCACATGCAACTGCGAATTGGGAATGCGCCTGGCCAACAGGCGCATGTTGGGCAACGGAATGATCGGGTCGTCATCGCCGGCCAGAATCAGGGTCGGCTGATGGATCCGGTGCAGCCAGTGAATACTGGTCCAGCCCAGGCCCGCCAACAGTTGCAGGTAGTAACCGCGCCTGCCGCCGGAACGCACCTTGCTGGCGAACGCTTGTGCCAGTGCCGGGTCATGGCGAAAAGCACCGCCATAGATGTCCGGCGCGATCCGCGCGCCATAGGACGGCTGGATGTAACGGCGCGGAGTGGCCATCCTCCAGAGCACTTTGGGTTTGGCCGGCAGCATGGCCATGCCCGCACACGTGGCGGCCAGGATCAGTTTCTTGCAACGCTGCGGAAAATCGTGGGCGAACTGTTGTGCCAGCGCTCCCCCCCAGGACACGCCGATCACGTTGACCTGGCCAACGTCCAGATAATCGAGCATGCGCGAAACCCGTTTCGCCAGGTCAGAAAACCGGTAAGGCAAGCTCGGCAGGGAGGAGCCGCCGACACCGGGCACGTCGAAGGCGATCACTTCCATGTCCGGATCAAGCGCCCGGACGAATGGAAACAAAAGCTCCAGGTTGGCGCCAATGCCATTGAAGACTAGCAACGGCGGCAGATCGGCCTTGCCTGGACGAATGGCAACGCGCAGATGCCCGCCATCCAGTTCGATGGTGCGATAGACAAAGGGCTGTGACATGTTACGGAGGTTCCTTCTGCGGCGCCGGGCCAAGGGATCTGGAACGTGGACAGGACGGGACGCAAGCGCCCGTCCGGCTACAGCGAGTCAGCGCACGTGCACGTAGGTGCCAGGAGCCGCTTCAGCAGCGACGTAAGCCTTGTTGCCAAGCTTGACGGGGGCCTTCCTGCTCTGACCGGAGCGTGCTTGCAACCAGGCCAGCCAGTGAGTCCACCAGGAGCCGGTCTCTTTAGTGGAACCTTCCAGCCAATCCTGGGCATCAACCGGCAAGCTGCTGCCGGTCATGAAGCGGGCCTTGGGGTTACCCGGCGGGTTGAGGATGCTCTGGATATGCCCGCTGTTGGACACCACGAACTC
>RCUT01000292.1_pt1 | contig 26980 bp, 22 predicted proteins | sample 2166171 | NCBI WGS metagenome assembly RCUT01 (sample SAMN09932757, study PRJNA488358) | compost metagenome | isolation source: compost soil in 4-hydroxybenzoic | place: Germany: Experimental Botanical Garden | reverse complement strand
AACATGACGATGAGAAAAAGAGGAATCTCTTTGCCCATTTGTACCAACATAATCAGTGAACCCGCACTAATGGGTAAAAAGGCAAAAGCACTTTCTTTCATAATTTTATTGTTGGTATCGACTAAACGTGCTGGTAATTTATGCACATTTCTCCAAACAAGTAATGTCATTAATAAAGCAATTAAACCGACAAGATTCCCTAATTCAGGATGATTGAATTGTGTCATTAACCAGACTGCTCCCTCACGAAAGCAGATGATTAATGCCAGTGTACCGATCCATGCAGGCCAGTCGATTCTTTTTATCCAGTCCATGTTTACCAAACTTTAAAATTATACTTATCACGTTTTAACCGATTTATCTTTTAATTTCAAATTCCTCAAGCGGTCTTTTAAACTGGGTGGCTTTATGACCTAGAATCTCATCAATCGGTAGATGGGCTTGTTTAATCAATTGTTCCAGCTTTTGTGGGGCAATAATGACATGTAAATGCAGATTGCCTTCATCATCATAATTTTCAGTTTGAATGACATTAAGTGCATACAATTGAGTGCGCAATTTTCCATATTCTGGTTTTAATACCAACTCGAAACTTTGTAGTTGTCCCATCAAGCATTCTTGAACGGCTTGGCGTAATAGGTTTAAGCCTTGTTTAGAATGTGCCGAGACATAGACACGATCGGGTACATGTGGCTTGGCATAGACAATTTTGGCATCTTCACCGCTAACATCTATTTTGTTATAGACACGTAGTACAGGAACGTCCACCCCGATTTCTTTTAAAACTTTCTCAACTGCTTCAATTTGCTCCATCATATCGGGACTACTAGAGTCAATAACATGGAGTAGTAAAGTCGCCTCTAAAGTTTCCTCAAGTGTGGCTTTAAAGGATTCCACCAAAGCATGTGCGAGGTTACGAACGAAACCTACGGTATCTGCAAGGACTAAAGCACCAATACCATCCCAATTTAAACGGCGTAAAGTTGGATCTAGCGTTGCAAACAATTGATCTGCCGCATAAACATCAGAGCGGGCGAGTATATTGAATAATGTAGATTTACCCGCATTGGTATAGCCCACCAGAGAGACTGTAGGGATAGCGGCTTTTTGCCGTGCAGCACGACCTTGGATACGGGTTTGGCGAACTTTTTCCAGCTTATCTTTCAGTTGTCCAATACGTAAACGCAGTAAGCGACGGTCTGTTTCTAATTGCGTTTCACCCGGCCCACGTAAACCAATACCACCTTTTTGACTGTCTAAACTAATGCCACTACCAACCAGTCGAGAAGACAGATAGTCCAATTGTGCCAATTCAACTTGCAGTTTACCTTCATGGGTACGTGCACGTTGTGCAAAGATATCTAAAATAAGGCGAGTACGGTCGATGACACGACATTGCATCACTCTTTCTAAATTACGTTCTTGCGAGGGACTGAGGGCATGATCAAAAATGACCAAATCTGCTTCTAAAGCTTTTGCTAATTCAGCGATTTCTTCAGCCTTTCCTGAGCCGATAAACAGTTTAGGATCTGGTTTAATGCGTTGAGCGGTAATGTGTTCTAGAATTTCAGCACCAGCAGACTGGGCCAATAAGCGAAATTCTTCAACATCAAGGTCATCTAACAGTTGTACGGATACACTGACTAATATGGCGCGGTTGCTATCTTGATGTTGTTCAATATATTCCACTAAATGCAATCTCAACTACATGAAAACTTTATTTTAGTGGAAAATTACCCCTGATAGTAAAAAATAGCGAAAACTTCAACATGCATCGTAACAAAACGTTGAGTGAACAAAAATAAGGCAATGATTTGTCAGTACGATTAACCTTCATTGAATTTTAACTGGCTGACAGTATTAAGAATTTTAAAATTTGAAGATGTTTATCCTGGCTATGTCGCTGTGGGTAGAATTGGTGTTTTCGCTTAAAGCACAGATTTAGTCATTTTAATCATGCAGCAAAAAAGTATCGGGCGGTTTTTATGATCAATGCAAGATGAAAATGAACAGTATAGAATGGCAGCAAATGAACGATTAATGCTGTATCTGGTAATTAGTGATCAATCTATGACTCAATCCTCTGTAACTGAAAGTTCGTCGTTAAATAGTATGTCTAAATTTTTGTTATATAGTAAAAAATTGTTGGCTGGTTTGGGAGCGATTCTTCAAGGGTTTTATTTGGTTTTTCGTCATCGTTTATATAAAGATCCGAACAACCCAAATAATACGCGCTATGTGCAACACTTTTGCCGCCAGTTAAGCAAAGTATTTAATATTGAAGTTCAAATTCATGGGCAGATTCCAAGACAACCTGCTTTATGGGTGAGTAATCATATTTCCTGGTTAGATGTTGCTGTTTTAGGTTCAGGCGCTCGGGTGTTCTTTTTAGCAAAAGCTGAAATTGAAAAATGGCCATTATTTGGAAAATTGGCTAAAGGTGGTGGAACGCTGTTTATTAAACGTGGTTCTGGTGATTCCGTTAAAATTCGTGAACAAATTACCGCCTTCTTAAAGCAAGATATTCCAGTGCTGTTTTTTCCTGAAGCAACCACTTCCGATGGTTCAAAAATAAAAAAAATCTATGGGCGTATTTTAGGTGCAGCGATTGAGGCCAATCGTCCGATACAAATTTGTTTAATTTGTTATGTGAATCAACATGGACAATTGGATATGGTTGCGCCGTTTGTCGGGCACTTGAGTTTTATCGATCATGTCAAAAATGTCTTGGAAATGCCTAAAGTGACAGCTCATTTAATGACATTGCCGGCAATTTCGGTTGAGGGGCATACCGTCGAGACTTTAACTCAAGAAGTCCAAACCAAAATGGTCGAAGGTTTAGCGCAATTACAGCACCGAGTTCTGCAAACCAATAGCGTAAATGACTAAAGATGAACGGCGAAGGAAAACAGTGCATCTAGCAAGAAGGCTTACATAAAGCCTTCGATAGGTAGCCATGAAATGATTTTTACTCCGGCTTTTTGCCACCATTTCATTTTCGGTTCTTTGTGATAGATTTTAATGTCGCCATTATGCTTTTTAATTTTCCAGTTGATATTTTGATTGGCATCCAAAACCAGTTTATAAGCATATTTAGATAAATTTTCATCCATCGTCTGATGAATTGCTTTGGCTAAGTTGGGGCTATTCAACAGAACGCCAATTTCAGTATTTAAATAGGCTGAACGAGGGTCGAAATTAAAAGAGCCAATAAAGACTTGTTTTTGATCAATCGCCATGAGTTTGGCATGTAGGCTAGAGCGGCTTAAACCTTTTAAGCTGACTTTGGTTTTTTCCGCAATTTCCTCTGTATTGGCATTTAAGTTTTCAGCTTCAGGTGCAGACAGAAACTCATACAGTTCTACATTGTTTTTTAATAAATCTTTGCGATATTTAGCATAAAAAGCATGGACCACAGCGACATCATTGGCTTTAAAAGAATTGGTCAGGACACGGACTTGGATATTACTTTGAGCTAAATCGCTGAGCATTTTTTCGCCTTTTTTTTCAGGGACGAAATAAGCTGAAACGATATCCACACTGTGTTCTGGGTTTTCTAAATGATTAATCAGCTGAAAATTTAAATATTGTTCTTTCTTGGCTTTGGATTTGATTTTACTTGGTGAATCATGAACGACTTCGGCTTTGACCCAATCAAATTGAATACTATTATTGAGCCACTTTTCAACATTATGTGATCGGGTGGCTAAATCAAGATAGTTTTGTACGGTAATCTCTTGATAATAATTATTAAGTTGTTGTTTTAAACTTTCAAAACGCAAGGCATAGTGTCTTGAATTAACAATTTGTTTTACTGGAAATGCATATTCATCATTCCAGTATTCATCAAAAGAATGAATAATTTCATCGGATGCAGAGCCGACCAGCATGACATCGACATCGGAAAATTGATAATTGTCACTGACGTTATAATATTGATTACTCATATTGCGGCCGCCAATCAAGGAGATTTGATTGTCTGCAATAAAGCTTTTGTTATGCATACGACGGTTAATGCGTTTTAAGTCGAGCACCATATCCATGGCACGGTAATGTCTAAATCGGTAGGGGTTATAAAGTTTGACATCGATATTCTGATGTTGATCGAGTGCAAGATAAATCCCTTCCATTTTTTTGGCATTGTTATCATCCATCAATAAACGGACTTTTACACCACGATCAGCCGCTTTAATAATAGAATAAAGTGCCAGTGAGCCAATTCTATCGTTATCCCAAATATAATATTGCAGATCTAAGGTTTTTTCTGCTTTATCAATAAGATGTATACGTGCTGCTAAAGCTTCAAGCGGATCATATAAAACATGATAACCGGTAAGATTAGGATTTTGTTCTCTTAATGGCTCAACGATTTTAGCCAGTGAGGTTTGTTCTGTTTCGGTATCGAACGCATATTCCATCGGTTGTGGTGTTTGTTTGGGGAGCGTTGAACATGCAGGCACCCCTAAAATTAGGCTACAACTCAGCAATACTGCGGTTTTATAGGTAGAAGAACCATACCATTTACCGCTGTTTAATTGTGCTATTTGCTGGGGAGATCGCGCCATATTTTATAAACAATACCAAAAATTGGTTTGAGTATAAGTGCCAGCTGTGAAAAGATAAATATCAAAAGAGATGAATGATGTCATATCATCGTTATCATTAGAGAAGTTATTATGTGGGATACGCTCTCCGTCGTTTTTTATTTTTATATCAGTTTTGTCGTGATCGGACTTTGGGGTGTTGCACAGGCATGGCTAAGCCAAACGCGTACTGAAACCATTCATCCCTTTAAAGCCTTTGTTCATTTATTGGCATTTTATTTATCTTATTTACTTTTCCCTTTATTTTTCTTCAGTTTGTATGCAGGGTGGAGTGGTTATTACTCTCTTCATGAAGCCATCTTTATTTTCGGACTCAGTTGCCTGCTGATTTATGCACGCTTTATTGAACCCCATCATGTCGGGGTGAAAACCATGCAGTATCAATTGAATCTCGATCAAAAAATGCAGCAGCCGATTAAAATTGCATTGATTGGTGATTTACATATTGGTTTATTTTCAGGACATGAACGCCAACTCAATATTATTGTAACGAAAATTAATCAGCAGAATCCTGATTTAGTGCTGGTGGCTGGGGATTGGACCTATGAACCAGAAAACACACTTGCCGATGAACTGGCGATTTTAAAACAGATCAAAGCACCGGTTTATTCGGTGAATGGCAATCATGATGAACAGTATCCTGGCCCACCGATTCAAAATTTATTAAGACATGCCTTAAAGGTCAATAATGTGATTGATATTGAAGGCCAGATGGTGGAGTTTGATGAATTCCGTTTGCTTGGGGTCGGTGATTTATGGGCAGGAAAAACCGATATGCGTTATATGCCAGACTTGCCGCAAGATAAGCCCTGGGTACTTTTATCACATAATCCCGATACGGTAGATATGGTGCCAAAATTACCAACACGGCCATTAATGTTGTCTGGACATACGCATGGCGGACAAGTTGAGCTGCCGTGGCTGACCAACTATATTATGAAGAAAGTTTCTATTCTTGGACACAAGAAGGGGCTGTATCAACACGAAAATGCCGACGTGTTTGTTACGGTTGGAACAGGAATGGTCGGTGTACCATTTCGTTTTCGCGTCCCCCCAACCATTGACATTATTGAGTTGGTTTAACGCGGAAATATAAATTTGCGTGTTGATAATTTACGATATGATAAAGATCAAATAAGAACCATAGGAGGAGACGATGTCTTTTTCGCAAGAAGTGGGACAGTTTTTTGCTTTAACAGAAACGCAATCGGCACAGCTCGAAGCGGGTTTCATCAGTTTAGAACAGGGCTTTCAGCAAGCAGCAGCGAATGAGGTGAATACGCCAGAATTTGCGCGTGCATTTTATCAAAAGTTTGAGCAACTGATCGCGGCATTTGGCTTTGATGAAAATAATGTGGAAGCATTGCTTGAGCATTTATATGGCACAGAGCGCTATCGCCAATTGGTGACTTACATTGTTCCGAGTTATTACAATGCCGGTGGCGATCGCATGGTCTTTGAAGAGATCTATCAAGAAATGTTAAGTGATGAACAAATCTGAGAAAACCGTATCTGAGAAAATCATATCAACCTCATAACAAATCATATAAAAAAACCAGCGTGAGATTACGCTGGTTTTTTTAGGCTTTGATGAACTTAAACTTGGTTGTTCACGTCATCATTTTTTGTTTCACGAATGGCTAAGAAAGCCAGCAGTGACAGGATGGATGCAGCAGTTAGATAATAACCGACTGCTTGTAAACCATACGTGGTGGCAAGTTTGGTTGCAATTAGTGGCGCAAAAGATGCCCCAAAAATACCCGCAAGGTTAAAGGTTAATGCCGAACCGGTATAACGAACTGAAGTCGGGAAAATTTCAGACAGTACCGTTCCTATTGGACCATAAGTCATCCCCATCAAGGATAAACCTAAGCACAGGAACAGGAAGACCATGACTGTGCTGCCAGATTCAAGCATACTCGAGAACACTAAACCGAATAATGCACAGGCGATACAGACACCAATAGAGGTCGCTCTACGGCCAAATTTTTCGGCAAAAACAGCAGAAAGCGGAATGAATGCTGCAAAACACAGCGTTGCAACCAATTGAAGTTCTAAGAATTCAGCACGGGTATAACCCAGTTTTGTGGTTCCCCAGTTAAGTGCAAATACTGTGGTTAAATAGAACACGACAAAGGTGCAAATTGCAGCAATCGTACCCAAAATAAGCATGTGCCAATGTTTGGTCATGACTTCTTTAAATGGAATATTAACTTCTTTTTGCTTATCCAAGACTTTTTGGAATGCAGGTGTTTCGTGCAGTTTTAGATGAATCCATAGACCGACAATCACCAGCAGTGAACTGGCAATGAATGGAATACGCCAGCCCCATTGCATGAAGTCTGCTTCAGACATCAATGCACCTAGGGTTAAAAAGGAACCTGTGGCTAAAATAAAGCCGATAGGTGCGCCGAGTTGCGGGAACATGCCATACCAAGCACGTTTGCCTTCAGGTGCATTTTCAGTGGCAAGTAATACTGCACCACTCCATTCACCGCCTAAACCCAGCCCTTGCCCTAAACGACACAGTGCCAGTAGCAGTGGCGCAGCAATACCAATTTGCGCATAGGTGGGCAGTAAACCGATACATACCGTTGAGACACCCATGGTCAGCAAAGCGGCAACCAGTGTGGCTTTACGTCCAATTCGGTCACCTAAATGGCCAAAGAGTGCGGCACCAATAGGACGTGCAATAAAGGCAATTGCAAATGTGGCTAACGATTGGATGGTTGCAGTCGTTGGGTCTGTACTTGCGGGAAAGAACAGATGAGGAAAAATAATGACGGCAGCTGTGGCATAAATATAAAAATCGAAAAATTCGATTGTTGTACCAACAAGGCTTGCGGTAAGTACACGGAATTTTGAATTGCTCGCTACTTCTTGAGCAGCGATAGAGTTTGATGACGCCATAAGAACCTTACACTTACTAAAAATAAAAAAACTTAGTTTTAAAAGGGTAATCTTTTTAAAAAAGGCGTAATTTCTTAAAAAAATACGAAATACCGACTGATGTCTACGGATTTAGGGTTACTAAAAAATGTAGAAATAGAGGGTTATATCACGTAAAGATAGATGGCTAAGAAATGTGATCCAGCACCAATCAATACAAAAACATGCCAGATAGCATGGGTGTATCTTACTCTTTTTAAGGCATAAAACAATGCACCAACGGTATAAGCAAGCCCGCCAATGATGAGGTAGGTTAACGCGGGTTGACTTAAAAAACGTTGCATATCATCCATAACCAGTACTGCAAGCCAGCCCATCAGCAGATATGCGAAAAGCGAAATCTTATGAAAGCGATGAATGAAAACTAATTTGAATAGTGTACCAATTGCAGCAATCACCCAAAGTGCAATTAACAAGTAATGCGCTTTTGTTGTAGGAATTGCGATAGATAGAAAAGGGGTGTAAGTTCCAGCAATCAAATAATAAATAGCGGTGTGATCCAGTTTTTTGTACCAATAGCGTTTGGTGTCGTCAGTGGCAAAGTGATAAAGGGCAGAACTTGAGAAAAGGAGGATCATACTGAGCGCATAGACACATAGGCCTAGAAATTGTCCTCGCGGTAAATCATTGCCTTTAATCAACAGCAAGACACCAGCAATGACGGCGAGTACTGCGCCAAGTGCATGACTCATTGCATTAATTTTTTCTTCACGTGGATCGTAAGATTGCATATTGGAAGTCGTCATGGTGGATTTCTATTATTAAAAATACACTTGTATAGTAATGAAATTTTACCTTTAAAGTAAGAAGTTTTACACTCACAGCTTAATTTATTCGAGTTATCTTCATGTCGCAATTGGCTTCTTCTTTTATTCAGGAACAACAATTCTTAGATGCCTTTCAGCAAGCCATTGAAACACAAAGTTTTGATCGAATAATTCTGAGCCAATATAAAGGTGAATTAGAACATCTAGAAAAAATCACGTTACGCGTCATTTTATTACAAGATCAGCCTGTTTTAAGTGGCTTGTATCGTTATAAGACTCAGGATGTTACGAAAAACTATCCTTTGGCGGAAGCGCAGCAACTCATTCAAGATTTATTGGCACACTGTAAACAAGCCAATCTTTTTACTGGTACTGAGGAGCTGCAACTGAAAAAGAATAAGAAAAAAGCCATGTTGACGGTCACTAAAAATCAAGCTGCTGCAAAGTCTCAGACTTTAGAGCACCAACAGGGGCATGATCGTGCCAAGCATCGTTATGTTGATCAGGACAGTTATTTTTTACAACCGTTAGGGATTACCGACAACAAAGCACAAATTATTCCAAGCATGGCGCGTAAATGGAAACAAATTAATAAATTCGTGGAAATTTTTTCAGGTGCTTTAGATCAAATCACACCGCAAGAGCATACTTTACGTGTGGTTGATTTTGGTTCGGGTAAAGGTTATCTGACCTTTGCTTTATATGATTATTTAGCCAAACAAGGTCAAACGCCATTTGTCACTGGGGTAGAGTTGAACCCGAAAATGGTCGAATTTTGTCAAAAGGTGGTGCAAGCATCGCAATTTACACAACTGGATTTTTTCCAAGGTGATGTCCGTACCTATCAACCTGAACACTTAGATGTGATGATTGCGCTACATGCGTGTGATGTTGCCACTGATTTTGCCATACATACCGGAATTCGTTTAAATGCACAAATGATTATGTGCGCGCCGTGTTGCCATAAAGAATTACGTCCACAGATGCAGAGTCCAAGTGTGTTGAAGCCGATGTTGCAATTTGGTATTCATGCCGGACAGCAAGCGGAAATGCTCACCGATACCATTCGTGCCTTATTGTTAAAAGCCTATGGCTATGAAACCAAAGTTTTTGAGTTTGTGGCTTTGGAACATACCAGCAAAAATAAAATGATTTTGGCGACCAAGCGTCAAGATTTTGAAGCACCTGATCAGGCTGTTTTGGCGCAAATTATGGCGTTAAAACAGATGTATGGTATTCAAAAACACTCGCTTGAATTGCTATTAAATCATCAGTGGGATCAGCAAAATATTGGTGAAAAGTGTTAATTTAAAATGAATAAAGCAGTCGCAAGGCTGCTTTTTATTTCTAGGAAGATGATTTTTGATGACCCAGTTTATGATACGCACAGGCAGTTGGGATGAATTGCAAAATGATGCAAAACTGATTCGTGAACAGGTGTTTATTCATGAACAGCAGATTGCTGCTGAAGATGAATGGGATGCTGAAGATGTCATTGCTTTACATTTTGTGGTTTTAGATCAACATCAGCCGATTGCTACAGCACGACTTTTGAAAAATAACAGTGTCGGTCGTGTTGCTGTATTGAAAGAATATCGCGGCAAGGGCATAGGTCGTTTGTTGATGCTTGAAATTATTCAACAGGCGAAACATCAACAGCGTGAATTTTTAAAATTGTCGGCACAAGTGCATGCCATCGCATTTTATGAAAGTTTGGGTTTTAAAGTTCAGGGTGATGAATATTTGGATTGTGGCATTCCACATGTGGATATGCGACTTTTATTTGCTTGATGGAATGATTGATTTTGAATCAATAAAAGCCACGTCTTCGTTGATGCTGATCAGTTAAGGATTTTTAAATGAGTAATCATTGAATTACTCTTAAGTGAACAGCATTAACTTTTCGTGGCTTTTATTTGCTGAATCTAAAAATTAATGACCATGCTCAGATTCAGTTGCTGTTTTATTTTCTGTCATCCCAGCATGTTCGTCTGCTGACATATGATGTGCTTCTGTGCTTGCTGGTGCACTAGCAGCACTCGAATTTTTTTGCTTTTCAGCTTCAGCCAGTGCTTCTTGAGACATGACAGGTGCATTTTTAAAAGCAGTCTGATTGCTCTCAGCACGTTTCTGACTTGGCATGTAATCAGGTTCATTGGTTACAGCAAGATAGAAAAAGCCAAGGAAAAAAGCACTTAAAATAAAGGCAATAATGAGCGCTTTCCAACCCCAAGGCGATTTTTCAGGAGAAGTGTTATTAGTCATGAGAAAGTACCAAAATGGATAAAAATAAATCAGAATCTATGTAACTTTATAACACATTATTGTTTGAAAGCCGATGGATAAATAACTAAACCCTTCATTTAAATAAGAGATTACAGTTAATATTAAAAACCTGATTTTGAGTTTGAATATAATAAAACTCATAGTTGGTTTGAATGTGAGAGCATCAAAGGGGGATGTATTTTGAATGATAAAATAACGGTTTGAGACATGATCGCCCTAATCTTGAATCAAAAAAAGGGCGATTATATGGTGTATTTATCAGCGCATATTAGGCGATTTTTTCGCCAGCATGGGCTTTATCTATCAGCAGTTGTGGTGCTTTAAAACGTGCACCATATTTTACTTCTAGTGTATTGGCACGGATTAAGGCTTTTTCTAAACCATATTGATTTAGAAACTGCAATGCACCACCCGTCCAAGGCGCAAAACCAATACCAAAAATAGAACCGACATTGGCATCGACCACAGATTCTAAAACACCTTCTTCAAAACAGCGCAAAGTATCTAATGACTGTACAAACAGGAAACGGTCAATCATTTCCTGTTCGGAAATTTCCGTGTCTTTTTTCCAGTGGCTTAAACCATCCCATAAATGTTTTTTGCCATTTTCAGGATAGTCATAAAAACCAGCACCCGCGGCTTTACCTTTACGTTGAAATTGATGAATCATGGTTTCAATCACATCATCTGCACCCGAGCGTGGCAGATCTTTACCTTCAGCTTGCAGGGCTTTATGGGTCTCATTTGCCACATGTTCAGATAAGGTCAGCGACACTTCATCCTGAATGGCAAGTGGCCCTACAGGCATACCTGTTTTAAGGGCCGCCATTTCAATTTTGGCAGGATGCACACCTTCAGCAAGTAAACGTAAGCCTTCTTGTACAAACGTACCAAATACGCGACTGGTAAAGAACCCACGACTGTCATTGACTACAATTGGTGTTTTGCCAATTTGCTGCACATAGTCATAGGCTTTGGCTAATGTTTCGGCTGAGGTGTTTTTGCCTTTAATAATTTCAACCAGTTGCATTTTATCGACAGGGCTAAAGAAATGTAGACCAATAAAATGGTTCGCGTCTTTAGAGGCTTTGGCCAGTCCTGTAATCGGTAGGGTGGAGGTATTGGAAGCCATAATACCGTCATCGACCAAATAGCTTTCAGCTTCTTGAGTGACTTTGGCTTTCAGTTCTGGATTTTCAAAAACCGCTTCAATGATTAAATCACAGCCTTTTAAGTCCTCAGCCGATGCTGTTGCTGTAATCAGCGCTAAAATTTGCTCACGTTTTTCCGCAGTCAGTCGTCCTTGGGATACTTTTTTATCCAGCAGTTTTTGGCTATAGGCTTTGCCTTTTGCTGCATTTTCCAGCGTCACATCTTTGAGTACAACTTGAATGCCTTTACTTGCTGTTGCATAGGCAATCCCTGCACCCATCATGCCTGCACCAAGCACAGCGACTTTTGTGGCTTTCCATTTGGCAATATCTTTGGGACGGCTTGCACCTGATTTAATCGCATTTAATCCGTGCCAGAAGGTGCCAATCATATTTTTGGAAATTTGACCCGTGGCAAGGTAAGTAAAGTAACGTGATTCTATGGTCAGAGCCGTATCAACATCGACCTGAGCGCCTTCTACGGCTGCGGCCATAATGGCTTCAGGGGCAGGGTAACAACCTTTGGTTTTATCGCGTAGCATGGCAGGGGCAATCGCCAGCATTTGCGCAACAGCAGGTGTTTTAGGATCGCCACCGGGGATTTTATAGCCTTTTACATCAAACGGTTGTTGTGATATTGGATTGGCTTTGACCCAAGCAATGGCTTTATCTAAAAGCTCTTGTTCATTTTCAGCCGTATCGTGGATTAAGCCGAGTGATTTTGCTTTATCAACACCAAACTGCTTACCTTCCATTAAAAAAGGAAAAGCATTTTGTAGGCCGAGTAAACGCACCATACGCACCACACCACCACCACCCGGCAGTAGGCCTAAAGTGACTTCAGGTAATCCAAATTTGGCTTTAGCATCGTTTAGGGCAATACGATGATGGCAACCTAAAGCCAGTTCCCAACCGCCACCCAGTGCCGTACCATTTAAGGCTGCAACCACAGGAATACCACGTGTTTCGATATAACGCAGTTTGGCTTTCATCTCTTCAATCATATTAAAGAATGTTGTGGCATGGTCCGGCTCTGCTTGAATCAGTTCATCAAGGTCACCCCCAGCAAAAAAGGTTTTTTTCGCTGAACGGAAAATAATGCCTGAAATTTCGGCATCGGCTTGTAGCTTGGAAACGATATCTTCCAGTGCCACACGGAAATCAGCGTTCATGGTGTTGGCAGATTGGTTGGGAGAATCTAAAGTCAAAATGACAATATTATCGGCATTTTTTTCATATTGAATTGCGCTCATGATTATTCTCCTTATACCAATTCAATAATGGTTGCGATACCCATACCACCACCGACACACAATGTTGCAAGGCCACGCTTTTTGCCTTGACGTTCTAACTCGTCCAACAAGGTGCCCAAAATCATTGCGCCCGTTGCACCGAGTGGATGTCCCATTGCAATCGCACCACCATTGACATTGACTTTGGCCGGATCAACCTTAAGTTCCGTGATGAAACGCATCACAACGGCTGCAAAGGCTTCATTGACTTCAAACAGGTCAATATCATCAATACTTAAGCCTGCTTTGGCTAAAGCTTTACGTGCAGCAGGTGCAGGGCCTGTCAACATGATGGTCGGGTCACTACCGACCAATGCCGTTGCCAAGACCTTGGCACGCGGTTTTAGCCCTTGTTCTTGGACTGCTTTTTCAGAAGCCAGCAAAACGAGTGCAGCACCATCGACAATACCCGATGAATTCCCTGCATGATGGACATGGTTAATTTGGCCAACTTCGGGATATTTTTGTAGGGCAATGGCATCGAAACCCATTTGGCCCATCATGGCAAAGCTAGGATTGAGTTTAGCTAAACCTTCCGCAGTGGTACTGGGTTTAATAAATTCATCTTCAGCTAAAATCGTCACGCCTGCTTTATCTTTCACAGCAACAATCGATTGATTAAAATAACCCTTGGCTTGTGCAGCAGCGGCTTTCTTTTGTGAGTTCTCGGCAAAAGTATCGACATCAGAACGCGTATAACCATCAATGGTTGCAATTAAATCTGCACCAATGCCTTGTGGAACAAAGTTTGCCGCCATATTGGTTTCAGGATCCAGTGCCCAAGGGCCGCCGTCTGAACCCATCGGTACGCGAGACATCGATTCAACCCCACCTGCAACCACAAGATCTTCCCATCCTGAACGGACTTTTTGCGCAGCCATATTGACGGCTTCTAAACCTGATGCACAAAAACGGTTGATTTGTACACCGGCTACATCATTGTCCCAACCTGCGGCAATGGCAGCAGTTTTGGCAATATCAGCACCTTGATCACCAATGGGGGTGACACAGCCCAACACAATGTCATCGACTTTAGAGGTATCCAGTTGATGACGGTCTTTTAGTTCATTGAGCAATGTGGTCAGTAGGGCGATGGGTTTCACTTCATAGAGTGAACCGTCTTTTTTTCCTTTTCCGCGTGGTGTGCGAATGGCATCAATGATGTAAGCCTCGCTCATACAATATCCTTTTTTATGACTTTAAAATTGTTATGCTTTTTCGATTTTAATGATTAATTGTTGAAGTGCAATGACCAGAACGGATCAGATCAAATGAGTTTTTTAGCCAACCTGATGGAATTGTGCTGTGGTCAGTCATGCTGTTTATTTTTGTCTTTTTTAGTCATGGGTTTGTTCACTTTCAATTAGACTGCATCTTAAATATTTGTTGTTTGATTACATGGGGGGTAAAGAGGATGATCAAACTAAAAAGTCGCTCTGCTGTCATTTTGTTGCTGTTGTCTTTATTTGGTTGTGATTCATCTGGCGGTGATCTTGGAAAAAATAATATTGCAGAGAGTAAAACTAAAGTGAGTCAGACTTATTCGAATCAGGTCGCTGATAACAAAATGCTTTTGGTCTTATCTGCACCATCCATCCATGATCCTTACTACAAATCAGCATTTCAACGCATTGTCGATTTTCAAATTAATTACGCAAAATCAATTTTGGGCAATGATAATGTGGTGATTTTAGTCGATGAAGACACCAAGCCTTTTTTCAAAGATAAAGTGCCAGAAGATATTTTACTGGTGGATGACGTGCGTGATATTTGGATGCGTGATTTCACCACGGTCAATCCAAAACAGCCTGTGCAATTTAGCTATACTTGGGCGTCGATGAGCCAGAAGCAAAGTCAGGAAGTGCAAAAAAGTTTTAGTCGTTTTGCAGACCGCTATAAGATTCAACGAGCCAAAACAGATTTGATGATTGATGGCGGCAATATTGTGGATGATTATGCAGGGCGTATCATCACAACCACTCGTTTTATGGAAGATAATGAACTGAGCTATGATGAGGCCAAACAAGAATTAAAAACGGTTTTAGGCGCGAGAGAAGTTGCAATTTTAGAACCCGATGAAGAGGTTCTTGCCCATTCCGATGGGATGGTCAGCTGGGTGGATAAAAACACACTGCTTGTGAATGATTACTCAAAAACACCGTCATTTAGAACCGTGGTGATGGATGAGTTGAAAGCTTCATTTCCATCAGCAAAAATAGTTGAAGTGCCGGTTGAGTATAAAACCAATCCGAAAGGACAATGGGATGGATTTGAATCTGCTTGTGGAGTAAATCTTAACTCGACCGTGACCTATAACAATATTTATGTGCCGACCTTTAATATGCCGCATGATCAGAAAGCGCTGAGGATTATCAAGCAAAACACCACTAAAAAAGTCATTCCGATCAATGCAGAAAGTGTTTGTCCAATGGGCGGCAGCGTACGTTGTCTGACTTGGCAAGTCACAGGTGAAAATGCAGTGAAACTCATTCAAGCTGCAAGAGAAAGATAATAATTTGAATAACTTGCATCTGATGCTTCACAGGCAGATGCAAGTTCGTTAAACTCGCCTGCCATTTTTATTGTGCTGATAAAAAATGAAATTTATTAATATTATTGGTACCACAGGCTCAGGTAAATCGACGTTTGCCCGAAAATTGGCACAAAAGCAACAATTACAATATATTGAACTTGATAATTTATTATGGCTGGATGATTGGCAGGAATCACTAGATGATGCATTCTTTTGCAAGCTTAAATCGAGTATGGAGGCAGCTTCAACAGGTTGGGTCATTGATAATCTCTATACCCGAAGCATTGAGATGATCTGGTCACAGGTTGATACGGTCATTTGGTTGGATTATTCATTTTCTCTAAATCTGTATCGTCTGACTAAACGGACTTTATCTCGTGTTCTGAGTCAAAAACCATTATGGGAAAATTCTAACAACAGGGAAAACTGGAAAATGATGTTATCCAGAAAATCAATTTTCCTCTGGATGTTTCAGAAATATCCACAAAATAAACAAAGATATGTCGCCATGATGCAAGACTCTAAATATCAACATATTCAATTTATTCGTTTAACATCGCCTAAACAGACGGAAGCTTTCTTAAAACAAATTAAGGCAGTGCAATGACACATATCAAAGCAAAGGCTATTTGCATCTTTCGGCATCAGGATCAGGTTTTATTATCTTATGGTTATGATCCAAGTAAGGATGAAACTTATCTAAGACCGATTGGTGGCGGAATTGAATTTGGAGAAACTTCTGTACAGGCGATTGAAAGAGAAGTATTAGAAGAAATAAATCAGCAGATTACTAAGCCGAAACTTTTAGCTGTATTAGAAAATTTATTTACATTTGATGGTCAGCAAGGACATGAAATTGTTTTTGTATATGAGGCTGAATTTGTTGATTCCGTACTATATACAGAAATCGAAATACATGGTTGTGAAACTAGTGGACTCAGCTATATTGCTCAGTGGCTGAGTCGTGAACAAATTGAATTAAACCAATATCCCGTTTATCCAACAGGGATAGAGCAATGGCTATTTCCAGAATAGATAGCCTGAGTAATACTCAGGCTTTTTTATCAATTTATGAAAAATTAATGATAGCCGTGTAATTGACGGTACAGTCCCGGTGTGACACCTGTCCATTTTTTAAATGCACGGTGGAAGGTACTGGTTTCACTAAAGCCAACTTGTTGTGCTACATCTTCTAAGGTTAAATTTGGATTTAATAATAGATGGATTGCAGCATCACGGCGTAAGGCATCTTTCACACCTTGATAACTTTTACCTTCCGCAGCCAAACGACGACGTAAAGTTTGCGGTGAAAGATAGAGCATTGAAGCGACATCATTCAAGGTTGGCATTTCTTCACCAATTTGGCTTTTTAATACGTCACGAATACGTGAAGTTAAAGAGTTGGTGTTTTTAAATTTAACCAAAAGTTGAGCGGGTGCAGCTTTCAGGAACTCTTCTAGATTTTCTTCCGTTTGACGAAGCGGTAAATCTAGATAGTCGGCAGCAAAGGTAATTTCGGTACGCTGTGAATCAAATTGCATGACCGGTGCAAAGAACAGTGCATCGTATTCATCTGCATGCGCAGGACGAGGGTAGCCAAAATGCACGCGTTCTAAAGGCAGACGGCGTTCAATCAACCAAGATGCTAAGCCATGCCAAATCATTAGCATGCTTTCAGTAATGAAATGATCTGGATCTAGACTTTTTGGAATCAGGGGAACCAGACGTGCTTCATGCTTGTCACGTTCTAGGGCAACTGACCATTCATCACCAAACAGTTTATAAAACTGCGATGAAAGTTCTAAAGCATCACCAAGCGTTTTGGCATGGATAATGAGCTGACACATAATGGCAAAAGTGCCTAAACGACGTGGCTGAATATCAAAGCCAATATGTTCGTCTTGGGTTACCATCCACAACATTTTAATAAAACGAGTGTACTGTTCTGGGGAAATACGTGCTTTAGGCTGACGTAATAACTCTGCCTCTATGCCGACATGGGACAATAATGTTTCAACGTCCATGCCTAGACGTTTGACACCTGTGAGAGCCGCATTGACAAAGTGGATACTAATCGTATCGCGACTCATGTTAAATCCTTCAGTCTCTTTTATATTCACTTTTAGTTGACCTAAATGACGCTAAAAATTATTTGAGTAGCAATTTACAATGGGTATTTTGCCTTGTTTACATCTTAAATTGCCGAAATGATCAAGGTAAATGGCTGAACATGACATTGTTTTATTACTTTTATATTTCTAATATGGATAAAAAATCAACATAGAGTGAGTGAAAATAACATGGATACAGCTTTAAAGGGATTGAAAGTACTCGATTTTTCTACACTTTTACCGGGGCCATTTGCCACATTGTATTTAGCAGATTTAGGTGCAGAAGTGATTCATGTCGAATCACCTTCACGCCCAGATCTGATTCGTATCTTCCCGCCTTATGCCAATGGACAAGCGACTTCACATAGTTATTTGAATCGTAATAAGAAATCTATAGCCTTAGATTTAAAAGATCCGCAAAACATAGAACTGATTAAAAGTAAAATTGCTGATTTTGATATTGTGGTGGAGCAGTTTAGGCCCGAAGTGATGAAACGACTGGGTTTGGATTATCAAACGCTCGCAAAAATTAACCCACGATTGATTTATTGTTCCATTACAGGCTATGGGCAAACAGGACTTTATAAAGATAAGGCTGGTCATGACATTAATTATCTCGCCCTTTCTGGGATTGTCGGGCATAGCGGTCGACAAGACAGTGGCCCACCACCGATGGGCATTCAAATTGCTGATATTGCGGGTGGTTCTTTACATGCGGTGATTGGTATTTTATCTGCGGTGATTGAACGTCAACGCAGTGGGCAAGGGCAGTATATTGATATCTCAATGACCGATTGCGTGGCCACTTTAAATAGTATGGCTGCGGCCGCTGTTTTAGCTGGAGAAACCAAACAGTATGCAGAACAATCACATTTAAATGGCGCGACCTATTATGACTATTATCAGACTCTTGATGGTCGATATTTATCGGTAGGCAGTATTGAACCCCAGTTTATGTCAGGTTTAGCCACCGTTTTAGAACTGCCGATCCTTTTAGAAAAAGGCACTTCTTTTGATGCGACAGATCAAAACTTAGTGAAGCAAGCAGTGCAAGAAAAAATTAAAACCAAGACATTCACAGAATGGTCATCCATTTTTGCAAAATTAGATGTCTGTGTAGAACCTGTTTTGCACTTAGATGAAGCATTAACTTCGCCTTTGGCAAAACAACGGCAATGGGTGGTTGATGTTCCTCTTTCTGAGGAAAGTACACAGACCGAACCTCAGTTAGCATGTCCGATTAAATTTTCACGCTCAAAGATGAGCTATAAGCATATTGGCAAAAAATTAGGCGAAGATTCTTTTTAAATATCACAATGTGATAAAATATAGCCATATTTAAACAAAAAAATAACAAAAATATGCATTATTTACAAATAATAGGCGTAACCTATACATAGGTTACATATTGTTGAAAAGGTCACTAATGATGAATAAATATAGTAGAGAAATATTTTTTGGAATTAGTTTTTTAGCAGTAAGTTGCACAATACAAAGTACTTTTGCTAATAGTGCTTTTTCATCTGAAAGCCCGTGGATGTTCGGTGACTGGAATGGTCAACGTACTGAATTACAGCAAAAAGGTTACGCCTTTAGCCTAGGTTATACCGGTGAAATGGCAACCTTGCTTGATGCAAGGCATGCTTCTAGCCATGGGACTGAATATGCGGATCAATTCGCGATCGGTGCGCATTTCGATTTAAACAAAATCTTAGGTTGGCAAGATACTGAAGCACAAATTACTGTGACTGAGCGTAATGGTCGTTCACTTTCACAAACTTCAGATGCTTTAAATGGTCAATCGACTGGTGTTGGAAATGGTCATTTAAGCTCTACACAAGAGGTGTGGGGCCGTGGTCAAACTTGGCGTTTAACTGATTTTTGGATCAAGAAAAAATTCTTAGATCAAAAATTAGATGTGAAAGTGGGGCGTTTTGGTGAAGGTGAAGACTTCAATAGTTTTGACTGTGACTTCCAGAATTTGGCTCTTTGTGGTTCTCAGGTGGGTAACTGGGTCGGTGATCAGTGGTACAACTGGCCAGTCAGCCAATGGGCTGCACGTGTGAAATATAACGTCACGCCAGACGTTTATGCACAGCTAGGTGCATATGAATACAATCCTGAAAATTTAGAGCGCGGTAAAGGCTTTAACCTCAGCACCGATGGTTCTCATGGTGCCATTATTCCTGCGGAACTGGTTTGGACACCGAAAATAGGTGCACAAAAACTTCCGGGTGAATACCGTGCCGGTTATTACTACAGCACAGCTGATGCTGTAGTGATTGCTCATCAAGATCAAAAAGATCAGCATCAAGGTGGCTGGATTGTTGCGAAGCAACAATTAACGGCACATAACGGTGATGTTTCTCGTGGTCTCACTGGTTTTGTCAACGCGACTGTGCATGATTCAGAAACCAACAACGTCAGCGATATGCAAAATATCGGTCTGGTTTATAAAGGCGCGATGGATTCACGTCCTAAAGATGAAATTGCTTTCGGTCTTGCACGTATCAACTTGAACGATGATCTAAATGATGGTCGTAGCGAAGAATATGATGCAGAAGTTTACTACGGTTTACATGCAACCAACTGGTTAACCATTCGTCCGAATGTTCAATATATTCGTCATGTCGGTGCATATAAGAATGGCGAAAATGCTTGGGTGGGCGGGGTTAAGTTCCAAACAGCATTCTAGTTTGTAGATAATAAATACTTGAGTAACAACTGAAGCCTTGAATTTTTTACGCTTTCAGACATGCTATATCGGTAGCCTTAGGTATTTAAAATCTAAAAACTAATAAAAAAAGCTGCTCATACTTGTTCACAAGTATGAGCTTTTCAATTAAGAATTTTAGAAATAGGTGGTTAATATGAATACTCCATCTTCAGGTTCAGGATTAAAAACGATTTTAGCCATTGTGGCTATTATTCTCGGTTTAGTCTTGCTGATTGGAGGGATTTATCTTGCAGTGCTTGGTGGGTCTTGGTACTACATCATTGCAGGTTTATTCTTCATCGCTACTGCAATTTTATTGCAAAAATTAAAAAGCTCAGCACTGATTGTGTATGCAATATTTGTATTGGGTACAGTGGTGTGGGGCTTATGGGAAGTGGGTTCTGACTTCTTCGCATTGGCTCCTCGTTTAGATATTTTGGGTTTATTTGGTCTTTTACTGTTAATTCCAGCGGTCACTCGTGGCTTTAATGATACCAAAGGTGCAAAAATTGCCCTGACGGGTACATTGGCCATCACTATTGCAGTGATGATTTATGCGGTATTTAACGACCCGCAAGAAATTCGTGGTGAATTAACCACTAAGCAGCCTGCCACTGCACAGCCAATTCCGGGTATTGCAGATGGTGACTGGCCAGCCTATGGTCGTACTCAGTCAGGTCTACGTTATTCGCCATTAAATCAAATTAATTCAGAGAACGTGAAAGACTTAAAAGTCGCTTGGACGTATAACACAGGCGATTTTAAAACTGAAAATGACTCAGGTGAAACCACCAATCAGGTGACTCCAATTAAAGTTGGCGACAATATGTACATCTGTACAACGCACCAAAAATTGGTTGCGCTAGACCCGACAACGGGTCAGGCGAAATGGACATTTGATCCGAAACTTAAAGCAGATAAAACTTTCCAACATTTAACCTGTCGCGGTGTTTCGTATTTTGATGCGAGCAATACCATCGGTTTTGAAACCAGTTTAGCTGCGAAGAAAACCACTTCAGCAGAATGCCCTCAAAAAATCATTTTACCTGTCAATGATGGTCGTCTGGTTGCGATCAATGCTGAAACAGGTAAAGCATGTACTGATTTTGGTAAAAATGGCGAAGTTGATTTACAAAAAGACATGCCATTCCCTTATCCGGGTGGTTATATCCCAACGTCACCGCCAGTGATTACCGGTACAACGATTATTATTGCCGGTTCAACCACAGATAACTATTCGACTGAAGAGCCATCGGGGGTGATCCGTGGTTATGATGTTAATACGGGTGAACTTCTTTGGGTCTTTGATACGGGCGCGGAAGATCCAAATGCCATTCCTGCACCGGGTCAAAAATATGTTCAAAACTCGCCAAATGCATGGGCACCTTTAGCCTATGACGCGAAGTTGGACATTGTATATGTGCCTACGGGTGTCGGTACGCCTGATATTTGGGGTGGGAACCGTACTGAGTTGCACGAGCGCTATGCAAACTCAATGTTGGCGATCAATGCGACGACAGGTAAATTGGTGTGGAACTTCCAAACCACACATCATGATTTGTGGGATATGGATGTACCATCTCAACCCACATTGACCGATATTAAAGACAAATCTGGGAATTTGGTTCCAGCAATTTATGTCTTGACTAAAACGGGTAATGTCTTTGTTTTAGACCGTCGTACGGGTGCAGCGATTGTTCCGATTACTGAAAAACCTGTGCCACAAACGGTGAAACGTGGTCCTCAAACCAAAGGTGAGCGTTATTCTGCAACGCAACCGTTCTCTGATTTTGATCTTGCACCGAAAGAAAGATTAACGGATAAACAAATGTGGGGTGCCACTATGTTTGACCAATTGATCTGCCGTGTGTCTTTCCATAAATTGAACTACGATGGCATTTATACCCCACCTTCTGAAAATGGAACTTTAGTGTTCCCTGGTAACTTGGGTGTATTTGAATGGGGTGGCATGTCAGTCAACCCGGACCGTCAAATTGCCGTGATGAATCCAATTGGCTTACCATTTGTATCTAAACTGATTCCAGCTGATCCGAACCGTCCAAAAACGGCCAAAGGTGCGGGCACTGAAGCCGGTATTCAGCCGATGTATGGTGTACCTTATGGTGTTGAAATTAGTGCATTCTTGTCTCCATTCGGTTTGCCATGTAAACAACCTGCTTGGGGCTATGTGGCTGGTGTCGATTTAAATACGCATGAAGTGGCTTGGAAACGTCGTATTGGTACAATTCGTGACAGTATGCCGGGTATCCCTTTACCACCATTTAAAATGGGTGTTCCAATGCTTGGCGGTTCAATTTCTACTGCGGGTAACGTAATGTTTGTCGGTGGTACTCAGGATGATTACATTCGTGCAATCAATGTGACCAATGGCGATGAACTCTGGAAAGGTCGTTTACCAGCAGGTGGACAAGCAACCCCAATGACCTATGAAAGCAACGGTAAACAATACGTAGTGATTATGGCGGGTGGTCATGGTTCATTTGGCACCAAGATGGGTGATGCTTTGGTAGCTTATGCTTTACCAGATCAAAAATAATCTGTTGTAAATAACTGATTTAAAAGCCTGATTCGTCAGGCTTTTTTTATGCTGTAAATTGAATTATTTTTAACAATTTAATTCGTTTATTTAAAATAGTGATTCGGTTTTTTGCTGAGATTTGCAGATTTAGGTGGTATATGAAAAATAATGATAAACAAGTGAAAAGAACATCAAATCGGATAAAAGCAGCAGGATTCTGCTGTATCCCGCGCTGTCTGTGAAAGCTTGATACCCTTATCAATAAAACCGCTATTAAATATGTAAAAAACGCATTTTGTTGATAGGTTAAATCTCGTTATGCTGTGCATCGTTATAATAGAAACTACTAGCTGTACGCCATGTATTTATATACTGATTTTGATCAGCAACTGGTCAATGAACGTGTTGCACAATTCCGTGACCAAACGGAACGTTATTTAGCGGGTAAATTGACGGAAGATGAATACCGTCCGCTACGTCTACAAAATGGTTTATACGTCCAACGCTATGCGCCAATGTTACGTATTGCCGTGCCTTATGGGTTAATGAACTCAAACCAACTGCGTAAAATTTCGGATTTGGCAAAAGAGTATGATCGTGGTTATGCCCATGTATCAACACGTCAAAATATTCAGTTTAACTGGCCAGCACTTGAAAATGTGCCTGACATGTTGGCAGAACTTGCGACAGTTCAAATGCATGCCATTCAAACCTCAGGTAACTGTATTCGTAATACCACCACTGATCAGTATGCTGGTGTGGTTGCAGGTGAAATTGCAGATCCGCGTCCAACCTGTGAATTGATTCGTCAATGGTCAACATTCCATCCAGAATTTGCATTCTTGCCACGTAAATTTAAAATTGCAGTCTCTGCATTGGCGGAAACGGATCGTGCCGCAGTTTCATTCCATGATATCGGTGTGTATATCGTGAAAAATGAAGCAGGCGAGGTTGGTTATAAAATTAAAGTTGGTGGTGGCTTAGGCCGTACACCAGTCATTGGTAGCTTTATTCGTGACTTCTTACCACGTGAAGATTTAATTGCATATTTAGAAGCAGTTTTACGTGTCTATAACTTGCATGGTCGCCGTGACAATAAATATAAAGCGCGTATCAAAATTTTGGTTAAAGCGTTAACGCCAGCCGTTTTCGCGGAAAAAGTTGAAGCTGAATTTGCCCATACTATTCAGACTTTAAAAATTCAGCCTGAAATTTTGACAAAATTAGACCAAGAATTTACACCGTTTGATTATCAAGATTATGCAGATGAAGATTTTACAGAATTGTTTGCAGCTCATCCGAAATTCAAGCAATGGTTTAATATCAACACCAATGCACATAAAGTTAAAGGTTATCGTATTGTTACGATTTCACTGAAACGTACTGGTATTGCACCGGGTGATATGAGTACTGAAGAAATGAACTTGATCGCAGATCTTGCAGATCAATATACTTTCGGTGAACTTCGTACCACGCACGAGCAAAATATTTCATTGGTTGATGTGCCGCAAAAAGATTTATTTGCAGTATGGCAAGCACTTGAAGCGAATAATTTGGCACGTGCACATATTGGTTTTGTCACCGATATTATTTGCTGTCCGGGCGGTGATTTCTGTTCATTGGCAAATGCGAAATCTATTCCAATTTCAGAAGCGATTTCACGCCGTTTTGATGATTTAGACACGATTTACAACTTAGGTAAATTGGATCTCAACATCTCTGGCTGTATGAATGCCTGTGGTCATCACCATGTGGGAAATATTGGTATTTTAGGTGTCGATAAAAAAGGTGCTGAATTCTACCAAATTACCCTAGGTGGTAACGCGGATCATGATGCTTCAATTGGTGACATTTTAGGACCATCATTTGCAGCAGACCGTGTACCGGATGTGGTTGAAGAAATTTTAAATACCTATCTTGATCTTCGTACTGAAGGTGAAGAGTTTATCGAAACTTATCGCCGTGTGGGCATTCAACCCTTTAAGGAGCGTGCATATGCTTAATACCGCACTTCAAGTGCTCTCTAAAGATGGCACGATTGCAGACAATACTTATCAAGTAATTGGCGAAGATGGCATATTGCCACAAGGTGATGTGGTTTTAACTGTTGAACAGTTAGACCAAATTGCAAATGTATCTGGTAAAAAAGCACTATACATTACTGTGAATGCATCTCCTGAAGTAAACGAATTTCCACTGGATCAACTCGATGCAATCTTTATTGAGTTTGCAGGCTTTAACGATGGCCGTGGTTATTCATTTGCAGCATTGCTACGTCGTCAAGGCTATCAAGGCGAACTTCGTGCAACAGGCGATATTTTTAAAGATGTGTTGAACTATTTGAAGCGTTCGGGTTTCGATACTTTCGTGGTGAAAGAAGGTAAAGATATTCATGAAGCGGCAGCAGGTTTACATGATTTTAAACATCCATACCAAGCATCGACGGCAGTTGCACAAGCAAGTTATCAAACAGGTGCTTAATTTCAATTAAGTACTTAAAAAAAGCCGGATGAATTCCGGCTTTTTTTGTTTAAAGAAAATCTTACATCTGTTCTAGTTGGCAATTCACCATCCATTTCACCCCAAATTGATCGGTAAAAGCGCCATACAATGCACCCCAAAACGTTTTTTCTAAAGGCATTTCAATTTGACCATTTATGGATAAAGCATCAAATAAGCGTTTTGCTTCTGCTTGCTCACTGGCATTTAAATTAATCGAAATATAATGATTCGTGCCTTGGATAAAGACAGTATTTGCTGCACAGAATTGATCATTGGTATCGGAGGCCATCAATTCGGTAAATTCATTAATCGGTAAGGATACATGCAGAATAAGATTTTTATCGGCTTCTGATAAGGTGACACCTTCTTCAGCAGGTAATTCACCATAACGGGTAAGATTCGAAAACTCACCACCAAAAACAGATTTATAAAAGTTGAATGCGGCTTCGGCTTCACCCTGAAAATTAAGGTAATGATTGAGTTGCATCTTGATGTGTCCATATTGTTGTTTTGAAAGATACAACTTACCAGCTCATATGTTAAATATTAATGAATAAATTGTAATCAAAAAAAATCCCTCAATAATGAGGGATTAAGTTCTCTCCCCTAGGGGAGAGAGTTAGAGAGGTTTGAAAATTATAGTAATTCAATCGCTACAGCAGTTGCTTCACCACCACCAATACATAAAGCAGCAATACCTTTTTTACCGCCAGTACGTTTCAATGCATGGATTAAAGTCAAAATGATACGTGAACCTGTAGAACCGACAGGATGACCGAGTGCGCAAGCACCGCCATTAATATTCACTTTTTCAGCATCTAATTTAAAATCATCAATCGGGCACATGGTAACCATAGCGAAAGCTTCATTAATTTCCCAAAGATCGACATCAGAAGCCGTCCAGCCTGCCTTATCCAAAGCTTTTTGAATGGCACCCACTGGCGCAATGGTGAATTCTGAAGGGTGCTGAGAATTTGATGCATAAGCCACAATTTTCGCAAGCGGGTTTAAACCTTTTGCTGCTGCATTTTCTGCTGAAGTTAATACTAATGCCGAAGCACCATCAGAAATTGAACTGGCATTTGCAGCGGTAATCGTACCGTCTTTGGCAAAGGCAGGGCGTAGCGTTGGAATTTTATCAATATTGGCATTAAATGGTTGTTCATCTTTATCAATGACAACATCACCTTTACGCGATGAAACCGTAACAGGTACGATTTCATCTGCAAAATAGCCTTCGGTAATCGCCGTTTGAGCACGTTTGAGTGAACGAATGGCAAAATCATCCATTTGTTCACGCGTATAGCCTCGTGTATTGGCCATATCTTGCGCAAAAGAACCCATTAAACGACCTGTTTCAGCATCTTCTAAGCCATCAAGGAACATATGATCTTTGATTTCACCATGACCCATGCGATAACCACCACGTGCTTTTGGCAACACATAAGGTGCATTGGTCATTGATTCCATACCGCCCGCAACCACAATTTCAGCAGAACCGGCTTTAATCATATCTGCTGCCTGCATGAC
>RCUT01000289.1_pt1 | contig 27197 bp, 23 predicted proteins | sample 2166171 | NCBI WGS metagenome assembly RCUT01 (sample SAMN09932757, study PRJNA488358) | compost metagenome | isolation source: compost soil in 4-hydroxybenzoic | place: Germany: Experimental Botanical Garden | reverse complement strand
GACGTGGTGTGGTCAACCCCTATCCTTATTTACGTTAATTTTTAGGAACTATTCATGTCAGAAGCGCTGATCAATCGTTTGGTCGAATTTGCTGAATCAGGCAATCAACAAAAAATTGTTTTGGCTGGACAAAGCCATCAAGGCTGGGTGATGGAAATCACTGAACAAGCGCTTTTGATTAGCACAGGGTTTGCAGAAAAAGCAGGAAAAGATATGTGGATTCAATTCACAGATTTACCACAAGCTGAACTATTTTATTGGGATAATCAACAAGATCAGTGGGCTGAATTTAAACTTTAAGTCACTTCAGGAGCATAAAAAATGTCGTTACAACGCTGTGGTTGGTGCTCTAACGATCCACTTTATATGGCTTACCATGATCATGAATGGGGAAAAGCTGTTCATGATGAAGACCATTTATTTGAAATGCTCTGCTTAGAAGGACAACAAGCGGGTTTGTCTTGGATTACCGTGCTGAAAAAACGTGACAGTTATCGACAGCATTTTTTTCAATATTCTATTGCAGAGATTGCCCAATTTAGTGATCTCAAATTAGAACACATGCTACAAGATGCGGGCTTGATTCGACATATTGGCAAGCTCAAAGCCATCCGTGACAATGCCATGGCCTGGCAACATTTAAAACAACAACAGATTGATGTCAGCCACTGGTTATGGAGTTTTGTTGAACAGCAAAGCATCCACAATGATGTTGCTGATTATCGACAAGCACCTGCTCAAACCGACATCAGCCAAAGCCTGTCAAAAGCGTTAAAAAAGAACGGTTTCAAATTTGTTGGACCGACCACTTGTTATGCCTTTATGCAAGCGGTGGGTATGGTCGATGATCATGAAAATCACTGTGCTTTTAAATCAAATTAATACTTCACCACAATAATAAAAGGATTCCACCATGAATGACAACATCATCCATGCCTATGCCGCCATGCAAGCGGGTGCAGCACTTGAACCCTATCAGTTTGATGCCAGAGAACTACAAGCCCATCAAGTTGAAGTCAAAGTTGAATACTGTGGTTTATGCCATTCTGATGTTTCAGTGATTAATAATGAATGGAATTCTTCGGTTTATCCTGTGGTCGCAGGACATGAAATTATTGGAATCATCACGCAACTGGGTTCAGAAGCCAAAGGGCTAAAAGTAGGACAACGTGTTGGCATTGGCTGGACAGCAGAAAGTTGTCAGTACTGTGATCCGTGTATTTCAGGACAACAGGTCCTTTGTACAGGTGGTTCAACCGCAACGATTGTCGGACATGCGGGTGGTTTTGCCGACAAAGTACGTGCCGGCTGGCAATGGGTGATTCCCTTACCCGAAGATTTAGATGCAGAAAGTGCAGGTCCACTACTCTGCGGGGGGATTACCGTATTCGATCCACTGTTAAAACATCAAATTCAAGCGACTCACCATGTAGGCGTAATTGGGATTGGTGGTTTAGGGCATATGGCGATTAAACTACTTAAAGCTTGGGGCTGTGAAATTACCGCATTTACTTCAAGTTTAGATAAAACGGATGAGCTTAAAGCCATGGGTGCAGACCATGTGGTCAATAGCCGTGATATTGAGGCCATCAAAACACAACGTGGCAAATTTGATTTACTGCTCAGCACCGTCAATGTCACGCTCAATTGGCCTGCCTTTATTAGTACACTGGCACCGAACGGCAAGGTTCACATGTTAGGCTTAGTGCTTGAACCACTGAAAATTAATGCCGGCAGTTTAATTGGCGGTTCGAAATCCATTACAGGCTCACCCACAGGTTCGCCTGCTGCGTTACGTCAATTATTAAAATTTGCAGCACGTAAAAATATTGCCCCGCAAATTGAAGTCTTTCCGATGTCACAATTAAATGCAGCACTAGAACATTTGCATTCTGGCAAAGCCCGTTACCGTATCGTGTTAAAAGCTGATTTTTAATCGAAGAAGATTCGGCAGCAGATCTGCTGTTTTTGATCTGAGATGTACGCCATGATATTCAAAGCCACAAAGTATATTGTGGCTTTGAATTCGGCACAGACTAAACCTTTAGCTAAAACATTCAACTAAGGATGCGATCAGGCTAAATCCGTCAAGCCGTAGCCTCCTTTGTTCTGGAAAATTTAAGCAACATGCACCGACGTTAATTGTTCTCTGGTCCAATCTGCCAAGAGCACAATCGCATCACGAATTTCATCTGACAATTCATGCCCTGCATTTAAGCGAATACAATTTTTATAGCGTCCATCTTCACCAAAGACCTCACCAGGTACAATGTTAATCCCCTGCTGTTGCGCAAAATGATACATCTCTAAACCATCAATCTGCTCAGGCAATTGAATCCAGAACGCATAGCCACCACTGGGTTGATTTAAACCAATATCCACCTGATGAAAAGCAGTAATGATGAATTGTCGATACTGTTCAACCTGTGCCACAAGAATGGGTTTGAGCGTAGTTAAATGCTCACGATAAGCACGACTATAAATTAAGTCGGCAAGACCCAATTGCAGCGGCGTATTAACAGCCACATTCTGCATTAGCAACTGAGCGCGTAAATGTTGTAATCGTTGTGGAATACAAAACCAACCCACTCGATAGGCGGTAGACAATGATTTAGACACTGATCCACAGAAAATCACATAGCCTTGTTGATCCCAATATTTAATCGGCAGGGGTCGTTTTAAACTAAAACTGCATTCAGCATAAATATCATCTTCAATCACATAACATTGGTAGCGACTGGCTAACTGTGCAATTTTTTCTTTCTGTGCATTGGTTAAACTAAAACCTAAAGGATTCTGAAAATTTGCCGTCAGCAAACAGGCTTTTGCACCCGTGCTTTGCATGGCCTGCTCTAAACGTTCTAAATCAAATCCATTGGTATCCGCTGGAATTTCTACAATTTTGCGCTTTAAAACCGCCAAAAGTTGCAACTGACCATTAAAATTAGGCGTGGGTACAATAATACTATCGCCCATTTCGGTCAGACTTTGAATCATCACCGACAATGCAGGCATGCAACCATTGCTGATATAAATATCATTCTTCGCAATATAAAAACCATCTTCTGCCCAATGTTCAGATAAAGCTTCTCGTAGGCGAATATGTCCTTGCTTATCACTATATAAAAAATCTTCAGGCTTACTATGCTTTAAAGCACGCTGAATGGAACGGCGTAAAGCTTCGACGGGAACCAAGTTTGGCGAGATTTGAATCGCGCCCAAATGAATCAATTTATTATTGATCGAGGCTTCTTGAATCTCAATTTGTAATTCTAAATTAGACACATCCCTAGGCTGAGATTGAAAATCGGGATGAGTCGGACGCTGAGTGTGCTGTACCAGCGATTTTTTCGCACTGACAAAATAGCCCGATTTATTTTTCACAAAGATCAGCCCTTGTGCTTCTAATAATTCATAGCAATTTTTGACCGTATTGATGCTGACATTTTGCTGCTCGGCACATTGCCGCAGCGAAATTAAGCGTTGCCCTGCTGGTAATTCACCTTGCTGAATTTTATCGGCAATTTGTTCTGCCAAAATTTGATATTGAAATGCCATACATCTGTACTCATTTTTTAGCATTCTGTGTATCTGTATCTATCAACATAACAGATTTATGCTGCATTTACCGTCCATCAGCATAAAAAGGAGTCATCCATGAAAATAATGCAATGCAGTACAGCCATCTTGAGTATCAGTTTTTTATTAATGGCTTGCCAACCTCAAACGAACAATGCCTTGGCACAAAAACAGAACTTTATTTGTAAGTCTTTAATTGAAGGGTTTTTAAAAACACAGCAACTGGGGCAATACCAATTGCAGCATCTGCAACCGACGTTGCACCAAACATCCGCACAACGTCTGTACCAATATCACGTCAGTTCAGACCATGAGATGCGAATCCATATGCCACAACAGCAAAATTTAAACTTTCAGTGCAGTCAAACCTCTGCACAACATTTTGAATTAAAATTGCTGAATCATAAACAGCAAGAAATTCAAACCTTGCTCAGTTTAGATCTGCTGCCACAGAAAACGATGGATAATTTGACAGCTTTTGCACTAAAAACTCAATAAATAAACGGACACGCTTTGGCAAATGTTCTTGTTGATAGTAGACAGCATGGATGCTCTGTTCATATCGCTCAATTTGATCTTCGAATAAAGCAACCAGTCGTTTTTGTTGAAGATCTTGCTGCACTAAAAAAGCAGACAAACAGGTGATGCCTAAACCATCCAATGCCATTTGACGTACAGTTTCACCATTGGATGCTTTAATTTTGGGCTGAACCGTCAGCTGTTCTCCATTGACACGAATGGGCCAAGTATTTAAATGATTTACTTTGCTAAAGCCAATTTGCGCATGCTTCAAAATATCGCTGGGCATTTTGGGGTAGCCATAATTTTCTAAATATTCAGGGCTGGCGACAATATACAAACGACTTTTACATAATAATTTGGCATGTAAACTTGAATCATTCAGCTGCCCAAAGCGAATGGCAACATCCGTTTTATGTTCCAACAAATCGATAATTTGATCATTACTGTTCAATTCAATTTCAATATTGGGATAAAGCTGCATAAATTCGCGCATCAATGGCACGATCACGTGCAGGACAAAAGGTGTCGCTGAATCAACTCGAATTAGCCCCGAGGTATCGGTATCTGACTTTAATAAAGCATCTTCGGCTTCGGTTAAATCATTTAAAATTTTGCGTGCTCGATCTAAAAACAATTGTCCCTCTTGCGTAAGTTTCAATTTACGCGTGGTGCGTTCGAGTAAGGTCACATGCAACTTATTCTCAAGGCGTTGTAAAGCACGGCTCACCCCAGATGTGGTTTGTGCTAAACGCTCTGCGGCCATCACAATCGAGCCACTATCCACAATCGTGACAAAAGCATGTAATTCTTCAATGGTCGATTTCATCTTCCATCCATTTATTGATTTCTAGTCAATAATATTTTGCAAATTAGCGCATTTTTTAGCAACAATAAAATCATCAAAATAACCCGATCTTAAAAAACTAAAGATTGAGTCAAGCATGAGGGTTCCCCAATCGGGTGTTATGACATTTCACTGCGCTGGACAAACGGTGATTAATGTCATCAAGACCACATTTGCCGTCAGTTACTGCGTTGGAATACTGCACAACTTGATGCAAATGCAGCAAAAGTTGCAGCGCTATGCAATGAAGGCCCACTGATGAAAATTAATTTTCCGTTACTGGCGCTTGCAATCGGTGCCTTTGCCATTGGCACCACCGAGTTTTCCCCGATGGGCTTTTTGCCCGAAATCGCCCAAGACTTCGATATTTCCATTCCACGCGCTGGCATGCTGATTAGTGCTTATGCTTTGGGGGTGATGTTAGCTGCACCGCTCATGACTTTGTGGCTGAGTCGCTACCCAAAACGTCAATCCTTAATTTTATTGATGGCTATTTTTAGCATTGGCAATATTTTGGCCATGCTCGCACCGAGTTATTTGGGGCTGATGGGTGCACGAATCATCACCAGTTTAAACCACGGCGCATTCTTCGGCATTGGTTCAGTGGTGGCTGCCAGCGTTGTACCCCAAAATAAACAAGCCAGTGCTGTCGCCATGATGTTTATGGGACTCACCATTGCCAATATTGGCGGTGTTCCCCTCGCCACTTGGGTTGGACAACATTTGGGTTGGCGCATATCTTTTCTAGGAATCTCTCTACTGGGCCTCATCACCATGTTTGCACTATGGAAAGCCTTACCTGAAGGCACAGCCAGTCATCAGCCGAATATAAAACAAGAGCTTAAAGTCTTAACCCGTTTGCCTGTTATCTTGGCATTATTGACCACGGTGATGAGTGCAGGAGCCATGTTCGCGTTATACACCTATATTGCACCCAGTTTAAAAGCCTTTATTCATGCTTCACCCGCACAAATTACGCTGATGTTAGTTTTCATTGGTCTGGGTTTTTCAATTGGAAATTATTGCGGTGGAAAATGTGCCGATCTGTCCTTAGATAAAACCTTGATCGGTTTTTTACTGCTGCTGATGGTGATGATGTTGCTGTTCCCACTGTTAGCCAGCACCAGCATCGGTGCTGCACTGGCCTTAATCATTTGGGGGGCAGCGGCTTTTGCCGTGGTTCCGCCACTGCAAATGCGCGTCATGTCGGTCGCCCATGATGCACCGAGTCTCGCTTCTTCGGTGAATGTGGGTGCATTTAACTTAGGCAATGCTTTGGGTGCTATTGCGGGTGCAAGTGTGCTGAATATGGGGCTAAGCTATAGCGCCGTTTCATTGGTCGGAGCGGGACTGAGTCTGCTTGCGCTTGTTTTGCTGCTGATTCAAATGAAACTGGCCGAGCAAAAAGCATTGCACTATCAACAATGCTGATCGCATTGTAGTGAGTAAAAGTCCGCAATCTGCGGACTTTTTTTAATTTTTAACCTTAACGCAAGGCTTCAGGCAAAGCAGGAATGTTGCTCCGCTTAGCCAATTCCTGCTTCATTTTCTGGAGCATCTGATACGGTTGTTGTTGCACAAACATATTCACAAAAGTTAAAGGAATCGAACCTTCAGGATTGGCATAGCCATAGGTCGAGACTTTGACTTTATTATTGGCTAATTTTTGAAAGCTCCAATCGCCTTCATAATGGGTCAACCGGACATAATCTGGGTTTTTGGCATAGCCCTTATCGATGGCTTTATTTTTAATGCTAATCACGCCTTGAGCATCTTTGACCATTTTACCTTGTACCACTAAATCACGGTCTTTTAGTGGAAAAGGAAAGTCGAGCACCATATACAACAAAAATTCGCCTTTTTTATCATCACGTGACAGGACTTTGACGCTGCCCATATACGGCACCCATTTCACCGCATGATCGACATCTAAAATCAGCCCAACGGCTTTTTCTAAAGGCGTGTCGTAGATGGTTTCAGCTTTGTATAAAAAGACGGGGTTTTGACTATTTTGATAGGTCCAAACTTTAATATTGTTTTTATTCATACTGAGCTTAGCATTATCAAGCGGTTTAGCCTGTGCTGTAGCAAACATTGCTACAGCACAAGTCATCAAGATCACTTTTTTCATTCCATTGAACTTCTTATTTTAATTTTGTTAACTTGTTATAAATGATTTTGCTGAATTTTTATACTTGAATATCATTAAAACCAAGTACATCTTTCATGTCATATTTACGTGCTTCACGGCCAACCACCCATGCAGCAGCGCGTATTGCACCCGCAGCAAAGTTCATGCGATTGGTGGCTTTGTGGGTGATTTCAACACGCTCACCATCTGCAATAAACATTGCGGTGTGCTCGCCAACAATATCACCACCACGAATGGTTTGGAAACCAATGCTTTTGCGCTCACGCGGACCCGTGTGACCTTCACGGCAATACACGGCATCTTCTTTAAGATCACGCCCCAAAGCGCCTGCAATCGCTTCACCCATCATCAATGCAGTACCTGATGGTGCATCGACTTTATGACGGTGATGCGCTTCAATCACTTCAATATCAACCGTGTCGCCAAAGACTTTAGAGGCAAGTTCTAGAAGTTTAATCGATACATTTACACCCACTGAATAGTTTGCTGCATACACTACAGGCGTTTGCGTTGCACTTTCATTCAGGAATGCTTTTTGTTCATCGTCCATACCCGTCGTTCCGATTACAATCGCAACACCCGCTTCACGGCACAATTTCAAATGCTGTTGAGTCGCCACTGGCGCAGTAAAATCAACCACCACATCGCAGTCTTTTAAGACATCTTGTAGCTGCCCGACCACCTTGACACCCACAGCACCAATACCTGCAAGCTCGCCGGCATCTGCACCAATCAAGCTACTTTCAGGGCGTTCAACTGCGGCTGCAAGTTGATAACCTGCTTCATGAACGGCCTGAATAAGGATGCGTCCCATACGACCGCCTGCACCCAATACACCAATGCGTGGAGCTGCTGACATAACATATTCCTAATGTTGCTTCTAAATTGTCCTTACTATAGCAAAACTCTGTACAGAGACTAAGTTGCAAGGCTAAATATTTCCTCGAAAATAGATAAATTCAGCCGACTGATTTTGAAATCCATACTCAATGAAATGCAGCAAGCGTGGCATCAAGCAAACAGATCGGGTAGAAAAATTTTAGCCTGAAAAATAAATGCTTTGGGCTGCTTATTTTCATCTGATTGTAAACATCGCGACGCAGACTACGCATCACGAATGATAAAAAGATGAATTATAAGGAGATCAGGATGCATTCGAAAAAAATCGCGTTAACTGTTTTTATGGCAATCCTCGTTACCACAGCATGGGCAGAACCTGCAATTCAAGCGGGAGATACGGTAGAAAGCTTGTCACAAGTCAAAATTAGTATTCAGACCCGTAGCGCTACGCCAACTCAAGCGGACAGTACTCAGGCAACGACCAAGCAAGCATCGACTGACGAAGCAGCAGCGCAAATGGTCGATGTCAATGCCATTGATCAGCCCATCATTGAATAACCGATTAAGCGGGCATAAAAAAGGGGAATATTGAATATTCCCCTTTTTTACATCTTGATGATTTGAATTAATCAAACAAACCAAAGAATGATTTTTTCTTCGGTGATGATTTATTGTCATCACCATCCATGGTTTCTTGCAATTCTTTTAACAACTCACGTTGACGCGCAGTTAAATTCACTGGTGTTTCAACCACGACACGGCAGAGTAAATCACCTTGCATACTGGTACGTACAGGTTTAACCCCTTTACCACGTAAGCGGAACATTTTACCCGTTTGAGTTCCCTCAGGAATTTTCAAACTCACGCGGCCTTCCAGTGTTGGAATTTCAATTTCTTTACCCAACGCAGCATCAGCAATGCTCACTGGCACGTCCATATAGAGGTCTGCGCCATCACGTTGGAAAATTTCGTGTTCACGAACCACAACTTCGACGTACAAATCACCAGACTGGCCATCACGAATGGCTTCGCCTTTGCCCGTTAAGCGGACGCGGTCGCCATTGTCTACACCTGAAGGAATAGTCACTTCAAGCGTTTGCTGACGATCAGACACACCAGAACCATGACATTTAGTACATGGGTTCTTAATTATGGTGCCTTGACCACGACAACTGCCACAGGTTTGCTGCACAGAGAAGAAACCCTGTTGCATACGTACTTGGCCCGCACCCTGACAGGTCGGACAAGTTTGAACATCTTTAGGATTTTTTGAACCTTTACCATCACACGCATCACACGGTGCTGGTGCAGTAAAGGTAATGGTTTTTTTCACGCCCTTAACCGCTTCTTCAAGGGTCAGTTCCATTACATAGCGAAGGTCTGATCCACGACGTGCGCGTTGTTGCCCGCGTCCACCGCCGCCACCAAACGCACCACCAAAGATATCGCCAAATTGGCTAAAAATATCTTCTGCGCTGAAACCACCACCAAAGCCGCCACCGCCGCCGCCCATACCACCTTCAAAGGCACTGTGCCCCATACGGTCATACATACTGCGTTTTTCGCCATCCGATAAAACTTCATAAGCTTCAGCAGCTTCTTTAAATTTATCTTCAGCTTCAGGGTTGTCTGGGTTACGATCTGGATGATATTTCATCGCCAACTTACGGTAGGCTTTTTTAATTTCATCATCACTAGCGGTTTTAGCGACGCCCAAAACCTCATAATAATCACGTTTAGCCATGTCTGGCGATGCTCCTCACGGAATTTCATTAATACTTAACTGTGGACTGAAATTGGGGGTCAATCCAAATTTTACAAGGGGGACAGTGTAAAAAAGTTGAGTTCGATTAGAAAACAGCTTTATTTTTGACAAAGCGAGACAGACCTTTAAGCCACGCATTGAGCAAAAACAAAAAGGCGATAAGTGAGAATACCACACCAGCAACGGTACAACCGGTGACCCAAAGTGCGCTATTCCAATAAAAGAAAATGAGTGGAATAAACCACAGTGCAGCAAAAAAAACCAAAATGGCATAAATCACAATATTACGCATGACCCACAATGCTTGAGCTTGCAACCAAACTTCCACATCATCTACTTGTGTGATTTTACGCGCATACCAGTATGCAAATACACCACTAATCACAGTAAATAAAGCGAAAAACATGAAGACATAAGAAATCGCAATAGAACGGCGAAGTCGGCTTAAGTTGTCTTGCTTCATGTGCATTTTAACCCCATTTACTACACGCTTAGTTTTTTAATCTGCAGTAAATTGCTTTAGAGAAATGTATAAGAATATAAGGTGCTACTATATTGAAATTTTCAATATTTCGCACCTCATTATTGTCACAAATTTAGTGACTCTCAGTATTTTTTCTCACTTTAAAGCATTGTGCATACAATGCAGGTAAGAAGAACAGCGTCAACAGGGTCGCAACAATCAATCCGCCCATAATCGCAACGGCCATTGGGCCAAAGAAAATACTGCGCGATAACGGAATCATGGCCAAAACTGCTGCCAATGCAGTCAGCACAATCGGGCGACAACGTCGTGCTGTCGCATCAATAATAGCCGACCAAGGATCATGCCCCGCTTGAATATCTTGTTCAATCTGATCAATCAAAATTAAGGAATTGCGCATAATCATGCCCGACAGTGCAATCGTTCCTAACATTGCAACAAAGCCAAAAGGTTTATTGAACAATAACAAGAACAGCACCACACCAATTAAGCCTAAAGGTGCAGTCAATAACACAATCATGGCGCGTGACATGCTCTTGAGCTGAATCATCAACAACGTCATCACCACAGCCAAGAAAAAAGGCATACCCGCATTGACAGAATTTTGTCCACGTGCCGACTCTTCAACCGTTCCGCCCACTTCAACCAAATAACCACTGGGCAATTCAGCACGCAATTGATCCATTTTTTCAGCCAGCTCCCCCACCACGGTTGCAGGTTGTAATTTGCTGCGAATATCCGCCCGTACCGTAATGGTCGGTAAGCGGTTACGATGCCAAATCAAACCATCTTCAAAGCTATATTCAATTTTAGCAATTTGCGCCAAAGGTACAGAAGCCCCATTGGCAGTCGGTACAGCTAAGCTGGATAATGATCCGACCTCGACCCGTTCAGCTTGGTCACCACGCAAACGAATTTCAATCAATTCACGCTTCTCACGGTATTGATTAATGGTGGCACCACTAATTGAACTATTGAGGAAGTTTGCCAAATCCAGACTGGACACCCCCATTTGACGGGCACGATCTTGATCAATATTTAAATGAATGATTTTGCTTGGCTCACCCCAATCCAAATGCACATTGTTGGTATTCGGATTATCCCCCACCACGGCTGCAACTTTGTGTGCCCATTGACGGACTAAATCCTGATCCTCACCTGAAACACGGTATTGCAATGGATAACCCACCGGTGGGCCATTTTCTAACAACGATACTCGCGTCCGAACATCAGGCAGTAATTTACGAATTTCTTGATCTAAGGATTGGCGAATCTCATCACGGTCATCTAAAGATGAAGCCAACACCACAAATTGAGCAAAACTGGCCTGCGGCAACTGTTGATCGAGCGGTAAATAGAAACGGGTTGAACCTGTACCCACATAAGCCACATAGTTATCAATGCCCTGTTTGGTCGACAAGAATTTTTCGACCTTCTTCACTGCATTTTCGGTTGAGGTTAAAGATGCGCCTTCTTCTAGCTTTAAATCGACCAAAATTTCTGCACGGTTCGATGGTGGAAAGAACTGTTGCGGCACCATTTTAAACATCAAGACCGACAACACAAAAATACCCACGGTGGTCGCAATCACTGTTTTACGATAGGTAATACAAGTATTCACCCACCCTCTAAACGTTTGATAGAACTTGGTTTGATAAGGATCATGCTGTTCACCCACATGCTGCAACATAGGTTTGGGTTCAGGTTGCTTGCGTAGACGTGCCCATAAACGCTGATACCACGGTGCTTTTTCTGGTAAGTTATTAAAATCAGGCAGTAATTTATCGCCTAAATACGGCACAAAAAGAACTGCGGCAAACCATGACACAATCAGAGCAATGGTCACCACTTGGAAAATAGAACGTGTGTATTCACCTGTGCTCGATGCTGCGGTGGCGATGGGCAAGAAGCCTGCTGCGGTAATTAAGGTTCCGGTCAGCATCGGAAAAGCCGTGGTTTTCCACGTAAATCCGGCGGCCTCTAAACGGCTATAGCCCTGCTCCATCTTAATCGCCATCATTTCAATGGCAATAATGGCGTCATCGACCAATAAACCGAGTGCTAAAATGAGCGCACCCAATGAAATTTTATGTAGCCCCACATCGAATAGATGCATGCCTGCAAAGGTCATGGCAAGCACCAGTGGAATTGAAAATGCCACCACTAAACCTGTACGGAAACCCAGTGAAAAGAAGCTGACCAGCAACACGATAATCACCGCTTCGGCCAATACTTTCATGAATTCATTGACGCTGCGTTTTACCGCCACAGGCTGATCGGAAACTTTTTTCAGTTGCATGCCTAAAGGCAACGATTTTTGTAATTGGGCAAATTCTGTTTCTAAGTTTTTACCAAGCGCCAGAATGTCTCCGCCTTTACGCATGGAGACGGCAATGCCAATGCCATTTTCACCCATGAAACGCATACGCGGCTGCGCCGGTTCACTAAAGCCACGATAGACCTCAGCCACATCGCCCAATTGAATGGTTTTTCCTGCCACCAAAAGCGGCATTTTTTTCAGTTCATCGACACTTTGCAACTGACCACTGACGCGCATTTGAATACGGTCTGTGCCAGTTTCAAAGAACCCTGCACTGGCCATCGCATTTTGTTGTTGTAATGCTTGTTGGATCGCCGTCACTGGAATGCCCAGTTGCGTGGCTTTGGTATTGGAAAGTTCAATCCAAATTTTTTGGTCTTGCAAGCCAACCAAATTGACCTTACCGACATCTTTAACCCGTTGCAGTTGTAACTGTAAACGGTCGGCATATTCTTTTAATATGCCGTAGTCAAAATCTTTACCTGTTAAAACGTAAATATTACCGAAAGTATCGCCAAACTCATCATTAAAGAAAGGCCCTTGTACACCACTAGGCAATTGCTGTTTGATATCGCCGACTTTTTTCCTGACTTGATACCACACATCTGGAATTTGACTCGAACGTAATGAATCTTTCGCGACAAAGGTCACCATCGATTCACCGGGACGCGAATACGCCATGATCCGTTCATAATTGCCCGTGCTCATGAGTTCTTTTTCAATACGGTCGGTGACCTGTAATGACACTTCTTTGGCTGTTGCACCCGGCCAATAGGTTTGAATCACCATCACCTTAAAAGTAAAAGGTGGATCTTCACTTTGTGCAAGCTTGGAATAAGACACGATTCCAACAATCGCCAACAGCAACATAAAATAAAGAATTAAGCCTTTATTTTTCAATGCCCATTCCGACAAGTTATAGTTCATGGTTGCCTTGTTTTCTGGCTTCATGATGGTGCTCCTGCCTGAATTTTCACAGCACGGTTTTCACGGTCGATTGGCTGGATTTTTTGTTTTTCACGCAATAGATGTACACCACCAATCACCACATAATCAGTGGCATTTAAACCCGATAATACTGGCACGCTATCACGCCCATAAGCGCCTAAACTGACCGGTACTTTATGAATGCTCTGGTCTTGTTTCACCACCCAAACATAGGCTTGTTGACCATTGGCAGAAACACTCGATAACGGTACGCTCAAAACATTGTGTTGTAATTTATTAAAAAATACGCGCGCACTTTGCCCCAGTTGAATGGCAGCATTGCCTTCACGTAAAGCTACCTTGACACTAAAGGTACGCGATTGATCTGCTGCCGGTGAAATTTCACGGACATAGGCTGCAAATTTATCTTCAGGTTTCGACCATAAGGTAATCCATGCCGTTTGACCGACTTTAATCTCTGCAATGGCTTGTTCAGGCACACCAATCACCACATCACGATCCCCTGCAATCGCCACTTGATAAGCCGCTTGCCCCGCAGCAATCACCTGCCCGACTTCAATATTTCGTGCGGTAATCACACCATTTTTATTTGCCAGCAATTGGTTATAACCGGTTTGATTACGACTCACTTCATAATTGGATTGTGCTTGCTTTAAGGCAGACATGGCTGATTTATACTGGTTGTCTACTGCATCATATTGCGAACGGCTGACCGCATTGATAGGCAACAATTGCTTAAAGCGCTTCAGTTCATCTTCTGCATTTTTTGCTGCAAATTGAGCATTTTCCAGTTGAGCATTTGCCGCATTGAGTTGTAGTTGTGCATCCTGAACATCCAGTTTTGCCAGTATTTGGCCAACTTTGACTTGATCACCGACATCGACATAACGTTCAACAATTTGTCCTCCCACCCGAAACGCTAAAGCGGTTTGTTGGCGTGCTTGTACATCTCCCGCATAGCTTTTTTGTTCGTTATGGGTACTATTGGGTTGAGTCACCATGACAAATGGGACAGATTCTGTTTCGGCTACATCCTTGCTGCATCCCCATAAGGTCACACTGCAAACGATGATCATGCTGGCAACAACGGTCTTACTTATGCTCATGAAGTTCGCTCTTATTTAAAAATGATTTTTAAGGCAAAATAAGGAGTATCTTAAATTGATTATTTTTTAATTAATATACTGAGTGGTACATTAATTATAACTTAAGGGTCAAAGCAATGACCTTTCTTGATTTTTTTTGGAAAAAATTGTGCAAACACATGTGGGTCGCCCGAAAGACTTAGAAAAGCGTCAGCAAATTTTAACTGCGGCAAAATGCGTATTTTTAAAATGTGGTTATCATGGCTCGAGCATGAATCAAATTGCGCAAGAAGCAGGTGTCACCAAACTGACCATCTACAATCACTTTCAAGATAAAGCCAATTTATTTACCTGTGCGATTGAAAAAACCTGCGAAGAATCCATCAGCACGCGCCCAGTAACATTATCTGCGGACAGTGATTTTAAAAAAGAATTTACACAGATCTGTGCATTAGCACTGAATATTGTCAATTTACCCGAAGCCATTAAATTAGAACTGTTATTGCTGGAACTGGCGGCTGAACAAAATCCACTGGCACAGAAATTTTACGATGCATCACATCTTCGGATGAATGCGGTCTGGGAAGACTTCTTTGAGCAAGCGATTGCACTGGGGTTTATTCGCACTGAAACCTTAAAAAGCTTAACCTTGCTAATTTTGTCTTTATTACTGGGTATGCGTCATCATGAAGTCCTGCTTGGTATTCGTGCCGTGCCCAGCGCAGAAGAAAAACAGCAAATTATTTTGGCCAGTATTGATCTATTTCTGATGAAATATAGTATGACACTGTAATATTAAGATTCTAAATAACGCAGCACAGTAGGTTCAGGCATACTCATAGCAGTGGATTGCCGATTAATTCAGCAAAATGTGCCCTACTTTTGTCTGCCCCTACTAGGAATGTAGGCATTTCACGATATAGTCGAAATAACAAGAATCGGAGAGTGAAAAATGATTCAACAAATTGATGCTCCACTGCGTGAAGATGTACGCTTACTGGGTAATCTTTTGGGGGAAACCTTAAAGGAACATGCAGGACAAGATTTGTTTAATCAGGTCGAACAAATTCGTGCGCTGTCGAAGGGCGCTCGGGATGGTCAAGTTGAAGCAGAAAAACAACTGGAACAGCTGTTCTTTAGTTTAGAAGATGATGAAATTCTGCCGCTCACGCGTGCCTTTACGCATTTTCTGAATTTTGCCAATATTGCCGAACAATACAATGTGGTTCGCAGTCGGCGTAAAAGTGAATTTGATGAACATGCACCGTCACCTAATCCACTCGATCATCTGTTCCAAAAATTCAAAGACCATGACATTTCATCAGATACGCTCTTTCAGCAAATTTGTGAACTGAACATTGAATTGGTACTCACTGCACATCCCACTGAAGTCAGCCGTCGCACCTTAATTCAAAAATATGATGGCATTAATGAGTGCCTCTTTAAAGCAGATCAACAAAAACTCACGCCGCGCGAACGTAAAGCAATCTTAGAAGAATTAAAACAACTGGTTTGTTCTGCATGGCAAACCGATGAGATTCGTCAACATCGTCCAACGCCTGTCGATGAAGCAAAATGGGGCTTCACCACCATAGAACAAACGCTGTGGAATGCTGTACCCAAGTTTATTCGTGAACTGGATGAAATGGTACAAGATCACTGCGGTCAACGTTTACCTTTAACCATTGCACCGGTTCGATTTGCCTCTTGGATGGGCGGTGACCGTGATGGCAACCCGAATGTCACGCATAACATTACCCAAGAAGTGCTTTGGCTTTCACGCTGGAAAGCGGCAGATTTGTACTTACGTGACATTGAAGCTTTACGTTGGGAACTGTCGATTCAGAACTGTAGCGATGAACTGATACAGGCACTTGGACACAAACACCCAGAGCCGTATCGTGAGTATTTACGTGACACGCGTGAACGCTTAAAAGCCACGCACTACTGGTTGGCGCAAAAATCACAAGGCCTTGAGGCCGATGACAGTTTGGTCATCAAAAGCAAAGATGAATTATTACAGCCTTTATTACTCTGCTACCGTTCCCTGATTGCCAGTAACTTACCTGAAATTGCCAATGGCAAACTGCTCGATTTTATTCATCGGGTTAATTGCTTTGGCATTGAACTGCTAAAACTGGATATTCGTCAGGAATCGGGTCGTCATCGCCAAGCGATTTCAGCCATTACCGAATATTTAGGTTTAGGCAATTTTGAAACATGGACTGAACAAGCGCGCCAAAATTTCTTATTGCAAGAATTACAAAGCAAACGTCCATTACTGCCGAAACATTTAAATGAACCAAAACAAAGCCTGATTGAACATCCCGATGTGCAAGAAGTGTTTGCCACCATGCGAACTTTGGCGGAACAGCCTGAAGAAAGTTTAGGCGCCTATATTATTTCTATGGCGGAATATCCAAGTGATGTTTTGGCGGTGTTATTGCTACAAAAAGAAGCCGGTATTAAACATCCACTCCGCGTTGTACCTTTATTTGAAACCTTGAAAGACTTAGATGGCGCAGCCAACACCATGAACACCTTGTTCAATATGCATTGGTACAAACAGCATATTCAAGGCAAGCATGAAGTCATGATTGGTTACTCGGATTCTGCCAAAGACGCGGGCTTTATGTCGGCCAACTGGGCGCAATATCGTGCACAGGAAGAACTTACGGCTGTGGCGCAAAAACACGCGGTGCAATTGACCCTGTTTCATGGTCGCGGCGGGTCGATTAGTCGCGGCGGTGCACCGACACAACAAGCATTATTTTCCCAGCCACCGGGTTCTATTTCCGGTGCTATTCGCGTCACCGAACAAGGCGAAATGATTCGCTTTAAGTTTGGACTTGAAGGTATTGCGCTGCAAAATTTAGAAATTTATACCGCAGCGACTTTGGAAGCGACCTTACTGCCGCCACCAGTGCCTAAAGATGAATGGCGCGACTTGATGCATCGCATGACCGATTTATCGGTACAGGTGTATCGTGAAACCGTACGTGAAAATCCACATTTTGTGAAATACCTGCGTACCGTCACACCTGAACTTGAATTACAAATGTTACCGCTAGGTTCGCGCCCAGCCAAACGCAAAGTCAGTGGCGGGATTGAATCCTTACGTGCCATTCCTTGGGTTTTTGCTTGGACACAAATTCGCTTAATGCTTCCGGCTTGGCTCGGGACAGGTGCGGCGATTAATCAAGTGCTTGATCAAGGGCAAAAACCCTTGCTCGATGAAATGTTGCAACAATGGCCGTATTTCCAAACCCTGATTGATATGTTGGAAATGGTGTTGTCTAAAGCCGATAGTCATGTTGCCTTATATTACGAATCGCATTTAACCGATGATGAAGATTTAAAAATATTGGGCGAACAACTGCGTCAACGCTTAAAAGATGCAGTACAAACCTTATTGGCCTTAAAAGGTGAATCGCAACTGCTCAGTAGCAATGATGTACTGGATCAATCCATGAAAGTGCGCAAACCCTATTTGCTACCGCTACATTTATTGCAAGCTGAACTAATGAAACGTCGTCGTCGCTATTTGGCAGAACGTCAGGCAGAACATACCCCTGTCGATCACGCCCTGATGGTCAGCATTGCGGGAATTGCAGCAGGATTACGTAATACCGGTTAACCCTTCAAAGCTCTCTAACTCAGAAAAGCACATCTTTGGATGTGCTTTTTATCTTTCAGCAGCAATTGGCAAAATAAATCATCTTTTTTGATAAGCATCATAAAAAAAATTATTCATTATTCCAACAAGATTCAGCCAAATTAATTGCATGATTTCACTTTAATTTTAAATAAAAAAACATTTACCAATTGGTAAAAAAACTAAAAAAGTCAGCATATTAATTTTAATAAAAATAGAGTGGCATAGCTTAAATCTTATAAAAACAAGAGTATGATGTGCTCAATTTGTTTTTAGAGTGCTCATTTTATGTCCAATTGGTTTCCCAACTGGCGCCCATATGAAGGCAGTATCGATGCACGTCCTGTAGGTACAAATGAATACCTCCCTCCTGCACAAAGTGTTGTATTGGGCATACAGCATGCTTTTGCCATGTTTGGTGCAACAGTTCTTGCACCCTTCTTGATGGGTTTTGATCCAAATCTGGCAATTTTAATGTCAGGGATTTGTACCATCCTGTTTTTCTTGATCACCGGTGGTCGTGTACCAAGTTATTTAGGTTCCAGTTTTGCCTTTATTGGCGTGGTGATTGCAGCAACAGGTTATGCGGCTTCAGGCACAGGCGCACCAAATGCCAATATTGCTTTAGCTGCTGGCGGCATCATGGCGTGTGGTGTGTTATATGCCATTTTTGGTTTTATTGTCATGGCAACAGGCACCAACTGGATTGAAAAACTCATGCCTCCTGTGGTCACTGGCGCCGTGGTCATGATTATCGGTTTAAACCTTGCACCTGTAACGGTTAAAGGTGTGGTTGGTAATAACTTTAATATGTGGATGTCACTGGTCACTGTACTCTGTATGGGTTCAATTGCCGTATTCACCAAAGGTTTATTACAGCGCCTGTTATTATTGGTTGGGCTATTGCTTGCCTATCTCATCTATTACATTGTTGCAAATGTCATGGGTTATGGTAGCGCAATTAATTTTACCCCGATTCAACAAGCGTCATGGTTTGGTGTTCCCACTTTCCATTCGCCTGTATTTGATTTTAATGCGATGCTGATTATTGCACCGATTGCATTAATTTTAGTGGCTGAAAATTTAGGCCATATTAAAGCAGTCAGTGCCATGACCGGTGAAAACCTCGATCCACAGATTGGTAAAGCATTCGTGGCCGATGGTATTGCAACCACCTTATCTGGTGGCGTCGGTGCGCCGGGTATGACCACCTATGGTGAAAATATTGGTGTGATGGCAGTGACCCGTGTGTATTCCACCATTGTCTTTGTTATTGCCGGTGTATTCGCGATTTTCCTAGGTCTTTCACCAAAATTTGGTGCAGTGATTCACACCATTCCGACCGCAATCTTAACTGGTGCTTCAATTGTGGTCTTCGGTTTAATTACCATTGCCGGTGCGAAAATCTGGATTGAAAATAAAGTCGATTTCTCGAAAAACAAAAACTTAATGGTGGCTGCGGTAACCATTATTTTAGGTACGGGTGACTTTGCCCTGCAATTTGGTAACTTCAACCTCGGTGGTATTGGTACGGCAACTTTTGCAGCATTGATTCTAAACTGGTTCTTTAGCTTAGCCGATAAATCATAACGATAAATCCCCATTTTTAGGCAGCCGACAGGCTGCTTTTTTTATGTTTGATCTTGAGCAAATTTTAGTATGATGAGATCAATTTCACTGAGATGACACAGCGCATGCGCCTCGACTTTTTTGACCTACAACTGTTCTTAAATATTGTCGACACAGGCAGTCTCACCAAAGGTGCTGAGCGCTCTGCTCTTTCTGTACAAGCCGCCAGTGAACGGATTAAAAAACTCGAACAACAGTTTTTTGTCAATTTGTTTACTCGCCATGTCTCTGGCGTCAAATTGACTATTGCAGGACAAACTTTTGCCGAACAGGCACAGTTAATGATCCAGCAAAGCCATCAGTTACAACAGGTTATGGCAGCGTATGCCGAAGGCATACCTTCACAGATCACACTGTGGTGCAATTCATCCGCCCAAAGTGAATATCTGCCTTTATTATTACCGCCCTATCTGGTCGAAAATCCGAATATACAGATTGATTTAAAAGAAGCGGAAAGCAATGACATTATTCAAAGCTTAGACAAAGGCACGGCGCAATTGGGCTTAATCTCAAGCTTTTTTAATTCAGAACATTTACAAACTTTAGAATTTAGCGATGACCCCTTAGTGTTAATTTGCCCCATCCAGCATGAATTAAAGCACAAAACCCAGTTGCCACTGGCAGAGGTGATCCATTATCCCTTTGTCGGTTTAATGCCCTATCATTCCCTCCAACAATCCATTGAAACCCAAGCCAAATTATTAGGTTATGCAATTCAGTATCGTTTACGCTTGCCCAATTTTTCCGCAATTGCACAAGTGGTTGCCAATGGTGTCGGCATTGCCATCATCCCGAAACGGGCAGCACGCCGTTTAAGTTCTACTTACCCATTACATCACATCGAATTAACGGGAGAATGGGCGAACCGTAAGCTGTTATTGGCAGCAAAAAACTTTGACGAGCTGCCTATTGCCTATCAGCACTTCAGTCAGTTTTTACTGTCGAAAAAGTCTAAATCATCTATTTAGACGACTTGCTCAGCTTTTTAAGCGAGCAATTTTAAATCACACCAAACTGATGTAGCACCATATAGCCACCAAAAATGACCAAGCCACAAAAGAACACTTTACGGAATTTTTGCTCAGGAATACGATAACGAATTTTCGTTCCTAACCACATTCCCACGAGCGCAGGGAATAATGCAATCAAGGCCATTTTATAGTCGAATGGCATAGCTTCGATGGGGTTTTGCTGTAGAAACACAGCCAAGCAAAGAGTTGAAACCGTAAAAGCCAAACCTAAAGATTGCACCAGATCATCACGTTTTAAATGTAAGGATTGCAAAAAAGGCACCACGGGAATTACGATCACACCCGTTGCCACCGTTAATGCACCCCCTAGATAGCCAATCACAGGAGATAAGTATTTTTCATAGGGCGCCAAATTGGGCATGTTTTTAGCAAATAGACCGTACAGACCATATAGGGTGAGCATACCTCCCAGCAAGGCTTCACTTTGGAATTCACCATGACCTAAAGTCGGAAACACACTCCAGATCGAACCCACGATAATACCCATCAATAACGACCAGAAACGGCGAACCAATCGTAAAACATGCCCTTCTGCAAACAGTTGCCAAACATTGGTGACCATTGAAGGAACAATCAGTAAAGTTGCAGCTTGAAAAGGACTGATAAACAGCGTGAGTAAGCCCATAGCAACAGCGGGTAAACCCAAACCAATGGTGCCTTTGATCATCCCTGCAAGCGCAAATACTCCAATTACAAACCCAACCATATGCGCTGCACTCTTTAAACTGTGAACGCTATGCTAGGTGAAGCATGCTAAGAGGAAAATCATTGTTTTTGGAAGACAGCCTCAATCTTTGCTTGAGGCTGTTCGCCATATTTCTGTATTTTGATGGTGAAAAAATTTACGCTCTTTTTACGTTACTGTTGAGATCAATATTTCTATACTTTTTTGATCTCTACAGCGATGTTAAAAATATGAATATGCCGCTTTATCATCCAGCTTCAAGTTCAACCAATACGCTTTATTTGGAATCTAAAGATGCTGATCAATTCTTACTAGAAGTGGATCAATATTTAAATCAATACCCTGCGACCGAACATATTGATATTTGCCTGCATGATTTAAATGGACATCTGCGTGGTAAAAGAATTGATATCAAAAGCCTTAAAAATCTCTCTAAAGGTTGTTATTTTCCATTATCGATTTACGCCATGAGTTTGGAAGGCAAAGTGATTGAAGAAAGTGGACTTGGAAAATATATTGGGGAACCAGACCATCTTTGCTTACCCATTTTAGGCTCTTTACGTCCTTGCGCAAACCAATCCGAAAAACATGCGCAAATTTATTTAAGCATGAAATCTGACAATGGTTCGGACTGCGAATTTGAACCCAGAAATATCTTAAAAAGAATTCTGTTAACCTTAAATCAAATGAATTATTTCCCCGTGATGGCAGGAGAAATCGAGTTTTATTTATATACCAAACCAAGCCATTCCGAGCACAAAGTAGAGCAAACGCAATGTTTTGATGTCGATGCTCCCAAGCGTTATCAAACCGTGTTAGAAAACATTGAAATCGAAGCTAAAAAACAAAATATCGAGATCACAGCCATTGTTGCAGAGAGTTCATCGGGTCAATTCGAAATTAACCTGCAACATCGTGCCGATATCTTAAAACTCTGTGATGAGATGATGGCGATTAAACGCATTGTGAAACAGAGTGCCAACATGCATGGTTTAAATGCCAGCTTTATGGCTAAACCCAATATGTTGAGTGCGGGTAGCGGCTTGCACTTTCACATGAGCCTTTTAAATCAATTTCAACAAAATATTTGTGCAACGGATGATCTTAAAAAACCCAATCAACGCATGGGGCAAGTGATTGCCGGTCTGCTTCAGTTAATGCCTGCATCGATGGCGATTTTGGCACCGAATATTAACTCTTTCCGCCGCTTTCAATTTGCACATCATGTGCCTTTAGAAGCCAATTGGGGCGTAAATAATCGCAATGTGGCTATTCGACTGCCCTGTGCAGATCCAGAAAATTGTCGTTTAGAATATCGGGTTGCCGGTGCCGATGCGAATCCCTATTTATGTATTAGTGTGATCTTAATTGGTGTGCTGCATGGCTTAACTCATGATGCACTTCAATTGCCCAAAGCAAGCCATGAAATGAAAGCGCATGATGCAAGAACATTATTGCCCAATCATCAACTCGAAGCGTTAAAACTCTTTGAAAAAAATCCAATTCTTAAACAATATTTAGGTGCCGATTTTATGCAATTATGGGCGGCTTGCAAAAAATATGAATACCAATTGGTCAGCAATACAATTACTGACTTAGAATTACAATGGGGACTCTAAAAACGCGATTTAAATGATCCGTTTAAGGGCGAATTTCTTTCAATTCCCTTTGAATAAAACGTTGGATCATTTCTCGATATAAGTGTTCAACCAAATCTGGATCTGTTCCCAATGCAATGGCTTGGGTACGGACCTTGTTAATCACTTGCTCGACGCGTTCGGGTGATTGCACATCTTGCACGCTGTTCTTAAAACGGACGGCTTGATCCACATAAAATTGACGTGTGGCAATGATTTCAATCAATGCCGTATCAAGGACATCAATCTTTTCACGCGCTTGTTCTAAAGACTCACATTTTTCTTTCTTCATCGTTGCTATCATCATTTTCACTTTTATATTGGTCTTCTAAAACATTACTAAAAATACTTTCAATCATCCAGACCCGATACAAACTATTAAAGACATAACTTTGACCATCAATACGTAGTTCAAGTACCGGAAAATCAGGCTGTGATTTCATTTCACAGAGTATGTCATTTTCTTGCAGTTTGGCAGTAATATCTTCATGGGTTAATTCATTAATCTCTAAATCACGCTTAAGCTGTTCAAAATGGGCTTTGAACGACATGTCCTGCCCTTTGGTCCATACCGCTTGTAAAATGCGATACATTGCCTCCACACGTTGCTCTTCAGGCACACTATAAAACAGCCGTGCCATGTCACAGGTTGCAGACTGGGTAGGACGGCAAAATGGAGTAAAGGTCACTTCTGTACGTTTGGAAAGACGCGTCGCCAGACTCCAATCAAATAAGTCACGTCCATGATAAGAAAGCGGATAGACATTCAGTTGAATATTATAATAATTGGCCAATTCTTCTTTAATATACGCCAACAATAACCATGAAATTGGATCTTCAAGTGCGATATATAAATCCAATTCAGGATCTAAGGCTTGAATTTCATTGAGTTCCTCAGCATCGCTAATCAGGTGCTCACGCCAATCAATATGGTTAATCAGGAAAATGGGATTTCCCGTTAATTGTTTTTGCTGTTTTAAACGGCGTACCAATCGCAGTAAATCATCAACCGCATGATATTTACGATCACTCAATTCAAAATAACTGGCAAGTACAGCATCATCGTTAAAAATACGTTCTGGAAAATCTTGCACTGGATGATGTCGACTGGCCATCGCATATAAAGTGCGTAATTTTCCATACTGTTTTTGCCACAGCATGTGAAATACATCTTCCAGTAAATATAGAAAATCTTGTCCACGGAGTGGCGTGTTGCGAAGGATGGTTTCTGCTTGTTGGATGGCTTCAGTGGGCGGTTGTTCGGGGGTCTCATGAAAACTAAAACGGTGCTGTTTCGATAAAATTTGCGCATCGTTTAAACAGTAGTTTTGCCACTCCACCTGTGACATATCGTTGGGAGGTTCTGCCTTTTGGCTCGAAATGATCACTTTTAAAGGTTTGAGTTCATCGCTCAAAATTTCCTCAAGCTCAGGTAACTGCTGTACAGCCAAATAGCTATACACATCATCTAAACGTAAGTGAATACTTAAACCGTGTTCCGTAGATAATACCACTTGACGCATCGGCTTTTGGTAAAACCAGCGCGATCGAAGTGGATCAAACCAACGGCGTAACAGTGACATGAGATAAACCTCGAAAAAAAACCCTTGTAGTGCTACAAGGGTTTATAACAATTTGTTAGAGAATGATCAATTATACATCTAAATTTAGATCCGTAACTGCCCCTTTTTCCGCCCCTGTGGTCAATTTAGCAAACTTGGCTAAAGCACCATAGGTATAATTGGGTTTTGGTTTCACCCAAGCGGCTTTACGCGCGGCCATTTCCGCATCAGAAATATGTAAAGTCATTTCGCGGGTTTCGGCATTAATTGAAATTTTGTCACCATTTTTGACTAATCCAATCGGCCCACCTTCATAGGCTTCAGGCGTGACATGACCAATCACAAAACCGTGACTGCCACCAGAGAAACGACCATCGGTCAGCAATGCAACCGATTTACCTAATCCTTTACCAATAATCGCCGAAGTTGGTTTCAGCATTTCTGGCATTCCCGGCCCACCTTTAGGACCTTCACCACGAATCACCACCACTTCGCCTTCTTGCACTTCACCATCCAAAATCCCACGCATGGCACCAATTTCGCCTTCAAAGACTCGTGCAGGACCTTCGAAATATAAACCTTCTTTACCGGTAATTTTGGCCACGGCACCTGTAGGTGATAAGTTGCCTTTCAACACCACAAGGTGAGAGTCTTTTTTAATTGGTGCATCAAAAGGTAAAATAATCTGCTGACCTGCTGGATAATCTTCCACATCGGCCAAGTTTTCCGCCAAGGTTTTGCCTGTCACGGTTAAGCATGAACCATCAAGCATTCCTGCATCTAACATACGTTTCATTAACGGTTGAATGCCACCAATAGCAATCAGTTCAGACATCAAATACTTGCCGGATGGGCGAACATCCGCCAGCACTGGAATATCTTTTCCAATACGGACAAAATCATCTAATGAGAGTTCAACGCCTGCGGTATGTGCCATCGCAAGCATATGCAGCACCCCATTGGTCGAACCACCCAGCGCAATCAGCACTTTAATCGAGTTCTCAAATGCCGCTTTGGTCATAATGTCGCGCGGCTTGATATCCAGACGTAATAGGTTCATGACCGCCTCACCAGCACGCAGACAGTCGATTTTTTTCTCGTCTGAAACGGCTTCTTGCGCAGATGAACCCGGTAGGCTCATACCGAGTGCTTCAATCGCCGATGCCATCGAGTTCGCGGTATACATCCCGCCACAAGAACCCGGCCCCGGTAATGCCACTTCTTCAATTTGCTTGACTTGAATGGCGCTGATTTCACCTTTGGCATGCTGCCCCACCGCTTCAAACACAGAAATCATGTCGGTATGACCTGCGCCCGGTTTAATGGTTCCGCCATAAATAAACAGACCTGGACGGTTTAAACGTGCCAAGCCCATAATGCAGCCCGGCATGTTTTTATCACAACCACCAATGGCAATCACCCCATCATAGGCCTGACAGCCCACCACGGCTTCAATCGAATCGGCAATAATTTCACGAGAAACCAACGAGTATTTCATCCCTTCGGTGCCGTTCGAGATCCCGTCAGAAATAGTAATGGTATTAAAGATAATGCCCTTACCGCCTGCGGCATTCACGCCCTTTTCAGTTTCACGTGCCAAACCATCGATGTGCATATTACAGGGCGTGACATTGGCCCAAGTCGAGGCAATGCCAATAAAGGCACGCTGAAAATCTGCATCTTTAAAACCGGTAGCACGCATCATGGAACGTGCTGGGGCATTTTCTATGCCTTCATAAACAGGGGCTGAATGTTCGCGGATATTGTCTTTACTCATGAAGCGCTCCGTGGCTTAGACTCATTCTGATTTAAATGAAGTCATGGCGAATTATTATTCTTTTGATTGTATAGAAAGCAGCTGGTATGTAAACGTCTAACGCTGCTTAAGCAAATTTATCTTTTAAAGCTGTTGCACTGAAATTTAACCACATGACCAAGCGACATGGATGTCGCTGTTGCCCCAATGCAGCAAGGATGCTGCATTGGGGCAATAAAGCGTTTTGTTACTTTTGCGCTGTCAAAAGTAAGGAGTTATCTACGCATTACCATTTTAAAATCTCAAAGCAAAATGTGATCGTGACATTTTCTAGCAACATTAAAAAAGCACCCCAAATGGAGTGCTTTTTTCAATCGGTAAAACTACACATTAGATTTCACGTACTGCACCTTTCGAAGCACTGGTGGTGTGCTTGGCATAAGCTCTCAATGCTTTAGACACTTTACGTGGACGTGCTTCAGCAGGCTGCCAACCTTTGGCTTCTTGAACTTCACGGCGCGCTGCCATGGTTGCTTCATCCACAGCAAGGTGAATAGTACGGTTTGGAATATCAATTTCGATACGGTCGCCATCTTCAACCAAACCAATTGCACCACCTTCAGCTGCTTCAGGCGAAACGTGACCAATGGAAAGACCTGATGAACCGCCAGAGAAACGACCATCTGTTAACAAAGCACAGTCT
>RCUT01000288.1_pt1 | contig 27248 bp, 26 predicted proteins | sample 2166171 | NCBI WGS metagenome assembly RCUT01 (sample SAMN09932757, study PRJNA488358) | compost metagenome | isolation source: compost soil in 4-hydroxybenzoic | place: Germany: Experimental Botanical Garden | reverse complement strand
ATAGCCATTAATGTGACGCCATTCTCATTGCATGAACGGAGTCAGGCTTTTGTGTGCGATCGCAAGCCAGTGGCCAACCACCCTCTCGTGTTCCCCAGCCTGCCGCCGTTCGTTCGCCCGACGACTCGGCAATGCCGGGGTTCCGACCGCCCTCGTCGACACACACGATATCCCCTCATTTGACATGACGTTGTGGAGATAAGTATGCCGAACGACCGTAAAGAGTGGGCCCAGCGTCTCACGGGGTTTCTTGTCGAGGCTGAAACACTCCTGGCTAAAACCGAGGAATGCCTGAGTCATCTGCAGTTGATCAGCAATGACAAGGACGCCATCGACTGTTTGCTCAGCACACTGCTCAAGCTGGCCAACAAGGCTGATGCCCTGGCGTTGGCGGCCGTGTCTGAATTTTCTCTGCATATTCATGGCCTGCTGAACCACGCACAGAACACCATGTGTCTGCACGACGAGGCGCTGAGTGCCCTGAAAGACTGCCTGACCCTGGTTGCCTGGCAACTCGAACTCATCGACCAGACCACCGGACAGCTCAGTCTCGACGACAGCGAGCAGGTCACCCTGATCGAAGCCTTTGCCTTTCAGGTCGGGCAAAGCCGGTTTCAACCACCTGTCAACTCCAGGCCCTTCACCCTCGTATCCTATTCAGAGCGACAGGCCTGAACTTGCCAAACCATGCCGCATGGTGTGTTTTGGTTATCAATACCGCGCTGTAACTTGAGTGCGCACATGTCGCAAATGAATATTTCGTAGCTATAAGCGACACTTTTAAACAACCGGCATTTTGCGACGGCAACAACCCACTTGTTCCATTATGGAAGCATCGTCAAAACGACTGGATTCCTGACTTTTCGGACATACATACGGACGCGACCAACGGTATCTTAGGTGCTACTATGCCGCCTGTTAGTTGACGCCAATTATTGGCAGTGTGATCGCAGCCGAATACAGGTCGCTGCAGTTCGCAGCTGAACTCGTCGGCGCTCCACATAAAAAAAACAGGGGCCTGTCAGCCAGCATGACCGGTCAGCCCGCAGCGAACATCCATTGGCTCCATCCGCTATGCACGCCAGCCTCAAGTCAATCGCCACGTGGCCACCCTCCCGAGCAAATGCACGCCTATTCACGCTGTTGCTATGTGCCTGCTCGACCCTCGGCAGTTTGCTGGTCCATGGCTTGTCCATTCCGTTGCCCCTGTCATTGCTGGTGCTCAACGTTGCCGCGCTGACCAGTGTTGCCGTGCAGTACTGCCTCTCGCGCAAATCGATCAAATTCCAGCCTCAGGAACTGGCGGACCGGCTGTTGCAGGTCCAGGAAAACGAGCGTCACCGGCTGAGCCGCGAACTGCATGACGACATCGGTCAATTGCTGACCGCCGCCAAACTGCAAAGCGACTGGCTCAAACGCCGGATGCCCGAAGAGCTCCAGGGACAATGCGCGGTCCTCTGCGACACGCTGGAAGAAACCCTGGCCAAAGTTCGTGACGTATCCGCCATTCTCAATCCCCGGCAGTTGACCAGCCTTGGGCTGGAAGCCAGTCTGCGGGCACACCTGCTCAAGACCCTGGCCAACACCCCGGTGCACTGGAGCCTGGAATGCCAGCAGCGCCTGACCGGCATACCGGAGGAAATGGCCGTGGCGGCTTTCCGTATTACCCAGGAAGCGGTCACCAACATCCTGCGACATGCCCAGGCCAAGAACCTTCTGGTATGCCTGCAGCGCCTGCCTCAAGGCCTGAAGTTGCAGATCAGCGATGATGGTCAGGGTTTCGCGCCCGCAACAGACCCAGGTCGTGAAGGGCAGCGCGGTATGGCCGGGATGTCGGAACGGATCGATCAACTGGGCGGCACACTGACCGTTACCAGCGAGCCGGGCAAAGGCACTCAAATCGAAGCTCTTTTTCCCTGGGCGCCCCGTGCGCTCGAACGGGCCAGTTCGAATAAGGTTATGCATTGACTTGTAACTTACTACTGGTGGATGACCACTCGCTGATCAGGGCTGGCGTGCGCGCCCTGGTAATGGATCTGCCCGGCTATGCCGTCATCGGTGAGGCCAGTGACGGCTCGCAGCTGCTCGAAATGGTTGGGCGTCTGTCCCCGGATATTATCCTGCTGGATATTTCGATGCGCCAGACCGGCGGCCTAGAAGCCTTGCAGCAACTCAAGCGAGTGCGCCCGCAGAGCAAGGTCCTGATCCTCTCGATGCACACCGACCCTGCCCTGATCATGCAGGCGCTGGAGTCCGGAGCCCATGGCTACCTGCTCAAGGACACCACGGCGACCGAACTCGAGCACGCGCTGGAAGCCTTGCGCAACAACGAGCGCTATCTGAGCCCGGCCATTGCCCACACGGTGATCACCCAGGCCCTGATCCGAAATCAGAAGCACCAGCCCGAACCCGCCGACTCGCACAACCTGACGGCACGCCAACTGGAAATCCTGCGGTTGATCGTTCGCGGCAAATCCACCCGAGAGATTGCCAACGGCCTGGGGTTGAGCGTCAAGACCGTCGAAACCCACCGCTCGCAGATCATGAAGCGCTTGCAGATCTACGATGTGGCCGGCCTGGTGTTGTTTGCCGTGCGTGAACAAATCATCAGCCTCGATGACTAGGCACTTCACTGTCGCGTAACAACGGCGAATTCTCAGGCAGATGCACGAGTAACGCCGCCGGGCGAACCGAGAAACGCAGGCTGTCCCCTTCCAGCGGTTCACCATCAAGGTTGATGTACAGCCCTTCCGAAACCTTGATCTCGACCCAGGGCAGGCGCGCCCGAACAAACATGCTGTCGATGCCAAAGCCTTCGGTCAGCAGGTTTTTCAAAGTACTGACCACCTCCTGCGGTGCCGGCAGGATGCTGATATCCAGCAAACCGTCATCAACCAGTGCCTGCGGGCACAATTCCCGCCCGCCTCCGGCCTGCCGACCATTGCCGATGCCCAGTGCCAGCAGATCGCCGCGCCAGTGAAAGTCCGGCCCCTGCAATTCACCGTACGCGGTATGCAGCTCATTGAAGCGTGACAAGCCGGTGAACAGATACGCCGCACCGCCGAGGATTTTCTTCAGATCCTCCGGGGTGTTCGCTGTGACATGACTGCCGAACCCACCGGTCGCCATGTTCAGGAATATCTGCCCATCAACCTCCCCCAGATCAATGGCAGTCGGCACGCTATCGAGCAGCTCCAGCGCCTGATCGGGTTCCAGGGACACACCCGCCGCACGCGCAAAATCATTGGCGGTACCTAGCGGCATCAATACCAGGCTGGCTTTTATCGAATGCTGCGCCATAGCCTCGGCAATATCGCGCAAGGTGCCATCGCCACCACCGGCAATGATGTATCGATACCCGGCCGCCAACGCTTCGCCCACCAGCCTTTGCGCATCGCCGGCCTCCCAGGTCAATCGAACAGCCAGCTCCCAACCTCGCTCACGCTGGCTTTCGACGGCGGTGCGAACCGCCTCGTTGAGCGCTTGCTTGCCATGCAGAATCAATAGCGCCTTGCGATCGCTCATTACTCACTCCCGGTTTGAATGGCATCTGGGAGATGTTGACCGCGAAGGCTCCGGTAAAAGTCGCCAGAAATCGAATTATTTCCAGTCGGAAAGTCTTGGCCCCCACACGGCAGGACTTTTCTTACAAAACGTTAGGAATCGGCTCAATTGACCGAAAATCTGAATTGGTAGACTTTGAGGATCCAGCTGGACATCACAAGGACGTGCCATGCAACACCAAAACCTCGCATCACCGGCCATCCTGGTCTTGCCGCTCGCAGATAACAAAAATACAGGCCATCGAGCTGAATGCCGCAATAGCACAAAAGCCACGGGAGAAATTGATATGGAACCTCGCGTCACCGAGCTGGAAACACACCTCAAGTGCATACGCCGGGACATTGAAGAAACCCGGGATGACGTCAAATCCATCAGGCACCGGCTTGTCTATTCCGCCTGCGGAACAGCCGTGATCCTCTGTCTCCTTGGCTGGATCGCCAATAGCCGTTTCGAGCAGGTTATTTCATTGCTTCTGGCCCATTGAGTGGCCCCCACACAAGACCCGACTCAATCAACCGGGTCTTGTGTGACAACGCCGCTGAAGCTATCAGCTCAGGACTTCGCTCAGCGGAATGAAGAAAACGCTATCGCCCTGAACCAGCGTGCGACCTTCCAGGACCTCTACCAGTCCATCAGCCCAGGCAGCGCTGCGCAGAACACCGGAACTCTGGTTTTTGTAGATCGTCGCCCTGCCGCTTTCCAGCCGTCCGCGCAAATACTCACGCCGATTGCCTGGCTGGAGCCAGTCAAACCCTGCCGGCACCTGCACCTTCAGCGGCTCAACGTCCATTACCCCCTGACGACGCAAGAGATAGGGCCTGGTCAACAAGGCAAAGGTCACGAGGGTCGATGCGGGATTGCCCGGCAAGCCAATCACCGGCACACCGCGAAAATGCCCGAACGTCAGCGGTTTACCGGGCTTGATGGCGAGTTTCCAAAGCGTCAGTTCGCCCTCCTCGCGCAAGGCGATACCCAGAAAATCGGCTTCCCCCACCGATACGCCACCGGTCGAGAGGATCAGGTCGACATCTTTCAACTCACCTAATCGGGTGCGAGTGGTTTCCAGATTGTCCGGCAGGATTCCCGCGTCGACGACCTCACACCCCAAACGCTGCAACCAGCTGCACAACAACACCCGGTTGCTGTTGTAGATCTGTCCTGGTCCCAGCGTCTGCCCCGGCTCAATCAACTCGTCGCCGGTAGACAGCACCGCCACGCGCACCTTTCGAACCACCTCCAGCTCAGCGCATCCCAGGGAGGCAGCCAATCCTTGCTCGATCGGCCCCATCTGCGTACCTGCTGGCAGAATCAGCTCGCCGACAGTGGTTTCCTGGCCTTGCGGACGGATGTTCTGGCCTTGGGTCAAGGCTTGAGTGAAACGTACTCGCTCATCGGCTTGAACCTCGGCGTTCTCCTGCATCTCGACGCAATCGGCACCGGCGGGAACAGGCGCCCCGGTGAAAATGCGCGCACAGGTTCCTGGCTGCAACGGATCGGGGGCCTGGCCGGCAAACACCTTCTGACTGACCGGCAACGGCTCTCCCGTCCAGTCGACCCTGCGCAAGGCATAACCATCCATGGCACTGTTGGGCCAGGGCGGCAGATCAAGCGTCGATACCAGATCTTGCGCCAGTACACGTCCCTGTACCTGCGCCAACGGCAAGCGTTCACGCTCGACAATCCTTGAGGCCTCGGCCATTTCCAGCAAGCGCGCCAACGCCTGCTCGACAGGCATCAGGCTGCCAGACTTGCCAGGCTTACCCACGGGATTCACAAGGCGCGGCCTGTTTCAAATGAGGCACGAAATTGCACGGCCGATGCCGCGCATCCAGCTGCTCGGCCAAAATGCCGTCCCAAGCGGTGCGCACGGCATTGGTCGAGCCCGGCAAGCAGCAAACCAGCGTGCCGTTGGCCAGACCGGCCAACGCCCGGGACTGAACGGTCGAGGTACCGATATCGGCAACCGAGATCTGACGGAACAGCTCGCCAAATCCATCGACCAGTTTGTCCAGCAGGCACGCGACGGCTTCCGGCGTGCTGTCACGTCCGGTAAAACCGGTGCCGCCGGTGATCAGCACCACCTGCACGACATCGTCGGCAATCCAGTTGGCGACTTGCGCGCGAATTTTGTAGAGGTCATCTTTGAGCAACACCCGGGCGGCCAGGTAATGACCGGCAGCGGTCAAGCCATCGACAAAGACCTGACCTGAGGTGTCGGTTTCCAGTGTGCGGGTATCGCTGACAGTCAGCACTGCAATATTCAGCGGTGCGAAAGGTACATCAGCCTTGGCTTTCATAGGCTCGTCCAGTTGTAGGAGAAACAGCCCGGTGTTATATCACAGCGCTCCGTTTTTTCGCCGCCCCCATGGAGGCTTGCCATGACCACGAATTCACAATTGCCACCCTGCTCCATTCTGCTCCTGGCGGGCGGCCGCGGCCAACGTATGGGTGGGCGGGATAAAGGGTTGCTGGACTGGCACGGCGAACCGCTGATTGTGCATCTGCATCGCAAGACCCGCCCGCTGACCGATGACCTGATCATCTCCTGCAATCGTAACCCTGAGAAGTACGCCCCCTACGCCGACCAGTTGGTCCACGATGATGAAGGTGACTTCCCCGGGCCGCTGGCCGGTATTCGCGCAGGCCTGAAAGCTGCTCGCCATACCCATCTGCTGGTCATGCCCTGTGACGTTCCGGGCATTGATGCGGCGCTGATCGGCAATATGCGCGAGGCCGCCAACCTGCATCCGGACAAGCCGCTGATGGTGCGGCATGATCACCACTGGGAGCCGTTGTTGTGTGTGATTCCCGTGCTACACAGGGCAGCATTCGAAAATGCCTGGAACGAGGGTGAGCGCAGCCCTGGCCGGTTGATGCGCAATCTCGGCGCGACCGCGCTGCAATGCCCCGACAACGACCCTCGGCTGGCAAATCTCAACACGCCGGAACTTTTAAGCGGTCATGACACTGTGTCAGACTGATATCGATCAGGAACTTGCGCGGACGCTGCACGTCTCAAGTTCAGCAACCACAGAATTCTTATTCGGAGACACAACTCATGACTCAACGGACCCTCGCCACTTTCATGCTCGCACTGGGCCTTGCCACCCTCGCCGGTTGTGCATCGCCTACAGTGATCACCTTGAATGACGGTCGCGAAATCCAGGCCGTCGACACGCCGCAATTCGACAAGGATTCCGGTTTCTACGAATTCGAACAGCTCGACGGCAAGCAGACCCGCATCAACAAAGATCAGGTTCGGACCGTCAAGGAGCTGTAATCCCGACGCCGCCGGATACAGAAAAGCCCGCTTGATGCGGGCTTTTTCATGCCTGGAGAACAGCGCTTCAGGATCGCTTCCCGATCACCATTGCAGGGTGAGTTCACTCTCGAACTCACGCGCCTGGCCCGTGACCGGATCGATAAACTTCAGCCCCTGAGCCAGCAACTTCAAAGGATTGGCGTAGTCATCCTGCGCATCCTTGAGCACCTCGGGGTAAAACGGGTCGTTGCAGATAGCGGCTCCCAACGCCGCCATATGTACCCGTAGTTGATGTTTCTTGCCCGTCACCGGGTAAAGACCATAACGCCAGAGCTCCCCCTGTTTCTCCCTGACTTCGACCGCCGTCTCGGTATTGCTGGCCCCCGGGCCTTCCTGCATGCGGAAGAACGGTTCGCCATCGACCAGTCGGCTTTTATGCACCAACGGAAAAGCCAGGCCGGGCAGCGCCCTTGCGATGGCCTCGTAGCGCTTTTCGATCTGCCGGGTTGGAAACAACGACTGATAAGCCGAACGACTCTGCGGATTGGCGGAAAACAGCACCAGCCCCGCGGTGTGCCGGTCGATGCGATGCAATGGCACCAGGTGCGGATTGTCCAGGCGACGGATCAAGCGCCGGAGCAGCGTTTGTTCGACGTATTCGCCAGCCGGGGTCACCGGCAGGAAATGCGGCTTGTCGGCGACCACCAGATGCTCATCCGCGTACAGAATCGACTCGATCACCGGGATCGGTTTTTCATCCGGCACTTCGCGAAAATAATGAATCCGCAAACCTTCCCTGTAGGCCAGGTCGAGGGCAATCGGCATGCCCTGCCCATCGAGGACCCGGCCACGGGCAATTCTGTCCAGCCATTGTTCACGACCGATGGCGCTGAAATGCTCGCACAGGCAATCGACAACGGTCTGCCACGGGCCAGGTGGCAAGTAGAGCGTACTGGCCTGACTGTGTGCCGCGGAAAAAGAAGAAGTGGACATACGAAAGCTCTAACCTCAGTGCAGAGCGGCATTATCCAACAGCAAGGGGAATGAACCTAGGGGGCGTTCTCAATTAGTTTTCCCGTCGCGGCGTGAAAACTAATTGAGAACGCCCCCTAAGATTCCTCAAGCCGTGATCTGCGCGCGCGCCGCCGCTTCGGTGTACTCCTTGAGCCAGCGCAGTACATCGACCGCCTCCCAGCGAGCGGGGTCATAGAGGGCGTACAACAATCCCTGATAACCCACGACATCGAGTTGCCGGTGATAACCCGCGCGTTGAAACAAGGCTTCGATTTCTGCGAAACAGGTATTGAAATGCGTTTTGTTGAAGGGTGTCTTGCCCTCGGTCACCAGTCCATCCAGACGCAACTCAAGAACGGCTTCACTCACGACGTCTGCGGACATCCGGTTCACGCTGTTCTTCAACTGTTCGACATTGACCACGATTCATCCCTCTCACGCCCGGGCTTGCCTGCTCACTCCCGAAAATCAGGAACGGCAAGACAGGCACTTCGAATAACTGTATACGCATACAGTATCCGATCAACGCCGAATAAGCCAAGGGGATCAATCGTAAAGTTCGACAGGCGGGACACGCCACGAACGCAAAAACCGCTCAACCCAGGAACGCCACCACCTGATCGGCACTGAAAGGCCAGCCCAGTTCAGCACCGGTATCGACTCGCCGCAACACCGGAATTCGCAGGCTGTAGGCTGCGAACCATGTTTCATCGTCAGCGATATCCACCAGCTCCACCAGCAGGCCGCGCTCGACGAATTCCATCAACATGGCTTCGGCTACTTCACAGAGATGGCATCCAAGGGTGCCGAACAGCTGACATTCGGGAAGCATGAGCGCTCAACCAGAAAATGAAGTGATCATTCTAGGCCTGCCCCGAAAAACCGTCGAGCCATTGCGGCCCCTGCCATGATGCCGCCGACCATGAAAAGACCTGAGTCAGTCCTGGCTCACGGCGCCGATCTTGTGGATCGACAGGTCCGCGCCGTAATACTCCTCTTCCTGACTCAGGCGCAATCCATGCAGCGCCTTGATCACGCCATACACCGCAAACCCGCCGGCCAGCGCCACAGTGATGCCCAGCACAGTGCCGATCAACTGGCTGATCAGGCTGACCCCGCCCAACCCGCCCAAAGCGGTCTGGCCGAAAATGCCGCAGGCGATGCCGCCCCACACGCCGCACAAACCATGCAACGGCCACACACCCAACACATCGTCGATGTGCCATTTGCCTTGGGCCGCGGTAAAGCACCAGACAAACAGCGCCCCCGCGACGGCACCGGTGACCAGCGCCCCCACAGGATGCATCAGGTCGGAACCGGCACAGATTGCCACGAGCCCCGCCAACGGGCCGTTGTGCAGAAAGCCGGGGTCATTGCGCCCGACAATCAGCGCCGCCACCGTACCGCCAACCATGGCCATCAACGAATTCACCGCCACCAGTCCGCTGACACCTTGCAGGGTTTGCGCGCTCATGACGTTGAAGCCGAACCAGCCAACAATCAGGATCCACGAGCCCAGTGCCAGAAACGGGATGCTCGATGGCGCGAACGCGACCAGCCGACCGTCGCGATAGCGGCCATTACGCGGTCCGAGCAACAACACCGCCGCCAGTGCCAGCCAACCGCCCATGGCATGCACCACCACCGATCCTGCGAAGTCATGGAAACCGGCGCCAAAGCGCTCCAGCAACCAGGCTTGCAGACCCAGGTTGCCGTTCCAGACAATGCCTTCGAAGAACGGATAGATGAACGCGACGATCAACGCGGTTGCACACAACTGGGGAACAAACCGGGCGCGCTCGGCGATGCCTCCGGAAATGATCGCCGGGATCGCCGCGGCAAAGGTCAGCAGGAAGAAAAACTTCACCAGGCCATAACCATGGTCGGCATTGAGCACCGCCGCTGGTTGCATGAACGTCACGCCATAGGAAATCCAATAGCCTATAAAGAAGTAGGCCAGTGTCGAAACGGCGAAGTCGCTGAGGATTTTCGACAACGCATTGACCTGGTTTTTCTGTCGCACGGTTCCGACTTCGAGAAAGGCAAAACCGGCGTGCATGGCCAGAACCATGACCGCACCGATCAGAATGAACAGCGTGTTGGAGCTATGGACCAGGGTGTCCACAGCGCTTTGCAGGTTTTCCATGGGATGGGCAGACCTTATGGCAGAAAAAAGCACCAAAGCAGTTCGCGATGACTGGCCATGCACCAAGTTGCAGCTTCAAGACATCAGCGCACTGATCTCGTTGAACCACTTTGGCGCACGGACGCCGTCCAGGAAAAACGCGCCCCGGACGTTTACGCGAGTTTTTGATTGTTGGTCCTACGGTTTTACTGAAATCATGCCCGGCAATAGCGCAATGGTGCGGACCGGCGCACCACGACTCAGCAAAAGTTGTACCAGTCATTTGTACTGAACCTTCGCCGAAGGCTCATACTCGAACGCATCAGAAAGCCACTTAAGGAGATCCACCATGGCCCGCCCCCAGGCAAAGACTGCTCAAGAAATCCTGATGAACGACTTTCAGACACTGGTCAGTGACACCGAACGCTTGCTGGAGCACACCGCGACCCTGGCCGGCGATCAGGCCGACGAGTTGCGCGAGCAGATCCACGAAAGTCTCTTGCGTGCCCGTGAAACCCTGAAGCTGACCGAAGACTCCCTGCGCGAACGCGGCAAGGCTGCTGTCACCGCCACGGAAGACTATGTCCAGGCCAACCCTTGGCAATCCGTCGGGATCGCGGCCGGCGTGGGTTTCCTGATCGGCCTGCTGGCCAGCCGGCGCTGATATGTCGATCGGCGAATCCGGCCCGTCCGTGACGGGAACCAGCTCCTCATCGCGGCGCCTGGGTGCTGCCTTCCTTGGGTTGCTGCACAGCCATGTCGAGCTGTTCGGCATCGAACTGCAGGAACAAAAAGCCCGCACCGTCAGCCTCTTGCTGTTTGCGGGCCTGGCGCTGGTGTTTGCGTTGCTGCTGTTGGTGGGGCTGTCGACGCTGGTGCTTATCGTGTTCTGGGACACGTATCGCCTGACCGCCATCATCGGGCTCTGTGTGTTCTACTCCCTCGCCGCCATATTCTGTGGAATGCGCTTGAGAGCGGCGATTTTCGATGAGTCCTCGCCCTTCCATGGCACCCTGGAAGAGCTGGCCAACGATCGGGAGCGCCTGCTGCCATGAACCTGCCTGAATTGCCACAAAACAGCTCACGCACGGAAATGCGCAAGGCCCTGATCCGCCTGCGCATGGAAATGCACCGCCAGGAAATCCGCCACGAATCCTCGCAACTGCTGCAGCCCTTGCAACGGGTGCGCGGGATGACGCAAAACCTGCAGGACGGCTTCGGCATCAAGCACGCTCCACTCTGGGGCGTGGCCGCCGTCACCTTGCTGGGCTTTCTGACCGGCAAGGGCGCAAAGAACGGTGGCGGCCTCAGCAGCCTGACCCGGCTGATCCGCCTCGGCACCACACTGGGGCCGCTGATCAAACTGATCATGCAGGGCTCTTCGCGCAAAGACTGATCAGTTTCTTTCTGGCTGCATGCTTGCAAAGTCGACGGGATGCGCTCCTCTATCGAGGGGTGCAATCCTGTGCGCCTACCCGGTCAACAGGCACCCTCCAGAAAATGATCTTGCAAGGAGGCCTCGATATCAACGCCGCCGGGTTGTAGTTCCGCTTGCAGGTCATGGCGCGAAACGGGAAGCTAGGCCATCAGACACCTGACGGAGTGACCCGCCTTGGATTGGCATACCCTGCTTACCCGCGAACGCCTCGGAAAACCTTTGCACAGCCCGGAAGAACTCGGCCGCAGCCCTTTTCACAAAGACCACGACCGCATCATTTTCTCGGGGGCTTTCCGCCGTCTCGGGCGCAAGACCCAGGTCCATCCGGTGTCCAGCAACGATCACATTCATACGCGCCTGACCCACTCGCTGGAAGTCAGTTGTGTGGGTCGCTCACTGGGCATGCGCGTCGGCGAAACCATCCGCAGGACCCTGCCCGAATGGTGCGAACCCAGCGACCTGGGGATGGTGGTGCAATCGGCCTGCCTGGCACACGACATCGGCAACCCGCCGTTCGGCCATTCCGGTGAAGACGCGATCCGCCATTGGTTCCAGCAAGCCGCCGGCCGTGGCTGGCTGGATGCAATGAGTGAAGCCGAGCGCAATGACTTCCTGAATTTCGAAGGCAATGCCCAAGGCTTTCGGGTACTCACCCAACTTGAGTATCACCAGTTCGACGGCGGCACCCGCCTGACCTATGCAACGCTGGGCACGTACCTGAAGTATCCATGGACGGCCAGGCACGCCGACTCGCTGGGCTACAAGAAACACAAGTTCGGCTGTTATCAGAGCGAGCTGCCACTGCTGGAGCAGATCGCCCATAAACTCGGCCTGCCACAACTGGAGGAGCAACGCTGGGCGCGGCACCCGCTGGTGTACCTGATGGAGGCCGCCGACGACATCTGCTATGCGCTGATCGACCTGGAAGACGGCCTGGAAATGGAGTTGCTGGAATACGCCGAAGTCGAATCCCTGCTGTTAGGCCTGGTGGGCGATGACTTGCCGGAGACCTATCGCCAGCTCGGTCCCGACGATTCGCGCCGACGCAAACTGGCTATCCTGCGCGGTAAAGCCATCGAGCACTTGACCAATGCCGCGGCCCGCGCCTTCGTCGAGCAACAGGATGCGCTGCTGGCCGGTACTCTGCCCGGCGATCTGGTGGAACACATGCACGGCCCCGCCAAGCGTTGCGTGCTCAATGCCAAGGACATGGCCCGCAAGAAAATCTTCCAGGACAAGCGCAAGACCCTGCACGAGATCGGCGCCTACACCACGCTGGAAATCCTGCTCAACGCCTTTTGCGGTGCCGCGCTGGAGCAGCACAATGGGCGTACACCGTCGTTCAAGAGCCGCCGCATCCTTGACCTGCTGGGCAACAATGCACCCGATCCTCACGGCCCGTTGCACACTTCGTTTTTGCGCATGATTGATTTCATCGCCGGCATGACCGACAGCTATGCCAGTGACATGGCCCTGGAAATGACCGGCCGTGCCAGCCACTGAGGTGCTTCGTTTGATCAGCCATTACGGCGTTCGTTTTGGCTGATCCCCCTTCAACTTCCAACAACACTCAAGTCTCGTCGAATCGCCCTACAACACATGGCGAGCGAACTGATCGCCTGTCCGACACTCTCGCGAAACAATCGCCCTCCCTCTGTTCGACAGATGAAATGTGCACCATGGCCGAAGACGATCTACGCATCCTCGTGGTGGAAGACCATCCCTTCCAACTGATAGCCACTCAATGCCTGCTGGAAAGTTATGGCTTCACCCGGCTGACGACCACCGACAGCGCCAAAGGCGCCCTGCAGCAACTGCTCGGGGCCGACCAACCGTTCGACATCCTTTTATGCGATCAATGCCTGCCCGACCTGACGGGACTCGATCTGGTCCGGTTCGCCAGCCAGCGAGGGTTGATCAGGCAGGCGATCATTCTCAGTAGCCTGACGACATCTGAACTGGATGAGCTTGAAAAAACGGCCTCTGAACAGGGGCTGCCATTATTGGGTTACTTGATAAAACCGCTGAAACAATCTGAATTTAGAGACTTGTTGACCTCAGCACCACTATAGAAAAAAACATATAAAAACTGACAAACATACATTGAAAAGCTTACAAACAACTTCCATTTAAAGCACACCCGCATGTTGGACTTCTTTCAGCCTTCCTAATAAGAAACCTAGTTAATACGTAGTCCCATTCTTTTTCATATGTAGGATTTTTCCTATATTGCTGCTACAGACTGGTCAGTTCATGCGTCCCTCCAAGTATCTGAGCTATGGTGCGCGCTTTATTTGAGCTCGCATGGGACTTGATTATGAACTCCGTTTTTATTGTCGACGATCACCCGGTTATCCGCCTTGCCGTTCGAATGTTACTGGAACATGAAGGTTACAAAGTCGTCGGCGAAACTGACAATGGGGTCGATGCCATGCAGATGGTTCGCGAATGCATGCCGGACCTGGTCATTCTCGACATCAGCATTCCAAAACTGGATGGCCTGGAAGTGCTATCCCGATTCAATGCAATGAGCACCCCTCTTAAAACCCTGGTACTGACAGCACAATGCCCGACACTTTTCGGTATTCGTTGCATGCAATCGGGTGCATCGGGCTATGTCTGCAAACAAGAGGACATCAGTGAACTGGTCAGCGCCATAAAAGCGGTATTTGCAGGTTACAACTATTTTCCGAGCGAGGCTTTGAACCCCATCCGCGGAGATGAAACACGCTGCATGGAACTGGAACTGTTCAAATCCGTAAACGACCGGGAACTGATGGTCTTGCAACTTTTTGCCCAAGGCCGCACAAACAAGGAAATCGCCAAGGGCATGTTTCTGAGCAACAAGACCGTGAGCACCTACAAAAAGCGCCTCATGCAGAAACTCAAAGCCAAATCCCTGGTTGAACTGATCGAGATGGCAAAACGTAACGCACTCGTGTGAGAACCTGGATGCCCAGACGTTTGAAGGTCTATCTGATTCAATTGACCGCAGGTCTATGCGTGAGCACCTCGTTGTTCGGGGCACCGGGCAATGAAAACTACACGCTGCTCAGCCGCTCGAAGGTCGGAGCGCTGGAGGTTCGGCTGGATGAATCCCAGCGACAATGGATCAAACAAAAAAACCAACTGACGCTCGGTACGTCGGCCCCGGACTATCCCCCATTCGACCTGACCACCAGTGGTCAGGACTATGAAGGTTTTACCGCCGATTACGCCGGTCTCCTGGAAAAAGTAACCGGTCTGCCCGTCACGGTTCAGCGTTTCGATTCCCGAGGGGCCGCGATCACTGCGCTGGAAAATGGCGAAGTCGATCTGCTCGGCACCGCCAATGGATTCGAAGCTGGCAACGCCGACATTGCACTGTCCATACCCTATGCCGTCGACCAACCCGTATTGGTCACCCGCGAAGGGGAAACACGATCCCTCACCGATGGCCTGGCCGGATTGCGCCTGAGCATGGTGTATCACTACTTGCCGCTGGCGGAAGTCAAGGCGTTGTACCCAAAGGCGATCATCACGTCCTATCCGTCCTACCAGAATGCGATCAATGCCGTTGCTTTCGATCAGGCGGACGTGTTTCTCGGTGACACCATTTCAACTCACTACATGATCAACAAGGGGTATCTGAACAACATCCGCATGGCCAACTTCGGCAAACATGAAGCCTTTGGTTTCAGCTTCGCCGTCAACCGGAACAACCCTGAGCTGCTCGGCATCATCAACGCCATGATCACGGCCATCCCCTCCAGTGAACGAGAAAACATCGCCAAACGCTGGAGCGCCGGTAGCGACATTCTGCTGACCGATCAAAAGCTGCAACTCACTGACCGCGAAGAACGCTGGCTGAGCCACCACCCGGTTGTGCGCGTTGTCGTCAACGAAGCCTTTGCGCCACTGACATTTTTCGATAGCAATGGCAATTTTCGCGGGGTCACCGCAGATTTGCTTGAGCTTATCAGGCTGCGTACCGGCTTGCGCTTCGATATCCGGAGCAGTCGAAGCGATGACGAGATGATCAAACAGATCAAGGACAACAAGGTAGATGTGATCGCCGCGTTGCTCCCCAGTGCCGAACGTCAAACCCAGCTGAACTTTACCCGCCCCTTTCTGGAAAATTCCTACGTCCTGCTGACCCGCAAAGCCGCCGACAGCTCGACCAACCTCGCGCAGCTACAGGACAAGCGCCTGGCCATTGCCCGCGGCAATCCAATCATCGATTACCTGCGCAGAGAGTTTCCCCGAATCAATTTGATCGAAACCCCGGACACCTTCAGCGCCGTGGAGTTACTCGCCGAAGGCCAGGCAGAGGGCGCGGTGAACTCACTGGTCATTGCCAATTACTTTATTTCCTCGCGGCTGTTCGAGCACACATTGCAAATCAGCACCACCATCGGCACCGAGCAGGCAGCGTTTTCCCTTGCCACCGCTCGGGGCGCCAAAGAGCTGAACGCCATTCTCGACAAGGCATTGCTGAGCATCTCGCCGGAAGAACTGGGCATCATCAACAGTCGCTGGCGCGGCTATTCGGCGTCCTCGCAAAGCACCTGGCGCAACTATCAAAGACTGTTCTACCAAATCGTCATCGGTGCCGGCGTGCTATTGCTGATTTCCATTGCGTGGAACGACTACATGCGACGCCAGATCAAGCAGCGCAAGGCCGCCGAGCGTGCACTGAACGACCAGTTCGAGTTCATGCGATCGCTGGTCAATGGCACGCCCCATCCGATCTACGTACGTGATCGCCAGGGGCTGCTGCAAAGTTGCAACGACAGTTACCTGCAAGCGTTCTGCGCCCGGCGTGAAGATGTCATTGGCAAAAGCGTCATGCAGGGATCGATGAGCAATGTGTTCGAAGCCCGGGAGTACCAGGCCGACTACCAGCGCGTGGTGGCCGAGGGCAGACCGTTGATCGTCGATCGCGAGCTGCACATTGGTGGCCGGCGGCTGACGATCTATCACTGGATTCTTCCCTATCGGGATTCCAGCGCAAAAGTGCAAGGCATTATCGGTGGCTGGATCGACATCAGCGAACGGCGGCAACTGCTCGATGATCTGCGTTGCGCGAAAGAACGCGCCGATAACGCCAACCGGGCCAAAAGCACGTTTCTGGCCACGATGAGCCATGAGATCCGCACGCCGATGAATGCAATCATCGGCATGCTTGAACTGACACTCAAGCGTCTTGATCATCAGCACCCGGAGCGTCCGGCCATCGATGTCGCGTACAACTCGGCGAAAGGGTTGCTGGAATTGATCGGCGACATCCTCGACATCGCCAGAATCGAATCAGGACGTTTGAGCCTGACTCCGGAGCGGGTTGACCTTGGTGAACTTGTGACCTCGGTCGTGCGGATTTTCGAAGGTCTGGCCCGACAGAAGGAACTCGAGCTGCTGCTGGAGTTTTCATCGGCGAACCCGACCTTCGATGTGTTGCTGGACCCATTGCGCTTCAAACAGGTGCTGTCCAACCTGATCAGCAATGCCATCAAGTTTACCGAGCAAGGCCAGGTCCGGGTCATTGTCGACCTGCACCCGGCAACGCAACCTGAGCATGTGCAGATGCGGGTGCAGGTTCACGACAGTGGTATCGGGATCAGCGAACAGGATCAACAACGCCTGTTCGAACCCTTCGCTCAGGCCGACCACGCCATGCAATCGGCCAGGGGAGGCGCAGGGCTGGGGCTGGTGATCAGTCGCAATCTCTGCGAGATGATGGGCGGCAGCCTGCAATTGCGCAGCGAGCCGGGCATCGGTACCCAAGTGGAGGTGTTGCTGCAGCTGGAAACGTTGCCGCTGCAACAGTCGGCCCATGCGGTCGAAACCCAAGTCGTCGTCGCCACAAGCCCATTGAATGTTCTGGTAGTCGACGATCACTCGGCCAATCGATTGCTCACGTGCCAGCAACTGGAGTTTCTTGGGCATCGATTTACCGTCGCGGCCGATGGACAGGAGGGATTGGAGGCATGGAAGGACCAGCCTTTTGATCTGGTGATCGCCGATTGCAACATGCCGGTCATGAACGGTTATGAGCTTGCCCGTGCCATTCGCCAGCATGAGCGACAACTCCATCGTCCTCCCTGCACCGTTCTCGGCTTTACCGCCAACGCCCAACCGGAAGAAATACAACGCTGCAAACAGGCCGGAATGGACGACTGCCTGTTCAAACCCCTCAGCCTCGGAGCCTTGAGTCAATGGGTGCAAGGCATTGAACCAACCCATGTAGCCCCGGCGTTCAGCCTTCACGGGTTGAAACTGCTGACCGGGGGCAACCCCATATTGAACCGACGATTGCTGAACGAGTTGGTGAACAGCAACCGTCAGGATCTGCCAACGCTGCTGTCGCTATCCAGCTCTGGGGATACGCAAGCGCTGCAGGACATTGCCCACAAAATCAAAGGCGCAGCCCGGATAGTACAGGCCTCCCGCCTGATCGATCGCTGCGAGGCACTCGAAGCCGCCTGCCATGAGGATTCCGATCGCGAAAAAGTGGTCGGATGCTGCAAATCCATGGAGCGCACCATGCTCGAACTGGAGGACGCGTTGCTACGTCAGATCGAGCATTACGACGAAGGCAAACTGCCAGAGCCTTAACTATGCTTGGTCCCTCAGCGGTGTGTTGACCATCATGGAGAAACCCGCAATGCCTGACCCACTGCGCACGGATCCACGCCGGTTTCCGCTGCATGTCCATATCAGCGTGATGTTCACCTTTTTGCTGTTGCTGACCGGGGCGGTGCTGGGGCTTTTCAACTACCGGCAAACCACACAGATCATCTTGTCCAGCAGCGAAAAACTCTTCAACCGCATTGAGCAGGATGTCCGCCTGGACCTGCACGCTATCTATGACCCCATTCGTCATCTGTTGAGCCTGCTGGCACTCAACCCGGCGGGCCAGTCCCCTGATCTGGAACAGCGCCTGGCACTGCTCGAACCGTTCAGCCAGTCACTCGAGGACAACCCCAACCTGGCTTCACTGTACCTGGGCTACGACAATGGTGACTTCTTCATGGTCCGCCCGCTGCGCACCCCGGAGGTCAAAGCCCTGGTCAAGGCTCCGGACACGGCGGTTTTCCAAGTCTGGAGCATCGAGCACGACAGCAGCGGCCAGCCCCACTCCCAGTCGTTGTTTTTCGACCGGAACCTGGCACTTGTCAGCCGTCAGGACAACCTGAACGACACGTACGACCCACGCAACCGCGCCTGGTTTACCAGCGCCCGCGGCGACAACGACCAGATCACGACCGAACCCTATATCTTCTTTTCCACCCACAACATCGGCACGACGCTGGCACGACGCAGCGGCGACAAGGCAATCCTGGCCGCCGACCTGACTCTGGCCGAACTCAGCGCGACCCTGGCCAAGCACGTCGTGACCCCCAGTACCGAAATCGTGCTGTTCGATGCCGAAGGCAATGCCATTGCCTACCCCGACAGCCGCAAGCTGATCATCGATGATCAGACGTCCCGCCTGGTCAAGGCGGCGGACCTGAGCCCCGGCCTGGACGCATTGCTCAACAGTCCCCCTCGGGGCAGTCGCCTGAACGCCAACGGCCGGCAGTGGATCGTGGCCCGCAGCAGCATGCAGGAAGGCGGCCCCCAAGGCCTGCAATTGGCGCTGCTGGTACCGGAAGACGAGTTGCTCGTCGACGCTTACCGGATGCGCTGGCAGGGTGCGCTCATTACCCTGGCAACCTTGCTGTTATGCGTGCCGCTGGGTTGGCTGACATCAAGAATCCTGGTCAAACCCTTGCGCGCCCTGGTGCAGGAGGCCGATGCGATTCGCAGTTTCGATTTCAATTTTCCGCTTTCCCGTCGCTCGCCGGTGCTCGAAGTCGACCAGTTGAGTGTGTCGATGGCACGAATGAAAGACACCCTGGCGAGCTTCTTCCAGATCACTGACAGCCTCAGCGCCGAAACCCGTTTCGCCCCGCTGCTGGAACGGGTGTTGTTTGAAACCGTGAAAATCGGCCAGGCCCAGGCCGGCCTGATCTATCTGCGCGAAGGTGATGGCTCGCACATGGAACCCCACGGACTGGTCATCAATAACACCACCGAAAACCTGCAAGCCTTCGACATCCGCGGACACTCGCTCGAGAACCCGCAAAGCCCCCCATGGCTGCACCAGTTGGCCAACGTCGACAATGTCGTCAGCAACCTGGGGTTCGAGCAGGCGGGTGATCTGCAGAAAATCCTGCTCGCACTGGAAAGTCCTCGGGTCCATCTGATCGGGATCCGCCTGCACAATCGCCACAACGAAACCGTGGGTCTGCTGGTGTTGCTCTTGGCCGACAGCGGCGAGCAGAGCGATCTGGACAAGCTGCGGCCGGACCGCATTGCGTTTCTCCAGGCGGTGTCCGGCGCGGCTGCCGTGTGCATCGAAAGCCAGCGCCTGCAAGCCCGGCAAAAACAGCTGCTGGACGCCTTCATTCAACTGCTGGCCGGCGCCATCGACGCCAAAAGCCCCTACACCGGCGGCCATTGCCAGCGCGTGCCGGAACTGACCCTGATGCTCGCCCAAGCGGCGGCAGCGAGCCAGGAGCCCGCCTTCAGCGCCTATCAGCCGACCGAAGATGAATGGGAGGCACTGCACATCGCCGCCTGGCTGCACGATTGCGGCAAGGTCACCACCCCGGAATATGTCGTCGACAAAGCCACGAAGCTGGAAACCCTGACCGATCGTATCCACGAAATCCGTACCCGCTTCGAGGTACTCAAGTGCGATGCCTGGATCAGCTACTGGCGGGGCATTGCCCTGGGCGGTGACGAGCAACCGTTGGCGGAACTGCGCAATGCCAGCCTGGCCGGGCTCGATGACGATTTCGCCTTCGTTGCCCGCTGCAACCTCGGCGGCGAAGCCATGGCCGACGCTGACCTGCAACGCCTGCGCCGCCTGGCTGAACGAACCTGGACCCGGACCCTGGATGACCGGCTGGGCGTGTCCTGGGAAGAAAACCGGCGTCAGGCCCGAACGCCCGCCCCCAACCTGCCCGTCAGCGAACCGTTACTGGCGGACAAACCCGAGCACCTGTTCGAACGCAGCGAAAACGAAGTGATACCGCAAGACAATCCCCTGGGCTTCAAGCTCGACGTTCCGCCCCACAAATACAACCGGGGCGAGTTGTACAACCTGAGCATTGTCCGGGGCACCCTGACGAGCGAGGAGCGTTATGTCATCAATAACCACATCGTTCAGACGATTCTGATGCTCAACCATCTGCCGTTCCCCGAGCACTTGCGCAGCGTCGCGGAAATAGCCGGCGGGCACCACGAAAAAATGGACGGCACCGGGTATCCGAAACGCTTGAAGCGAGAAGAAATGAGCTTGCCGGCGCGGATGATGGCGATTGCCGATATTTTCGAAGCGTTGACGGCCGCCGACCGCCCCTACAAAAAAGCCAAGACCTTGAGCGAGGCGCTGGGCATCATGGCGTTCATGTGCCGTGATGCCCACATCGACCCGGAACTGTTCGGGCTGTTCATCAGGGCACAGATCTATTTGCAGTACGCCAGGCGTTTCCTCGACCCTGCGCAGATCGATGCGGTGGACGCATCGGGCCTGCTGGCCAAGGCCGGCCTGGCGTCTTGATCAGCAGTCGGTCAGGCGCAGGAAAATCGCCGCCAGTTGCTCGATACCGGCCTGGTCCTGCGGGGTAAACCGCGCCAGTTTCGGGCTGTCGAGATCGAGCACGCCGATCAATCGGCCGTCCTTGACCAACGGCACCACCAGTTCGCTGTTCGAGGCGCTGTCGCAGGCAATATGACCGGGAAACGCGTGCACATCTTCGACTCGTTGAGTCTGCAGGGTGGCTGCCGCCGCCCCGCAAACGCCACGACCGAACGGAATCCGCACGCAAGCGATCTGCCCCTGAAACGGGCCCAGCACCAGTTCTTCATTACGGTTGAGGTAGAAACCGGCCCAGTTCAAATCATCGAGTTGATTGAACAGAAACGCCGAGAACTGTGCGGCATTGGCGATGAAGTCCCGCTCGTCCGCCAGCAATGATTCCAGCTGCGCATGTAGCATGCCGTAGCCTTCGAGGCCCTGGCCGCTCTTTTGTAAATCGATCATGCCTTGTGCTCCAACAGTTTCAGCCCGACCCAGTAACGGGCAAATTGATAAGCGCAACGCCCATTGCGGTTGCCTCGGCCGGTGGCCCAGCGTACCGCCAGAATGTCCAGCTCTTCGGTGCGCTGCCACGCCAGTCCGGCCTTGCCGGCCAACTGGCCGATCCAGTGCTCGACGACGTCGAGGAAGTGTTCCTGGGTAAACGGATAGAACGACAGCCACAGGCCGAAGCGATCCGACAGTGCGATCTTGTCTTCCACCGCCTCGCTTGGATGCAGTTCGCCGTCGACCCGTTTCCAGTTTTCGTTGTCACTTTCCTTTTCCGGCACCAGGTGGCGACGGTTGGACGTGGCGTACAACAAAACGTTGTCCGGCGCCTGTTCCAGCGAGCCATCAAGGACGCTCTTGAGCACTCGGTAATCCCCCTCGCCCGACTCGAACGAGAGATCATCGCAAAACAGCACGAAACGCTGGGGCAGTTTGCCGATCTGTTCGACCACCCGCGGCAGGTCTGCCAGGTGATCACGTTCAATCTCGATCAAGCGCAAACCGGCGTGAGCGTGTTCGGCCAACAAGGCGCGCACCAGCGACGACTTGCCGGTGCCGCGCGAGCCCCAGAGCAAGGCATGGTTGGCTGGCATGCCGTCAAGGAATTGCCGGGTATTGCGCCCAAGCTGCTCGACTTGCCGGTCGACGCCGATCAGGTCCGACAAACGCATGTCGAGGCTGACCTCCAGCGGCATCAGATAACCGCCGCGCGACTCACGCTGCCAGCGCGCGGCCAGGCATTGCGTCCAGTCGATGGCTGGCCGTGGCGCCGGCAGCAACGGCTCGATACGGGCCAGAACGGCATCGGCGCGTTCAAGAAAAGCATTCAATCGGGAATCCACGACTTCTCCTCGGGCACGTTCACAGTAATGATGGTGATACAGCGACGAAACACAGCGTCACACAAGCGGCTACCCCCGCGGTACAGCCCTCGCGAGAACATCAGCAGGCAGGCATGATCGACTATGCTTGAGCAGCGAAAGGAAACGGAAGTGGTTCACCCCCCCATGGACATCAAATTCACCAACCGGCTGTCATTCAAGCAAGCCCGGCTTACCGTGCTGGTCGGTTTCATTCTGGGCACGCTGCTCAGCCTGCTGCAAATAGGCATCGATTATGCCAGTGAAGACGCCTCCATCAATCGTGAAATCCTTTCATTGCTGGAAATCAGCCACAACCCGGCCTCGCGAATCGCCTACAACATCGACGCCGAACTCGCCAAGGAACTGACCCTGGGCCTGCTGCGCTCGCCAGCGATCATTAGCGCAAAGCTGATCGACAACAACGGCACCGTGCTGGCCAACGTCAAGCGACCCGGTGTGGAAAACGGTTACCGGATGCTCAGTGACTTCCTGTTCGGCGCCAGCCGACAGTTCGAAGACCGGCTTTACCTGGATAATTTACCCAACGAATCCCTGGGTACGCTACGGCTGAAAGTCGATACTTACTCCTTCGGCAACCGGTTCCTGCGCCGGGCCGAAGTGACCCTGCTCAATGGCTTCGCCCGCAGCCTGCTGCTGTCCGGCATCCTGCTGGCGCTGTTCTATGTGATGCTGACCAAACCCCTGGTGCGGGTCATCCGTGAACTCAGCGGTCGCGACCCGAGCAGCACCGAGCCGACCTCGCTGGAGTGTCCCGCCGGGCACGCCAACGATGAGATCGGCGTGCTGGTCAAGGTTGCCAACCAGCAATTCAGGAACATCGCCACCGAAATCCAGCAGCGGCGCAACGCGGAAAACCGCCTGACCGAGTACCTGGGCCAACTGGAAAACATCGTCTCGGCCCGCACTGCCGAACTCAAGGCGATCAACGACCGGCTGAGCCAATCCAACGAGGAACTGGAAGCCGCACGCAGTACCGCCCTCGACATGGCCGAAGCCCGCTCGGTGTTCCTGGCCAACATGAGCCATGAAATCCGCACGCCCCTCAATGGCTTGCTCGGGATGATCGCGCTATCCCTCGACGGACCGCTCAATGCCGAACAACAGCAGCAACTGTCGATCGCCCATGACTCGGGTAAAGTGCTGGTGGAATTGCTCAACGATATTCTCGATTTGTCGAAGTTCGATGCCGGTCAACTCGAACTCGAACACATCCCCTTCGACCTCGGTTCGCTGATCGAGGACACCGCCAACCTGTTGTCGCAGAACGCCGCCCCCAGCGTCGAACTGACCTGCCTGATCGATCCGCATTTCCCGGCACTGGTGCTCGGCGATCCGACCCGGGTGCGGCAGATCGTCAGTAACCTGCTGTCCAACGCCCTCAAGTTCACCCGTTTCGGGCGGGTCGACGTGCGCCTGTCGACGTTCGGCGACGGCGTCAGGATCGAAGTCTGCGACACCGGCATCGGCATCCCTCAGGAGGCCCAGGTCAAGATCCTCCAGCCTTTCACCCAGGCCGGTGCCGGTATTACCCGTCAATTTGGCGGCACCGGGCTGGGCCTGGCCCTGACCTATAACCTTTGCGAAGCCATGCAGGGGCGCCTGACCATCAGCTCCGAGGCGGGTTTTGGCAGCCAGTTCTGCGCGGAGTTGCCATTGCCCAGCCATACCCGTGCAATGCCAGCTGTTTCACTCAGGGGCAAAGTCATTGCCATCACGGCCGCCAGCAGCGGACTGGGGGAACTGTTGAACAGCCTGTTGCCTGTCTGGGGGCTGGACTATGAACGGCGTTCCATGGATGACCCATTGCTTGGCCTGGCAGCCGACGTGCTCATCACCGACTGCCCCGAATGCCTGTTCAGCTTGCGCCCCACCCTCAGCGCGCCGATCCTGCTGATCACCGCGTATGGCAACTTCATGCCCAGCGAAGAGGTCAACGCACTCGCCCCCTTGCAACAGCAGGCCCGCCCTTTGGCCCGCAGTATGCTACTTCAAACGTTGCGCAGGATCCTGCAACCGCAAACCCATCCGGTCAACGAGGCTCGACTCGACACACAATGCCCGCAACGCCGCGGGCGCGTGCTGTTAGTGGAGGACAACCCGGTCAACCAGTTGGTGGCCAAGGGCATGCTCGGCAAACTCGGTTGCGAGGTCACCACCGCCGCTCATGGTGGCGAGGCACTGGATCAACTCGAGCAACGGGATTTCGACCTGGTGCTGATGGACTGCAACATGCCGGTAATGGACGGCTATGAAGCCAGCCGGCAAATCCGCCGCAGCGGACGCTGGCCCCAACTGCCCATCGTTGCCCTGACGGCCAACGCCATGTCGGAGGAGCGTGAACGCTGTCGTGCCGCGGGCATGAGCGACTACCTGGCCAAACCCTTCCGGCGCGAAGAACTGGCCGCCCTGCTGGACTTGTGGATTCCCGTTACGACAGTGCCTTGATCTGTCCCAACAGATGATCGAGGCCATCGCGCAAGTCGTTGAGACGATTCAGATCGACCCCGCTGTCGCACAACAGGCGCGCCTTGAGTGGCCCAACCTGTTCGCGCAAGGCCGTGCCGGCTGGCGACAGGCTCAGGTGCACTTCACGTTCATCGCGCGCCGAACGCTGACGCTGCACCAGTTGCAGTTGTTCCAGGCGCTTGAGCAAAGGTGTCAGCGTGCCGGAATCCAGAGCCAAACGCTCGCCCAATGCCTTGACGGTCGGTTGCTCCGGGGTCGCTTCCTGCCACTCCCATAAAACCAGCATCGCCAGGTACTGAGGGTAAGTCAGGCCCAACTGATCGAGCATTGGCTTGTAGCCGCGAATCACCGCCCGGGATGCCGCGTACAGCTTGAAGCACAACTGGCTGTCGAGCTTCAGGGAATCGACTGACAAGGTGTTCATTTGAGCAGGGCTTCGATCTCGCGGGTCAGGTCCTGCGGCTTGGTCGCCGGAGCGAAGCGCTTGACCAGTTGCCCGTCCTTGCCGATCAGGAACTTGGTGAAGTTCCACTTGATGCCCTGGGAACCCAGCACACCCGGAGCGCGCTTTTTCAACTGCACGAACAAAGGGTGTGCGCCGGCGCCGTTGACTTCGATCTTTTTGAACAGCGGGAAGCTGACACCGAAGTTCAGCTCGCAGAATTCGGAGATCGCCCCTTCATTGCCCGGCTCTTGCTTGCCGAACTGGTTGCAGGGAAAGCCGAGCACCACCAGGCCTTGGTCCTTGTAGGTCTGCCACAGCTCTTCCAGGCCTTTGTACTGCGGAGTGAAACCGCACTTGCTGGCCGTGTTGACCACCAGCACGGCCTTGCCGGCGAAATCCGCCAGGGTCTTTTGCTCACCCTTGATCGTGGTGCAAGGAATGCTCAGCAGGTTGTCGCTCATGTTTGAGGTTCCGATTGAATGGAAGAGACAACAAAATAGCGAGCAATTGAATTGTGTGCAATTTAAATTATCGAACGCCAATCCACTGTAGGAGCGAGCTCGCTCGCGATGGTCGTCAACGATAACGCGGGAAGCCTGGTGCTCCGAGTTGCTCTCTGGTCCATCGCGAGCAAGCTCGCTCCTACAGGGCTCGCATTACTCGCGGGGCACCAGGTCCAGGCATACCGAGTTGATGCAATAACGCAGGCCAGTCGGCGGCGGACCATCAGGGAAAACATGCCCCAGGTGCGCGTCGCATCTGGCGCAGACCACTTCGGTGCGGATCATGCCGTGGCTGACATCACGGATCTCGGTCATGGCGCTGTCGCCGATCGGCGCGTAGAAACTCGGCCAGCCGCAGCCGGAATCGAATTTGGTCCTGGAGTCGAACAGCGGTTCGCTACAGCAGATGCAGTGGTAGACACCGTCGGTTTTGGTGGCGTTGTATTTACCGGAAAACGGCCGTTCGGTGCCTTTGAGGCGGCACACGTTGTACTGCTCTGGATCGAGCATCGCCTTCCATTCTTCCAGGGTTTTTTCCAACTTTTCCATCATCACACCTCAGCGGCTGAAAAAGCCCGATCTGTACCTTTTCCACGGATCGGGCGGCACGTATGATTGCGCCTCGTCAAACGCCAGTCTGGCAGCCAGACCACGCGCATTCAAACGGAAATATGGGTGCTGCATCTCAAGGCGTCAGGCCTGTGTGAATACGCAGGATTCCCAGCACGGCTGCCCAAACGCCGTCTGGATCGTTCATTTTCGGGAACACATCGCCATGCAGGTCAGCAAATCGAACAAGCTCGCCAACGTCTGCTACGACATTCGCGGCCCGGTGCTCAAGCACGCCAAACGCCTGGAAGAGGAAGGCCATCGCATCCTCAAGCTGAACATCGGCAACCCGGCGCCTTTTGGTTTCGAAGCGCCGGATGAAATCCTCCAGGACGTGATCCGCAACCTGCCGACCGCCCAGGGCTATAGCGACTCCAAGGGCCTGTTCAGTGCGCGCAAGGCCGTGATGCAGTATTACCAGCAAAAGCAGGTAGAAGGCGTCGGCATTGAAGACATCTACCTGGGCAATGGCGTTTCCGAACTGATCGTGATGTCGATGCAGGCCCTGCTCAACAATGGCGACGAAGTGCTGGTGCCTGCGCCTGACTACCCGCTATGGACTGCCGCCGTGAGCCTGTCCGGCGGCAATCCGGTACATTACCTGTGCGACGAGCAAGCCAACTGGTGGCCAGACCTGGCCGACATCAAGGCCAAGATCACCCCGAACACCAAGGCCCTGGTGATCATCAACCCGAACAACCCGACTGGCGCGGTGTATTCGAAGGAAGTGCTGCTGGGGATGCTGGAACTGGCCCGCCAGCACAACCTGGTGGTGTTCTCCGACGAAATCTACGACAAGATCCTCTACGACGATGCCGTGC
>RCUT01000286.1_pt1 | contig 27416 bp, 24 predicted proteins | sample 2166171 | NCBI WGS metagenome assembly RCUT01 (sample SAMN09932757, study PRJNA488358) | compost metagenome | isolation source: compost soil in 4-hydroxybenzoic | place: Germany: Experimental Botanical Garden | reverse complement strand
TGATGAAATCGATGATTGAGGCCGGTGCAGCGGCGGTTCACTTTGAAGATCAGCTCGCATCGGTGAAAAAATGCGGCCATATGGGCGGCAAGGTGCTGGTACCGACGCAGGAGGCTATCCAGAAACTGGTGGCCGCTCGCCTGGCGGCCGACGTCATGGGCGTACCGACGCTGGTCATCGCCCGTACTGACGCCGATGCTGCGGATCTGATCACCTCTGACTGCGATCCGTACGATCGTGAGTTTATTACCGGCGATCGCACCAATGAAGGTTTTTTCCGCACCCATGCCGGCATTGAGCAGGCGATTAGCCGGGGCCTGGCCTATGCGCCGTACGCTGACCTCGTGTGGTGCGAAACGTCTAAGCCGGATCTTGAGCAGGCTAAGCGCTTTGCGGATGCTATTCACGCCCGCTTCCCGGGCAAGCTGCTGGCCTACAACTGCTCGCCGTCGTTTAACTGGAAGAAAAACCTCGATGACGCCACCATCGCTCGCTTCCAGCAGGCGCTCTCCGACATGGGCTACAAATATCAGTTCATTACCCTGGCGGGTATCCACAGCATGTGGTTCAACATGTTCGACCTCGCCCGCTCCTATGCGCAGGGTGAAGGGATGAAGCACTACGTTGAGAAGGTGCAGCAGCCGGAGTTTGCCGCCGCAGCGGAGGGATACACCTTCGTTTCCCACCAGCAGGAGGTGGGCACCGGCTACTTCGATAAGGTGACCACCATTATCCAGGGCGGCGCTTCCTCAGTCACCGCGCTGACAGGTTCAACGGAAGAAGAGCAGTTCTGACTGTTTTCCCCCTCTCCCTGCCGGGGAGAGGGCTGGGTGAGGGGGAAGGTATGACGCGTGGCCTGGAACTACTGATTGCACAGACTATTTTGCAGGGCTTTGACGCCCAGTATGGCCGTTTTCTTGAAGTGACCTCGGGCGCGCAGCAGCGCTTTGAGCACGCCGACTGGCACGCGGTACAGCAGGCGATGAAGCAGCGTATCCACCTCTACGACCATCACGTCGGTCTGGTGGTTGAGCAGCTGCGCTGCATTACTGACGGCAAAAGTACCGACGCCGATTTTTTACTGCGGGTGAAAGAGCACTACACCCGTTTGCTACCGGACTACCCTCGCTTCGAAATTGCGGAGAGCTTCTTCAATTCCGTCTATTGCCGGTTGTTTGACCACCGCTCGCTGACTCCCGAGCGGCTTTTTATTTTCAGCTCGCAGCCGGAGCGCAGCTTCCGCTCAATTCCCCGTCCGCTGGCGAAAACGTTTTTCCCCGAGCGCGGCTGGGAAACGCTATTAAGCAAGGTACTCTCCGATCTCCCCCTGCGGCTGGCGTGGCAAAACAAGGCGCGGGATATCGGCTATATCACGGCCAGCCTGGTAGAGGCACTCGGCAGCGAGATGCTCTCCCGCTCTCATCTGCAAATAGCCAACGAACTCTTTTATCGCAATAAGGCGGCCTGGCTGGTAGGCAAACTGGTGACGCCGGTGGCAACGCTGCCCTTTTTGCTGCCCGTCCATCGCAGCGATGAAGGCGAGCTGTTTATTGATGCCTGTCTAACCACCCACGCAGAGGCGAGCATCGTCTTTGGCTTTGCGCGCTCCTATTTTATGGTTTACGCCCCGCTGCCCGGTGCGCTGGTCGAGTGGCTGCGCGAGATCCTGCCGGGGAAAACCACCGCCGAGCTGTACATGGCGATTGGCTGCCAGAAGCACGCAAAAACGGAAAGCTACCGTGAATACCTGCACTATATTGCTCGCAGCGACGAGCAGTTTATCGAGGCGCCCGGCATCCGCGGCATGGTGATGCTGGTCTTTACTCTGCCGGGCTTCGACCGGGTATTTAAGATCATCAAGGACCGCTTTGCGCCGCAAAAGGAGATGACCGCCGCCCACGTCCGCGCCTGCTATCAGCTGGTTAAAGAGCACGACCGCGTCGGGCGAATGGCCGATACTCAGGAGTTTGAAAACTTCGTGCTGGATAAGCGGCAAATCGCACCGCAGCTGATGGCGCTGCTGCAGTCGGAAGCCGGGGCTAAAATTACCGACCTCGGGGATCGGATTGCCATCAGCCATCTCTATATCGAGCGGCGGATGGTGCCGTTGAATATCTGGCTGGAGCAGGTCGACGGCCAGGCGCTGCGCGATGCGGTCGAGGAGTACGGCAACGCTATTCGCCAGCTGGCCGCCGCCAATATTTTCCCCGGCGACATGCTGTTCAAAAACTTCGGCGTGACCCGCCATGGCCGGGTGGTGTTCTACGATTACGATGAGATTTGCTACATGACGGAGGTTAATTTCCGCGAGATCCCGCCGCCGCGCTATCCGGAAGATGAGCTGGCGAGCGAGCCGTGGTACAGCGTGTCGCCGGGGGACGTTTTCCCGGAAGAGTTCCGCCACTGGCTCTGCGCGGACCCGCGTATCGGGCCGCTGCTCGAGGAGATGCACGCCGATCTGCTGCGGGCCGACTACTGGCGCGAGCTGCAGACGCGCATCCGCAACGGCCACGTGGAGGATGTCTACGCCTACCGCCGTCGCCAGCGTTTTTGCGTGCGTTACGGCGCGATGCAGCAGGCGGGCTAAGCGAAAAGCCGATGCGAGCCGCGGGGTTGCGGCTCAGGACGATAGCGCATCGGCGACGTCGATCAGCGCGAACTCTTCGTAAACCAGCTCCATCTCCGGTGACCAGCTCCCTTCACGTTCGAAGAAGGCCCGGTGAGCCTGCTGCCAGTAGCCCAGGCTCAAATCGCCTTCACCCTCCAGCGCGGCAAGATCCGCGGTCATCTCATTAAAGCGAATAATTCTGAGCGCCAGGGTGCGGATGACGCACGCCGGCTCGCCCGCGCCGTTGAGCACGATGTGAAACGAGCCCGGAGTCACCGGCGGATTTTCCTGCCGATAGCTGGCAAGCGAGCCGCAGGTGCCGCGCTTTTTCCCGGCGATAACCAGCGCCACCAGCTCGTCGGCCAGCGCGGGAGAGTCGCCAAATGACCAGCAGAAGGCGCCGGGATAGCGCTGCTGCCAGAGGGCCTGCAGATCGCTCATCTTAGCGCACCCCACCGTAGGCCAGGGTCACCTCTTTGGCGGCCTTAATTGCCAGCGCGCCGAGCTCGGTGACGCGATCGTCGGTCATCCGCGAGATAGGCCCGGAGATGGAGATCGCGGCAAACGGCTCGCGGTGTTCGTCATAGATGCAGGACGCGACGCAGCGCAGGCCCAGGGCATGCTCTTCGTCGTCGAACGAATAGCCGCGCTTGCGCGTCTGGGCCAGGTCCTCTTTCAGATGCAGCGGCGATACCAGGGTGGCGTGAGTGTAGGCGTGCAGGCCTTTGCGGTGCAGAAGGCCGGTGACCTGCTCTTCGCTTAGCTGCGACAGGAAGGCTTTACCCGCTCCGGAGGCGTGCATCGGCAGCTTGCCGCCAATCGGCGCCGACATGCGCATCAGCTGCGTACACTGCACCTGGTCGATGATAATCGCCTGGTGGTCGCCCTGATCCAGCACCGCCAGGTTGACCGTTTCGCCGGAGTCCTCCATCAGCTGGCGCAGAATGGGGTGCACGATGGCCAGCAGGTTGCGGCTTTGCAGAAAGCTGCTGCCGACCACAAAGGCGTGGGCGCCGACGGACCAGTGCCCGAGATCGCCCACCTGGCGCACGAAGCCCAGCTGCTGCATGGTTGTCAGCAGGCGGTGGGTTGTCGAGTTCGGCAGGCCGGCCTGCTGCGCCAGCTCGGTTAACGCGACGCTGCCGTGCGATTCAGAAATCCATTCGAGTAATTTTAGCCCACGGGTAAGCGACTGAACTTGCCCGCTGGCCTGAGGGGCGGCGGGAGTCGCGGGTTTTCTGCCGCGCTTTGCGGGAACGGGAGTAGCCATCGCAGATTCCTTTTTTCTGTATCGTGGAAATAGTTTTCGTTTTATTTGCCCATTTTGCAATCACAACCCGACTGATCGGATGAGTGAAGCTGAACATGTCTCATATTGCCCGCCGCTCTCTTTCCCGACCCTGTGGTTTATGCCAGTATGGACGGACACTTCATCCTTCAAACTGCTTCTGCGTTGGCTGCTCTGACTCATCCCCGGTTACCTGCTTGTCTAAGCGCCTGGGGCTGGCTTGCCGCCCTGACCCAGCTTGAATGATTTTGTGTATTTCTGGGGTCTGGTTGAGCGTTGTCGGGAGCGAGTGTGAGCAGCAAAGTTGAGCAACTGCATCAGCAGTTAAAAAAACGTATTTTGGTTCTGGATGGGGGCATGGGCACCATGATCCAGGGCTATCGTCTGAGTGAAGAAGAGTTCCGCGGCGCGCGCTTTGCCGACTGGCCTTGCGACCTGAAAGGCAATAACGACCTGCTGGTGCTCAGCAAGCCGGACGTGATCCGCGCCATTCACGACGCCTATTTCGAGGCCGGCGCGGACATCATTGAGACCAACACCTTTAACTCGACGACTATCGCGATGGCGGATTACCAGATGGAATCCCTGTCGGCGGAAATCAACTTTGTCGCGGCACAGCTGGCGCGCGCCAGCGCCGACGAGTGGACCGCCCGCACGCCGGAAAAGCCGCGCTACGTCGCGGGGGTCCTCGGGCCGACTAACCGCACCGCCTCCATCTCTCCTGACGTCAACGACCCGGCCTACCGCAACATCACCTTCGACGGGCTGGTGGAAGCCTACCGTGAGTCAACGAAGGCGCTGGTGGAAGGGGGTGTCGACCTGATTATGATTGAGACGGTATTCGACACCCTGAACGCCAAAGCGGCAATTTTTGCGGTCAAAGAGGAGCTTGAGGCGCTGGGCGTCGATCTGCCGATCATGATTTCCGGCACCATCACCGATGCCTCCGGCCGTACGCTCTCCGGGCAGACCACCGAAGCCTTTTACAACTCGCTGCGCCACGCCGATGCGCTCACCTTCGGCCTCAACTGCGCGCTGGGCCCGGACGAGCTGCGCCAGTACGTGCAGGAGCTCTCGCGCATCGCCGAATGCTACGTTACCGCGCACCCCAATGCGGGCCTGCCGAACGCCTTTGGTGAATACGATCTGGATGCCGATACCATGGCCGCGCAAATTCGCGAATGGGCTGAATCCGGGTTCCTGAATATCGTCGGCGGCTGCTGCGGCACCACGCCGGAGCATATCGCGGCCATGTCGCGCGCCGTTGCCGGTCTTGCGCCGCGCGCGCTGCCGGAAATCCCGGTGGCCTGCCGTCTTGCCGGCCTAGAGCCGCTGAATATCGGCGACGATAGCCTGTTTGTTAACGTCGGCGAACGGACCAACGTGACCGGCTCTGCGAAGTTCAAGCGGCTGATTAAAGAAGAAAAATATAATGAAGCGCTGGATGTTGCCCGCCAGCAGGTCGAGAGCGGCGCGCAGATTATCGATATCAACATGGATGAGGGGATGCTCGACGCAGAAGCGGCGATGGTGCGTTTCCTCAACCTGATTGCCGGTGAGCCCGATATTGCCCGCGTGCCGATCATGATCGACTCCTCAAAGTGGGAAGTCATCGAAAAAGGCCTGAAGTGCATCCAGGGCAAAGGTATCGTCAACTCTATCTCGATGAAAGAGGGGATCGAGCCGTTTATCCATCACGCTAAAAAAGTGCGCCGCTACGGTGCCGCCGTGGTGGTGATGGCCTTCGACGAGCAGGGCCAGGCCGATACGCGCGCGCGCAAAATCGAGATTTGCCGCCGGGCGTACAAAATTCTGACCGAAGAGGTGGGCTTCCCGCCGGAAGATATTATCTTCGACCCCAATATCTTCGCGGTGGCGACCGGCATTGAAGAGCACAACAACTATGCGCAGGACTTTATCGGCGCCTGTGAAGATATCAAACGCGAGCTGCCGCATGCGCTGATTTCCGGTGGCGTCTCCAACGTCTCGTTCTCCTTCCGCGGCAACGATCCGGTCCGCGAGGCGATTCACGCCGTCTTCCTGTACTACGCCATTCGTAACGGCATGGACATGGGGATTGTGAACGCCGGGCAGCTGGCGATTTATGACGACCTGCCCGCCGAGCTGCGCGATGCTGTCGAAGACGTGATCCTCAACCGTCACGCCGAGGGCACCGATCGCCTGCTGGAGCTGGCGGAAAAATATCGCGGCAGCAAAACGGACGACTCCGCCAACGCCCAGCAGGCGGAATGGCGCAGCTGGGACGTTAAAAAGCGTCTTGAATACTCGCTGGTGAAAGGGATCACCGAATTTATCGAGCTGGACACCGAAGAGGCGCGTCAGCAGTCGACCCGCCCCATCGAGGTGATTGAAGGCCCGCTGATGGACGGCATGAACGTGGTGGGCGACCTGTTTGGCGAGGGCAAAATGTTCCTCCCGCAGGTGGTGAAATCGGCCCGCGTGATGAAGCAGGCGGTGGCCTACCTCGAGCCCTATATTGAAGCCAGTAAAGAGAAGGGTTCCAGCAACGGCAAGATGGTGATCGCCACCGTCAAAGGCGACGTGCACGACATCGGTAAAAACATCGTCGGCGTGGTGCTGCAGTGTAATAACTACGAAATCATCGATCTTGGCGTGATGGTTCCGGCAGAAAAAATCCTCCGAACCGCGCGCGAGGTCAACGCCGACCTGATTGGCCTCTCCGGGCTGATTACCCCGTCGCTGGATGAAATGGTCAACGTCGCAAAAGAGATGGAGCGCCAGGGCTTTACCCTGCCGCTGCTGATTGGCGGCGCGACCACCTCCAAAGCGCATACGGCGGTAAAAATCGAGCAGAACTACAGCGGCCCGACGGTCTACGTGCAGAACGCCTCGCGTACCGTTGGCGTCGTGGCGGCGCTGCTTTCCGATACCCAGCGCGATGACTTCGTTGCCCGCACGCGCAAAGAGTATGAAACCGTGCGTATCCAGCATGCGCGCAAGAAGCCGCGCACTCCGCCGGTCACTCTGGAGGCCGCCCGGGATAACGACCTGGCGTTTGACTGGGAGAGCTATACGCCGCCGGTGGCCCATCGCCTCGGCGTGCAGGAGGTCGAAGCCAGCATCGAAACGCTGCGTAACTATATCGACTGGACGCCGTTCTTTATGACCTGGTCGCTGGCCGGGAAATACCCGCGCATCCTCGAGGACGAAGTGGTCGGCGAAGAGGCGCAGCGGCTGTTTAAAGATGCCAACGACCTGCTGGATAAGCTGAGCGCCGAGAAGTCGTTGAACCCGCGCGGGGTGGTGGGATTATTCCCGGCTAACCGCGTGGGCGACGACATCGAAATCTACCGTGACGAGACGCGCACCCATGTTCTGACCGTCAGCCATCACCTGCGCCAGCAGACCGAGAAGGTCGGATTTGCCAACTACTGCCTCGCCGATTTTGTCGCGCCGAAGCTGAGCGGCAAGGCCGACTATCTTGGCGCGTTCGCGGTAACCGGCGGGCTGGAGGAGGACGCGCTGGCCGAGGCCTTTGACGCTCAGCACGATGATTACAATAAAATCATGGTCAAAGCGATCGCCGACCGTCTGGCCGAAGCGTTTGCAGAATATCTGCATGAGCGGGTGCGTAAGGTTTACTGGGGCTATGCCGCGAACGAGAACCTGAGCAACGAGGAGCTGATCCGCGAGAACTATCAGGGGATTCGTCCGGCGCCGGGCTATCCGGCCTGCCCGGAGCATACCGAAAAAGCCGTGATCTGGGAGCTGCTGGACGTGGAGGCGCATACCGGCATGAAGCTGACCGAATCGTTCGCCATGTGGCCGGGCGCCTCGGTCTCCGGCTGGTACTTCAGCCATCCGGACAGCAAGTACTACGCGGTGGCGCAGATCCAGCGCGATCAGGTTGAGGATTACGCGCTGCGCAAAGGAATGACCCCTGGCGAAGTTGAGCGCTGGCTGGCGCCGAACCTGGGCTACGACGCGGACTAGCCTGCGGCCTGTCGCAAATCGGTTATTTTCACTTACAACTTAGCGGGCGCCCAAAAGGCGCCCTGTCTCTTTATTGCGGCTAAACCCTTATACTGGAGTATTGATTCAGGGCAATCTGCACTGACCGGGATTGCTCTGGGCGATGTAGCCCGGCTAAGCGTAGCGCCGCCGGGGGAATTCCCGACGGGGCTATCCGCATTTATCCGTCGGGTAATAAGGAGAACAAGAATCCGTGTTAACTCTGCTGCACCTGCTTTCTGCCGTCGCCCTGCTGGTTTGGGGCACCCATATCGTTCGTACCGGCGTGATGCGCGTCTATGGCGCACGCCTGCGTTCCGTTCTCAGCAGTAGCGTCGAGAAAAAACCGCTCGCCTTCTGCGCCGGTATTGGCGTTACGGCTCTGGTCCAGAGCAGCAACGCTACCACCATGCTGGTTACTTCGTTTGTCGCCCAGGACCTGGTCGCGCTGGCCCCGGCGCTGGTGATTGTGCTGGGCGCCGACGTGGGGACCGCGCTGATGGCGAGGGTGCTGACCTTTGACCTCTCCTGGCTCTCGCCGCTGCTGATATTTATCGGCGTGATTTTCTTCCTTGGCCGCAAGCAGACCCGCGCGGGCCAGCTGGGGCGGGTCGGTATCGGGCTGGGGCTGATTTTACTGGCGCTGGAGCTGATCGTGCAGGCGGTGCATCCCATCACCCAGGCCAACGGCGTGCAGGTGATATTCGCGTCGCTGACCGGCGATATCATGCTGGATGCGCTGATTGGCGCCATGTTCGCGATAGTGAGCTACTCCAGCCTCGCGGCGGTGCTGCTAACCGCCACGCTCACCTCCACCGGCGTGATTTCGTTCCCGGTCGCGCTGTGCCTGGTTATCGGCGCGAACCTCGGTTCCGGGATCCTGGCGATGATCAACAACAGCGCCGCCAACGCCGCCGCGCGCCGCGTCGCGCTGGGCAGCCTGCTGTTTAAGCTGGTGGGCAGCCTGATTATTCTGCCGTTTGTCCACCTGCTGGCGGATGCGATGCACAAGCTGCCTTTGCCGGAAGCGGAGCTGGTGATTTACTTCCACGTCTTCTACAACCTGATCCGCTGCGTGGCGATGGTGCCGTTCGCCGAGCCGATGGCCCGGCTCTGCAGGCGTCTGATTCAGGAAGAGCCTGAGCAGGACCTGCACCTGAAACCGAAGCATCTGGATACCTCGGCGCTGGATACGCCGGCGCTGGCGCTGGCCAACGCCGCTCGCGAGACGCTGCGCATTGGCGACGCCATGGAGCAGATGCTGGACGGCCTGCGCAAGGTGATGCACGGCGAGCCGCGGGAGGAGAAGGGGCTGCGCAGAATGGCGGACGATATCAACGTGCTTTATACCGCCATCAAGCTCTATCTGGCGCGGATGCCGAAAGATGAGCTCGCCGAAGAGGAGTCTCGCCGCTGGGCGGAGATTATCGAAATGGCGCTCAACCTCGAGCAGGCTTCCGATATCGTCGAGAGAATGGGCAGCGAAATTGCCGATAAATCGCTGGCCGCGCGGCGGGCCTTCTCCGTTGAAGGGTTGAAGGAGCTCGACGGCCTGTACGATCAGCTGCTGAGCAACCTCCAGCTGGCGATGTCGGTCTTCTTCTCCGGCGACGTCCCGAGCGCCCGGCGCCTGCGCCGCAACAAGCACCGCTTCCGCATCATGAACCGCCGCTACGCGCACGCGCACGTCGATCGCCTGCACCAGCAGAACGTGCAGAGCATTGAAACCAGTTCCTTGCATCTGGGGCTGCTGGGCGATATGAAGCGTCTCAACTCGCTGTTCTGTTCGGTCGCCTACAGCGTGATGGAGCAGCCGGACGAAGATGACGAGCGGGATGATTATTAAGCGCTAAGGCCGCTGCCGGCCGCAGCGCCTCGGGGAAACCCCGCAGGCGCTGCGTTAACCGGGCCTGCGACTCTCCCCGGCGGGGAGAGGAGGAAGGTGGTTAAAATCGGTGGCCGGCTGCGACAGGAACCGCTTCTTTTCCAGCAGTAAACACCAGCGTTGGGTTCGGGCCGCCGAGGGTGGCGTGTCCCTGCGCGACCTGAATCCAGTTTCCTTCCGGTAAACCGATAATCACCAGCTCCGGCGCCACCACCAGCAGCTCGCGGATCCGCTGCTCGCGGGTTTCGCCTTTATGTCCTTCCGGCAGGGCGTTGGTGAAGTGGGGGTTAATCTGCAGCGGGAACAGCCCCAGGGCGTCAAACCCCTGCGGGTCAACAATCGGCATATCGTTAGTGGTGCGGATGGTCGGGCAGGCGAGATTGGCGCCGGCGCTCCAGCCGATATACAGCGCGCCGCGCCTGACCACGTCAACGATTGGCGCCAGCAGGCCGCGCGTGCGGCACTCTTTGAGCAGCTGGAAGGTATTACCGCCGCCGACGATGACCACGTCGGCGGTCTCAATCGCCGCGACGGGATCCGCGACGCTGTGAATGCCCGTGACGCTCATGCCCAGAGGAGCAAAGACCGCGGCGGTTTTTGCCGTGTAATCATCCCAGGTCTGCGTGACGCCGGCGAAAGGGATAAACACCGCCGAACGGCGGCCGTTCAGCTGTCCGGAAATGACCGGCAGCGCGTGTTCCAGCCATGCCTTGCCGGGCAGGGTCGAGTTACTCAGTAGCAGTAGTTCCATCTTTTCTCCGTGATAACCACCGTCATTCAGGCCGTTTGCGCGGCGGCGGAGCCGCAAAACGCGCCGCTGCGCCTGAACGTCTATGGTCTGGTCATAATGACAAAGTCGGCTGGCGATCCTACCACTGCTTGCGCCTGTGCTCGCTGACGTGGCTCACGATGTTGTCAGGTTGCGGCACGCCACGCTGCCGCAACCTGCGCATTACGACCCGGGCGTTTAGCCCGCGCGGGCAAACGCCGCCGCTTCGTTAACCAGCGCCTCGTCCGGGCGCACGCCGGTGTACAGCGCAAACTGCTCTACCGCCTGCAGGGCAATCACCTCCGCGCCGCTGATGGTGCGTTTATCCAGCCGCTGCGCCAGGCGGATCAGCGGCGTCTCCGGCGGCAGGGCCACCACGTCGAACACCACGTCGGCACCCTCAACCATGGCCTGGCTGAAGGCCAGCGTCCCGGCGTACTCTCCGCCCGCCATGCCGAGAGGGGTGACGTTGACCAGGATAGCCGCCGCGATCCCCTCAGGCTGCGGCTGCCACTGGAAGCCGTACTGTTTTGCCAGCGCCAGGCCGCTATCGCGATTGCGGGCGGCGATAATGACATCGCGGAAGCCTGCGTCGCGAAACGCGGCGATGACCGCCTTCGCCATGCCGCCGCTGCCCTGAATCATCACCTTAGCCGTGGGTGCCAGACTGTGGCTGTCGATCAGGCTTTTCACCGCGATATAGTCGGTGTTGAGGCCGGTCAGCCTGCCGCTATCGTTGACGATGGTATTGACTGAATCAATCACCTTTGCAGAAGGGTCGATAGCGTCGAGAAACGGCATGCAGCTCTCTTTGAACGGCATGGATATCGCGCAGCCGCGAATGCCCAACGCCCGAACGCCTTGTACCGCTGCCGCAATATCCTGCGTCGTAAAGGCTTTGTAGATGTAGTTTAGCTCCAGCTTTTCATAGAGATAGTTATGAAAACGGGTGCCGAAGTTGCCCGGGCGGCTGGCCAGCGACATGCAGAGCTGAGTGTCGCGATTAATCATGGGTAATCTCCTCCGCGTGGGCCAGCAGATACTGCTCGGCTTCGCCGGACCAGATCCCGTGATGGCGCTCCATAATTGCCGCCAGCGCCGGATCGGCAATGCTGCCCAGCGGCGTCAGCGGGATCGATTTTCCGGTATAAACCAGCTTCTTGCCGCCGCCGACGGCCGGTAAATCGAGGGTGGTTTCGCCCGCAGCGTTGAGCCCAAGAATATGGGTTACCACCTTCGCCGCCTGCACCTTTTTCTCCTGCATCAGCGCCACGGCGGCGCGCATATCGTCAGTGTTGCCCCCGGAGGTGCCGACGTAGTGGGTAAAGGCGTAGTGGACGTCGTAAAAGTTAACCGGCGCGCTAAACTGTTTATCCTGCGGGCCGGCGAAGAAGTTCAGGCAGCCGTCGGCGGCCAGCAGCGAAGAGGCCAGGGTAATCAGCTCCTCTTTCGGCACGAAAACGAAAATATCGTCAAACCCGTGGCCGCCGGTCAGCGCCATCAGCGTCTCCCGGCTGGCGTCATGGCCGTCGAGGTAGTGGATCAGGGTTTGCGGCTCTGAAGGATAGTGCCGACGGGCGTAGCTCAGCTTGGGCTTATTGGTGTCGGTGACCACCAGCAGAGAGGGGTTGATCGGGCCGTGCAGGGCATAGTCAATGGCCAGCAGGCCCATCGGACCGGTGCCGCCGAGGATCAGCGTGCGCCCCTGCGGCCGGATGCCCATCGTATGGTTATAGGTGCCTTCCTGCAGGTGATAGTTGGCGTTGAAGGCGCCAATAACGCAGGAGAGCGGCTCAACCAGCGAGCCTTCAAACCAGGTATCGCCCTCCCAGGGGAGCAGGCAGTCCTGGGTCATCACCTCGTCGGGGATCACCACGTGGGTGGCTTCGCCGCCGATCCATGGGAAGGAGTAGCCGGGACAATCCGGGCGATCCGGCAGCTGCAGGTTGGCCTGAATCACGTAGCGCTGGCCGGGGTGGAATTTGTGCTGCCACTTTTTGCCGACCGCGAGGATTTCGCCGCAAAACTCATGCCCGATGACGATCGGATTGAGCGCAACGTCGTCCGGGACCTTTTTGTGATCCTCACCCTGATTGGCCTCTTTCCATGAGGAGAGGCACAGGCTGTCGGTGACTACCCGAGCGAGAATTTCATCATCCCCCATCGCCGGGAGTTCGAAAGTTTCCAGGCGCAGATCGCGTTTGCCATACAGACGTAGAGCCGTAGTTTTCATGTTTACCACCTCATCCCCTTACTCTTGCGGGGTTAGTTTATTGAAGCCGCCCCGACGGCAGCGCCGGGGCGAAAGATCAGGACAGGAAGCCCAGCGCGTTACCGATAATCCCGAGGCCGAACAGGGCGAAAATGAGCCAGACCGGGTTCACCTTCTTATTGAGCAGGCGCACCATCAGCAGCGTCAGCCCCAGGGCCAGCAGGCCAGGGCAAAGCTGGTCGAGGATGTTCTGCACGGTCATGGTGACGGTGGCGCCGTCAGCGCCCGGAGTTTGGGAGACCACCAGCGGTACGTTGATGGTGGTCCACTTCGTCACCAGCACGCCCATCACAAACAGGCCGAGGATTGAGGCGCCTTCGGTGAGTTTTTGCAGCAGGTTGCCGCCCATATCGCTGACGATATTGACCCCTTTGCGAAAGCCAAGCTGCAGCCCGTACCACTTCATGGCCAGACGTACTGCGTTGAAAATAAAGAAGAACAGTAGCGGGCCAAGAATATTTCCGGAGAGCGCCAGCGAGGCGCCGAGCGCGGCGGTAATCGGGCGCAGGGTTCCCCACACCAGCGGGTCGCCGACCCCCGCCAGCGGCCCCATCAGCCCGACCTTGATGCCGTTAATCGCGCCATCGTCAATCGCCGCACCGTTGGCGCGCGCCTCTTCCATCGCGGCGGTGACGCCCAGCACCGGGCCGCAAACCGCGGGGGTGGTATTGAAGAACACCAGGTGGCGCTTGAGGGCCGCAACCTGATCCTCCTTCAGCGGGTAGAGGCGTTTGATCGCCGGGATCATGTCGTAGCAAAATCCCAGGCCATGAATACGTTCGAAGTTAAAAGAGGCCTGCTGCAGGTTGGAGCGCAGAAACATGCTAACCAGGTCGCCTTGCGTGAGTTTTTTCTGTTCCATGGTTGGCTCCATTAGTCGTCAAGTTGGTCTAGGGCGGTGGAAGAGGCGGCGCTCGCCTGGGGTTCAGGCTTGCGCCACTGCGGATTGAGCTGGATATAGATCAGCGCGATGATGACCCCCACGCCGCCGAAGGCCAGCAGGCTAAAGTTGAGGTAGCCGCCGGCAAGAAAACCAAGGAAAAAGAAGGGCATCAGATACTTCACGCCCATCATGCGCAGGACCATGGCGTAGCCAACCACGACGATGAAACCGCCGGCAATTTGCAGGCCGCGGGTCACGAATTCCGGGATCGCATTCAGCATGCTGCTGACCATATCGGCGCTGACGAACAGCGACACCACCAGCGCCGGGATGGCGACGCGCAGTGCCTGCACGCCGAGCGCCGAGACGTGCAGCAGATCGATGGTGCGAAAGCGCGCCTCTTCGGCGGCTTTATCCGCCGCGTGCTGGAAGACCACCGTGATGGTGCGAGCAAAGACGGTCAGCACCTGTCCGGCTGCGGCAACCGGCAGAGCGATGGCGATACCGGTCGCGATGCTTTGCTGGCCGACGATGACTAAAATGGCCGAAATGATGCTGGCCAGGGCTGAATCCGGAGACTGTGCCGCGCCGACGTTCATCCAGCCGAGGGCAATCAGCTCCAGCGTGCCGCCGAGCATAATTCCGGTTTTTAAATCACCGAGAATCAGCCCAATCACCGTACAGGCAATTAACGGGCGGTGGGTCTGGAATTCATCCAGCACGCTGCCCATTCCGGCAATACAGGAAAAAATAAATATGGCTATTATTTGTAGGGTACTAATTTCCATAATTATAACCTTTAAAGTGTAGGGAACCCTGCCTGTTACGGCACATATACCAGTCACGTGGTTATTTATGCTGACGGCGAGGTATTTATTTTCGCCGCAATGCCTGCACCCCGGACGGATAGTAAACAGGCGTTCTTTATTCTGTAACGGACTGCTGAGCGAGCTTGTCGAGAATATTAATGGATGGATCGGAGGCCACCACGCGTAAATCCAGAATAACGCCGAGCTGGTCCAGCTGGCGAAATGCGTCAATATCCGTTTGATCTAATGAAACGGCTTTGGTGAGCTGTTTCTTGCCCGGTCGCCAGGCCATGCCGCCGATATTTAGCGTGGCTATTTTGACCCCCTGCTGCACCATCGTTAAAACGTCTTGCGGATTAGTAAATAAATAAAAAACGGATTCATTTTGATATTGCGGATTATGATAAACGGCAACCGCTTTTTCGAGATTTACGACGTTGACTTTCATCCCCGGCGGCGCGGCCTGGCGGAGCAGGGTCCGGCGCACTTCATCGTTATAAACATCGTCGTTGCAGATAATAATGCGTTGAGCGTTGGCCACTTTGGACCAGACGGTGGTTACCTGGCCGTGGATCAGCCGGTCATCGATGCGGGCGAGCGTGATGTTCATCAGAAATCCTCCTCAACGGTTTGCGGGAGCCGCCAGACCACGCAGCACTGGCTGGCAATCGCGGTCAAATGGTCGCACAGGGCGTCGGCGGTCATGGCCTGCTGGTTATCCACCAGCTCCAGCGCCAGCGGCAAAGAGAGGCCGCTGATCACCCGCAGCTGCGGGTTTTTCATCGCCAGCCCTGCGGCGGCATTCCACGGGCTGCCGCACTGTAAATCGACGGCAATCAGCCACTCATCATTGCTGTGAGTACTTACTAACTCTTCCAGCTTAGCGGCGATGTCGCCGGCATTTTCTCCCGGGACAAACTCCACCGCGCTGACGTTGACGTCGCCATAGACCATACGAACGGAGTCCAGCATGGCGCAGGCAAGCTGGCCGTGAGCGCAGAAAATAGCGTTGACCATAGGATCTCCTTAACCGCGGGTTTTACCGCCAGCAATGTTAGTGGTTACTCCGGTTATATAGCTCGCACGCTCTGACAGCAGGTAGCAAACGTAGTCCGCAACCTCGCTCAGGCGCCCGGAGCGGCCGATGGGAATGGCGTTTTTGCTATAGCCCTCGCGCAGCTGTTCAACGCTGATGCCGCGGGTCCACGCCAGCGCTTCTTCATACTCCGGCGTGCGCAGCCCGGTTTTTTCCAGAATGCCCGGCGCGACGCCCACCACGCGGATACCGTGTTTGCCCAGCTCCTTCGACCATGAGCGGGTGAAGCTATTCAGCGCCGCCTTGGTGGCCGCATAGCAGCTCTGGCCCTCCGAGCCTTCCAGCCCGCTTTCTGACGAGACGTTAACGATCGCCCCTTCGCGCTGCTTCACCATCTGCCGGGCGACCGCCTGGGACATTAAAAAGACGCCTTTTTGGTTAATGTTGACCATTTTCTCAAAGGCCGCTTCGTTCAGCTCATAGCGGCCGGCGGGCGCCTTTTCATCAACTAACAGGCGGGGAAAATTAACCCCGGCGTTATTCACCAGGCCGTCAATACGTCCGCAGCGCTGAATAATTTGCTCGACGCTGTGGTTCACCTCGTCGGCGCGGGAAATATCGGTGGGCCAGAACCTATAGTTCTCACCGTTACGATATTTGTCGCCGCCGTGAATATCCGTCATTTGCACGTTGGCGCCTTGCTCAATTAATTCATCGACGATGGCCAGGCCGATTCCGGAGGCGCCGCCGGTGACAATAACTATTTTATCTTTAAGGTTTAGCCATGTTTTCATTATCGTCTTCTCGTTATTTAGATAAAGGGATTCCGCGCAGCGCGAGCTGCGGGAATGAATATTCTTATTTTATTTCAGCAATAGCTCAGCCGTTTCCCGGTTAGTGACCAGACAATTAATATATCCGCCGTTCAGGGCGCCGAGGATCCCGCTATATTTTTCTTCGCCAATGGCGATGCCCACCGAATAGCGCGCGTGCTTGAGCCTGGCGATATCAATAGAGAGCGTTTTTTCGTTCATATTAGTTTCAACGATGCCGCCGTTAATATCGTAAAAGCGCGAGCAAATATCGCCGGCGACGTGGCGGGCGTTGAGATCGTCGCTCTCTTCGCTGCCGTAAAACGCGTGCCAGTTCGCGCCGTCGCGGATCGCCGGTGAGCCGATCCCGACCAGCGCAACATCCAGATTGTCCCAGTAGGATGAGATGGTCTGAAAGTGCCTGGACTGCATGATGCCGTTGCGGATCAGGGGATTTTCCAGCAGCGCCGGGAAGTCGGCGAGGTGCGACTCGGCCTTCAGCTTCGCCGCCGCGCTATAGGTCAGAGTATTGACGTGGTAGCGGCTCTCCAGCTTACCGGAGGGGCCGCCGATAATCGGCACGCAGATCGCCTGACGCGACTGGCTGGCCTGCGGCAGGGTTTCGACCAGCGCCCGCACCGCACGTCCCCAGGAGAAGCCGATGATATCGCCGGGCTCCAGCAGCCGATCGACCAGCTGAGCGCCGTGCTGCCCGATGGTATTGAGCTGATCCTCCTCCTGCGCCGAGCTGCAGGAAGCCACCACCGCTTCTTTGAGGGAAAATTTTTGCTTCAGCTGCTGCTCCAGCCACAGGTTCTCGTTGTAGTCATAGTTGATGGCGATAGTGACGATGCCCTGCTCGCGGCCGCGTTTTAGCAGACGGCTGATCGTGGTGCGGTAAATACCCAGCTCGCGGGCGATCTGTGCCTGGGTCATGTCCTGCTCGTAGTAGAGCTGGGCAATTTTCACGATTAAGCGGATATCGTCGCTATTTTCGGTGGTCATCTGCGGGCTCCTGCACATTTGTGCAAATCACGTTGTTGCTGCCTTGATCTGATATAACCCCATCAGCAGCCGACCACAAAGCAATTTTCCCCCCTTTCATTGCGCTATGTCGGGCGTTTATATTGCACATTTGATTATCGGCCCGCCGGCGAACGGCACCTTTGTGCCGGATTGCCTAATCGCTTGATTCTGCTTATTTTCGCCGGACAAAGTTGCAGAGGGTTCCACGGGACACTTTTGTGTAGAAAGACGCGGCAGATCACACTTAGCGCCACGGCACCGGTACGTGATTATTTTTGATTGCCCGCCGGCTGAGGTATATTTCTCGTTTTACATATAAAAGCATTCAAGTTTTATCGAGGCGGCAGGAGAGCGAGCGTCGGCAGCATAGCAATCTATGTGGCCGGGATGCGTGAGCGTGGCCAATACGGGGACAACTTGAAGGATGAAGTGTTTTTAGGAGACGTTATGCTGCCCGACTCATCAACCCGACTCAACAAATACATCAGTGAAAGCGGCATTTGCTCGCGTCGCGAGGCGGATCGCTACATTGAACAAGGCAACGTTTTCATCAACGGCAAGCGTGCGACCATTGGCGACCAGGTTGCCCCGGGTGATGTCGTGAAGGTTAACGGCCAGCTGATTGAGCCGCGTGAGGCGGAAGATCTGGTGTTTATCGCGCTGAATAAACCGGTGGGGATCGTCAGCACCACCGAGGACAGCGAGCGCGACAACATCGTCGATTTTGTGAACCACAGCAAGCGCGTTTTCCCGATCGGCCGGCTGGATAAAGACTCTCAGGGGCTGATCTTCCTGACCAACCATGGCGATCTGGTGAATAAGATCCTCCGCGCCGGTAACGATCACGAAAAAGAGTACCTGGTGACCGTCGATAAGCCGGTGACCGATGAGTTCGTGCGCGGGCTGGGGGCGGGCGTACCGATTCTCGGCACGGTGACGAAGAAGTGCAAGGTGAGAAAAGAAGCGCCGTTCGTCTTCCGCATTACCCTGGTTCAGGGGCTTAACCGGCAGATTCGCCGGATGTGCGAACACTTTGGCTACGAGGTCATGAAGCTTGAGCGCACGCGGATTATGAATATCGGCCTGTCGGGATTGCCCCTCGGCGAGTGGCGTGACCTGACGGATGATGAGCTGGTTGCGCTGTTTAAGCTGATTGAGAACTCCTCCTCTGAGGCCAAACCGAAGGCGAAAGCGAAGCCGAAAACGGCGGGCATCAAGCGCCCGGTGGTGAACGTGGAAAAGAGCAGCGAGAAAGGACGCCCGGCGGCAAACGGCAAACGTTTTAACCAGCCGGGACGTAAAAAGAAGGGGCGTTAGCGCCTGCCGCGCGTCGGCGTGCTCGCCGACCAGGAGAATGACGCGTCGCTGTCGGGTTTATAGGCCTGCTTTTTCTTTAACTGGCGGGCCTTTTTTGCCTCAGCTTCGCGCAGCACCATCAGCTTATCGATGTACTCTTTTTTTACAGCGTTGGTTTCTGCGTTAGTCAGCAGACGGCCGTGCGCGATTCTCGCCCGGTCAAGCAGCGTTTTCAGCTCGCGCTGCTCGCGTTCGGTCATATCTTGTTGCGTAATGCGGGGAAGTGCCATAGTAGAACCCTCAGTCAGCCGATAATTCAGTGTACGGCAATACCGGGTTGACTGACAGTCTGGATACCGTGAGGACGGGAAAACGCCCGGGCAGGCGCGGCGAGCGGCCTGTCCGGGCGATGAAGGCAGGGCGCTACTTCTCTTTCTTCCCGGTGGGCTTAGCGGACCAGTAGCCGGCCAGCAGCGATCCGGAAAGGTTGTGCCAGACCGAGAACAGCGCGCCGGGCAGGGCGGCAAGAGGGCCGAAGTAGATTTTCCCCAGCGCCGCCGCCAGTCCTGAGTTTTGCATCCCCACCTCAATGGCCAGCGTGCGGCAGGTTGACTCATCAAAGCCAAACAGACGCCCGCCCCAGTAGCCGCCGAGCAGCCCGATGGCGTTATGCAGGATCACCGCGACAATCACCACCAGGCCCACGGAGGCAATGTGCGCAGCGGAGCCGGCGACGACGGCACTGATGATCGCCAGAATGCAGAGCATGGAAAACGCGGGCAGGAACGGCTCGACCGCCTTGACCACCTTCGGCAGCAGGTGATGAATAATCAGCCCCAGCGCAATCGGGATAACCACGATTTGCAGGATGCTGAGCAGCATACCCGCCACGTCGACCTGAATATGCGCATCGACGTACAGGCGCGTCAGCAGCGGCGTTGCCACCACGCCAACCAGCGTGGAGACGGAAGAGATGGTGACCGAGAGCGCCACATCGCCTTTCGCCAGGTAGATCATCACGTTAGACGCCGTTCCGCTGGCAACGCTGCCCACCAGCACCATCCCGGCCGACAGCTCCGGCGGCATACGGAACAGCAGCGCCAGCGCCCAGGCGGCGAGCGGCATCACCAGGTAGTGCAGAAAAATCCCCGCCGCAACCGGCGCCGGGCGCGACAGCACGCGCTTAAAATCTTCCAGCTTCAGGTGGACGCCCATCCCGAACATGATGAGCATCAGCAGGGTGGTGACCCAGGGGCCGATGGGAGTAAAGGTGGCCGGCGTGTAATAGGCCAGAACGGAGAGCAGCAGCGCCCAGAGCGGGAACAGCCGTGTCAGCATAGCGAGCATGTTGGTTTCCTTGCAATTGGCTCGTCATCTTCCAGGCCGGCTGCGCCCGCTGCCCGAACGATTGCGAGTAGGTTGTGTTGATATAGTTATAAAAAAAGCCGGGTTCGAGCCCGGCTATAGGTAATATTTATCGCGTGGAGAAATATTATTCAAACAAATTATGATGCAGCTTCTGCACGACTTTCTCAGCATCGACGCCCGGCACCAGGAAGCAGAGGTTATGGCTGGATGCGCCGTAGCAGATCATGCGAATGTTGAACGGCTCCAGCACGCCGAAGACCTCTTTGCCGACGCCGCAGGCGCGCGAAAGATCGTTGCCGATCAGGGCGACCAGCGCCAGATCCTGCTCTACCTCTACGCGGCACAGGGAGGAGAGCTCGGTGAGCAGCGCCTGGGTGAGCAGGGTATCGGTGGCGGAGGTTGAGCCGGTGGTGTCCATGGTCAGGGCAATGCTGACTTCTGAGGTGGTGATCAGATCCACGGAGATATTATGGCGCGCCAGAATACCGAACACTTCGGCGAGGAAGCCGCGGGAGTGCAGCATATTCAGGCTGTGCAGGGTCAGCAGGGTCTGGCGACGGCGCAGCGCCAGCGCGCGGAACAGCGGCGGGTGTTCGGTTTTATTGCACACCAGGGTGCCGCCGGCTTTCGGCTCTTTGCTGGAGCCAACGAAGACCGGAATATCGCTACGCACCGCGGGAAGCAGCGTCGCCGGATGCAGCACCTTGGCGCCAAACGTCGCCATTTCGGCGGCTTCGGCAAAGGCGATAACGTCGATCCGTTTTGCCGCCGGGGCAACGCGCGGGTCGGTGGTGTAGATGCCCGGGACGTCGGTCCAGATATCGACGCGGCTGGCGTTGAGGGCTTCACCCAGCAGGGCGGCGGTGTAATCACTGCCTCCGCGGCCGAGGGTGGTGGTGCGGCCTTTGGCTTCGCTACCGATAAAGCCCTGGGTGACGACCAGACCTTCGGCAAGGCGCGGCGTCAGCTGCAGCTGGGTTAGCTCAGCCAGGGCGGCGATATCGGGCTCGGCGCGGCCAAAGCGATCGCTGGTGCGCATCACTTTACGCACGTCAAACCACTGGGCGGCAATGCCGCGCTCGCGCAAGATTTCGACAAACAGCAGGGTGGACATCAGTTCGCCGTGGCTGACCAGCTCATCGGTCAGCGCCGTCGAGCTTGCCAGCGCCGCGGCTTCCGCCAGGGTGGTGATATTCTCCAGCAGACGCTCGATCTCTTCGCGGATCACGTTGGGATAGCGCAGGCGTTCGAGAATATTGAACTGAATCTGGCGCAGCGCCTCAAGCTTATCGAAACGCTCGGTGGGTTCCAGCCCGTCGGCTAACGCAACCAGAAGATTGGTGACACCCGCAGAGGCAGACAGCACCACTACACGAGTGTTTTCATCAATCATCGCAACGTCAACGCTGCGGTTCATGGCATCGAAATCGGCAACGCTGGTGCCGCCGAATTTGGCTACAACTAAATCTGTCATAACAACCTCGTGTCAGGGGGGCCTGACTTATTAAAACGATTCCTGATTGGGTTTGGGCTGGACACAACCTAACAGTCATAAAATGTCTTAATAAGCCAGGCCAAATTATTCAGCCATGGCACAAGGGAAGAGCGAAAAACAGGGTGGGCGCAGAGGGATAAACAGCTACGATGTCACCCAGAAGTGCTCCACCTTGTAGACCCGTTCCCCGACCTTTGCGTCAGTTCCTGAGTATGAAACGCCCGACTGCGAACGTTTCTGGTGACAACCCAGGGGATTCAGCCCCTGTGGCCGGTGATGAACGTACCAGACGCTCTTTCACCTCGGCGTTGCTCCCCCTCACGTATTTTCCCCGGACTGGTTCCTCCAATACGGTTACCTGGGCAACGCACCTCTTCTGGCAATTACCGACGTCTTTCACTTTGCCTGGGGCGCTGGTCATGATTCCCCCTGCAATACCCTTTCGCTGTAGTGTGAAATGCGCGAGCAATACATACCTCGTTATATGCAGGCAGTGCAGCTATATAAAGGCTTCAGAGGGAGTATGTCAACGCTGCGGTTATGCGGATTTTTCATGCGCGGGCGATTAACAGCAAAAAGCCTTATGATGAGCCCGGCCGCACTCCGGCGGGCCGCCGCCCGGTGGCCGAGAGTCCGCCGCTCTGCCCGGCGCCCGTGGGCGGATCCCCCCGCGCGCTGGTGCGGGACGTTTTGCCCGCGTTTATGTCTATACTGGTAGTGGTTTTTTACCCTGATCTGACCCTGTTCCTGACGCGCGTCAACGGCATAACACAAAAATCATCACAATTTTTTGCCTCCGGCGCTACAATCGACCGCAGTCACAATTCTCAAATCAGAAGAGTATTGCTCATGAAAAACATCAACCCAACGCAGACATCTGCCTGGCAGGCGCTACAGAAACACTTTGATGAAATGAAAGACGTCACTATCAGCGAGCTTTTCGCTAACGATAGCGATCGTTTTACTAAGTTTTCCGCAACGTTCGACGATCTGATGCTGGTGGATTTCTCCAAAAACCGCATTACCGAAGAGACGCTGGCGAAACTGCAGGATCTGGCCAAAGAGACCGATCTGGCAGGCGCCATCAAATCGATGTTCTCCGGCGAGAAAATCAACCGTACCGAAGACCGTGCCGTGCTGCACGTCGCGCTGCGCAACCGGAGCAATACCCCAATCATCGTTGACGGCAAAGATGTGATGCCGGAAGTCAACGCGGTGCTGGAGAAGATGAAAACCTTCTCTGAAGCCATCATCTCCGGCAGCTGGAAAGGCTATACCGGCAAGGCGATTACCGACGTGGTTAACATCGGTATCGGCGGCTCCGACCTCGGTCCGTTTATGGTGACCGAAGCGCTGCGTCCGTACAAAAATCACCTCAATATGCACTTTGTTTCCAACGTCGACGGCACCCACATTGCGGAAGTGCTGAAAGGCGTGAACCCGGAAACGACGCTGTTCCTGGTGGCATCAAAAACCTTTACCACCCAGGAAACGATGACCAACGCCCACAGCGCGCGCGACTGGTTCCTGGCAACGGCTGGCGATGACAAACACGTGGCGAAACACTTCGCGGCGCTCTCCACCAACGGCAAAGCGGTGGGCGAGTTTGGTATCGACACCGCTAATATGTTTGAATTCTGGGATTGGGTTGGCGGCCGCTACTCTCTGTGGTCAGCGATCGGCCTGTCGATCATCCTCTCTGTTGGTTTTGACAACTTTGTTGAGCTGCTGTCCGGCGCGCACGCGATGGATAAACACTTCTCCACCACGCCGGCGGAGCAAAACCTGCCGGTGCTGCTGGCGCTGATCGGGATCTGGTACAACAACTTCTTCGGCGCAGAAACCGAAGCGATTCTGCCGTACGACCAGTATATGCACCGCTTTGCTGCCTACTTCCAGCAGGGCAACATGGAATCTAACGGCAAATACGTTGACCGCAGCGGTAACGCCGTAGACTACCAGACTGGCCCGATTATCTGGGGTGAGCCGGGTACCAACGGCCAGCATGCGTTCTACCAGCTGATCCACCAGGGAACCAAAATGGTGCCGTGCGATTTCATCGCGCCTGCGGTAACGCACAACCCGCTCTCTGACCACCATCCGAAGCTGCTGTCCAACTTCTTCGCGCAGACCGAAGCGCTGGCGTTCGGCAAGGCGCGTGACGTGGTTGAGCAGGAGTATCGCGATCAGGGTAAAGATCCGGCAACGCTGGATCACGTGGTGCCGTTCAAAGTCTTCGAAGGTAACCGCCCGACTAACTCGATCCTGTTGCGTGAAATCACCCCGTTCAGCCTCGGCGCGCTGATTGCGCTGTATGAACATAAGATCTTCACTCAGGGCGCGATCCTCAACATCTTCACCTTCGACCAGTGGGGCGTTGAGCTGGGTAAACAGCTGGCTAACCGCATTCTGCCGGAGCTGAAAGATGGCGCAGATGTCAGCAGCCACGATAGCTCGACCAACGGTCTGATTAACCGCTATAAGTCCTGGCGCGCGTAATCAGCGTTAATCCGCTTTAATGCCGGCCTCAGGGCCGGCATTTTTTATGGCAGACGGCGCAATAATTTCGCCGGATTCCCCGCCCACACGCCTTTCTCGGTTATCGACCGGGTGACCACGCTGCCCGCACCAATCACCGCGCCATCGCAGATGCTGACCGCCAGAATGGTGGCTCCGCTGCCGATAGAGACGTCGTTTCCCACCACGATTCTTCCCCAGCTCTCGCGATCGGCGTTGGGCTTACCGTCGCGAAACATATCGTTGGCAAACATCACCCCGTGGCCGATAAAACAGCGCTCGCCAAGGGTTACATATTCGCAGATAAAGGTATGGGACTGGATTTTGGTGTCCGCGCCGACCGACGTATTGCCCTGAATCTCGACGAAAGGGCCGACGAAGACGTTATCGCCGAGGCGACAGTCGTACAGGTTAGCGGGCTGGTAGATCACCACATTTTCACCGCTTTCGACGTTGCGAACGCCGGTATCACGAAGCGTAGGCATCACTCCTCTCCGATGCGTTTAGCCAGAATATGAATGGTGCTCTGCTGGGTGGCGGAGCGAAAGACGGTGTCTTTAAGATGCCGCATGCCCTGGCGCTCATAGAAGCGCCGGGCGCCGCTATTGGCGGCCAGCACCTCCAGCCACAGCCAGCGCTCGCCCTCAGCTTTGGCCCGCGCTTCGACGGCGCTAAAAAGCCGTTCACCGTAGCGATGCCCCGTTTCGCCGGGCAGCAGATAGAGCTTATGCAGCAGCGTGCCCTGCGGGCCATCGGGCTCAATCTGCTGACGATGGGTGTATTTGGCGAATCCTACCGGGCGCTGCGCTTCGGCGATCAGCCAGCGGCAGTTTGTCTCGGCCAGGCTGCGCTGCAGGGCTTCGGCGGCATACTCCTGCTGGAGAAAGTGCTCCAGCTCGCTGGCGCTGTGCCAGAGGTGGGTGAAGTGGTGGCGGTAGCTGGCGTTGCCCATTTCACCGAGCAGGGTTGCGTCCTCCCGCTGCGCCGTACGTATTGTCAGCATGATTATCTCCTTTTTAACCCGCCAGTGTGGCAAGTGATTGTTACATTTGGCACAACAGACGCAAAAAGTTAACGAATAATATCGATCTGGATCACGTTTTTGCGTTATACAGATCGCCAGGAACAATGAATATAAGAGGTGTGAATATGCCGTCGGTCTATCGTCCGCTGGTGAGTTTTGTTGCGAAGGCCATGCAGGCCGTTCTGAATCTGGCGCTGCTGTGCCTGGGCGTGATTCTGGTGGTCTTTCTCGGCAAGGAGACCTTCCATCTGGCGCACGTGCTGTTTACCCCGGAGCCGGTGAGCAAGTACAAGCTGGTGGAAGGGCTGGTGGTCTATTTTCTCTATTTCGAGTTTATCGCGCTGATTGTGAAATACTTTGAGTCGGGCTTTCACTTCCCGCTGCGCTATTTCGTCTACATCGGTATTACCGCGATTGTGCGCCTGATTATCGTCGATCACGAGTCGCCGATGGCGGTGCTGATCTACTCCGCGGCGATCCTGCTGCTGGTGATTACGCTGTGGTTGTGCAACTCCAACCGCCTGAAACGCGAATAAAAAAAAGCGGCCTCCAGGGCCGCTGACCAACAGTCACAAATTTAATTTATGTAGGGTCCAGTTGAGGATAGCAGTGGCATTTGCCTTACTTTTTCAGCTGAGGGCGGTAGTTGCCGTACCCGGTTGGGGTTCGTGTACGGCAACTAAGCCACCGTCCCTCCTCTGAAATTTGGGGCGGGTGTTTCAAACTTAACCTTTCACTCCCCCCGCCGTCAGGCCGTTCACCAGCCAGCGCTGCGCCAGCAGGAAGACCACGGTAATCGGGATAGCGGAGAGCACCGCCGCCGCGGCAAAGTCGCCCCACAGGTAGTTCTGCGGGTTGAGGTACTGCTGCATGCCAACCGCCAGGGTATAGCTGTTCACATCGCGCAGCAGCAGGGACGCAACCGGGACTTCGGTAATTGCGGCGATAAACGACAGGATAAAGACCACCGCCAGAATCGGCACCGACAGCGGCAGCAGAACCAGACGGAAGGCCTGCCACGGCGTCGCGCCGTCCAGCGCGGCCGCTTCTTCCAGCGAACCGTCGATGGTTTCGAAGTAGCCTTTAATGGTCCAGACGTGCAGCGCGATGCCGCCCATATAGGCGAAGATAACGCCGCCGTGGGTGTTGAGGCCGACAAACGGCAGATACTGGCCGAGGCGGTCAAACAAGGCGTACAGGGCAACCAGCGACAGCACCGCCGGGAACATCTGGAAAATCAGCATCCCTTTCAACAGGGTAGCCTTGCCAGGGAAGCGCATGCGGGCGAAAGCGTAGGCGCAGGTAGTGGAGAGCGCCACAATACCGATGGCGGTGATCCCGGCAACCTTCACCGAGTTCCACAGCCACAGCAGAACCGGGAACGGCGGCGGGGTGACGCGGCCGTCCGCATGCTCAACGCTAAAGCCGAGCGCCAGACGCCAGTGTTCCCAGGAGATCTGATCCGGAATCAGGCTGCCGGTGGCGAAGTTACCTTCGCGCAGGGAGATGGCGATAACCATCAGCAGCGGGAACATAATCGCCGCGATAAAAATGAGCAGCAGGAGGTGCGTGGTGAAGAGACGCAGCTTCTGAGATTTAGGTTGTACCATAGCCATAATATTTTTATTCCCCTTGATACCGCTCCAGGCTATCTCACTTGCCATTTTGAACCCGGGCAGTGCTCATCATCCTCACGTACTACGCGTACGCTCCGGTTCTTGCGCGCTGGCCGGGTCCAAACTGGCTGTGCCAATGACGCCTGGCCATTCCAGTTAGTCGAATTTCATTCGTGTAGCTTTCAGGTTAACAATCGCCAGCACGCCCACCAGCAGGAAGATCAGCGTAGCGATAGCCGCCGCGAGGCCGAAGTCCTGACCGCCGCCGCCTTCGAAGGCGATGCGGTAGGTGTAGCTCACCAGCAGGTCGGTATAGCCGGCCGGCGTCGTGGTGCCGAGGCGATCCGGACCGCCGTTGGTTAACAGCTGAATCAGCACGAAGTTGTTAAAGTTAAAGGCGAAGCTGGCAATCATCAGCGGCGTAAGCGGCTTGATCAGCAGCGGCAGCGTAATTTTAAAGAAGTTCTGGAACGGACCGGCGCCGTCCATTGCTGACGCTTCGTACAGGTCGTCAGGAATGGCTTTCAGCAGGCCCATGCACAGAATCATCATGTACGGGTAGCCCAGCCAGGTGTTGACGATAACGATCATCGAACGCGCGGTGGTCGGGTCGCTAAACCAGGCCGGCTTGATGCCGAACAGCGCGCTGAGCATCATGTTGATCTCACCGAAGCTCTGGTTGAACAGCCCTTTGAAAATCAGAATCGAGATAAACGACG
>RCUT01000285.1_pt1 | contig 27437 bp, 23 predicted proteins | sample 2166171 | NCBI WGS metagenome assembly RCUT01 (sample SAMN09932757, study PRJNA488358) | compost metagenome | isolation source: compost soil in 4-hydroxybenzoic | place: Germany: Experimental Botanical Garden | reverse complement strand
CCTGACCGGCCTGCGCACCAATGCCCTGGTCAGCACCGGCGCCTGCCTGTTCGTGTTGATGACCCAGGCGGTGCCGGGCATGGTCGCTACCGATGCGTCGCGCATTGCCGCGTATGTGGTGTCGGGCATTGGTTTTCTTGGCGGTGGCGTGATCATGCGTGATGGTTTGAACGTGCGCGGTCTGAACACCGCGGCCACGCTCTGGTGCACCGCTGCTATCGGTGTGCTGTGCAGCCTGGGCCTGCTGTTGGAGGCGGCGCTGGGCAGCTGTGTGGTGTTGTGCGCCAACATTCTGCTGCGCGATATTGCTCAGCGCCTGAATCAACAGCAGGTGCTGCCCGCCAATGAGGCTGAACAGCGTTTTGAGGTGCGCATCATCTGCCGTGCCGAAGACGAGATCCAGGTACGCAGCCTGATGCTCCACGGTTTCAGCAATGGCGGCCTGCGCCTGCAGTCGCTGCACAGTGAAGACCTGGCCAACCCGGCCAAGCTTGAAGTGCGTGCCGAACTGCTGGGCAGCCCCGAGGCGCCAACCCAACTGGAACGCCTGGTCAGTCGGGTCAGCCTGGAAAAAGGCGTCAGCGCCGTGCGCTGGCAAGTGCAGGCGCTGACGGCTGACTAACGGCGCTCGTCCGACAACGGCGTGGGTTGATCGGGTTCCGGCAAGCGCTGGTCCTGGTCCGGGGCATCGGGCAGACGCTCGATGTCCTGGGGGTGCTCCCGGCGTTGTGGGTCACCGTCCACGTTGGGGTCGGTGACCGGGTCATGTTCACGTTGCGGGTTGTTCAGCGGATCCTTCCACAGCGGATCATCATCAGGACGTGGGTGGCTCATGGCAATAACCTCTCAAAGCCGGCACGAAGAAAGCCGCACCGTATAGGTTCGAGCCAGGCCCCCTGCCCCCGGTGCCGTCGAGGCGATCAACGGCTGGGTAGCGTAAATATGCTCAATGCCCAGCAAAATCCGCTGCAGCGCCCAGCACGCGAAGGGGTATCGTGTAGCAAAATAATCAGCCAGAGGTGCACTGTGGCGTCCTATACCTTGCGTCAGTTGAAGTATTTCGTCACCACCGTCGAGTGCGGCAGCGTCGCCGAAGCGTCGCGCAAGCTGTACATCGCGCAACCGTCGATTTCAACGGCAATCAAAGGCCTGGAAGACAGCTTCGGCGTGCAGCTGTTCATCCGTCATCACGCCCAGGGCGTGTCGCTGACCCCCGGTGGTGCGCGGTTCTATCGCAAAGCCCAGGAACTGCTGCGCATGGCCCGTGAGTTCGAACAGAACGCCCTGGCCGACAATGACGTGGTCTGCGGGCAGATTGATATCGGCTGCTTCGAGACTGTTGCCCCGCTCTACCTGCCGCGCCTGATCAAAGGCTTTCACGAACGCTTCCCCGGGGTCGAGATTCGCTTGCAGGACGGCGAGCAGCAAGAGCTGGTGCAGGGCCTGACCGGGGGGCGTTTCGATCTGGCGATCTTCTACGATCATGACCTGGACAGCACCATCGAGACCGAAGCCTTGATGGCGCCGCAACGGCCTTACGCGCTGTTGCCGGCTGGGCATCGTTTTGCCGAGCAGGCGCAGGTGTCGTTGCGTGACCTGGCATTGGAGCCAATGATTCTGCTCGATGTGCAGCCCAGCCGGACATACTTCGTGAGTATCTTCGAGGAACTGGGGTTGAGCCCGAACATTGTTTTCAGCTCGCCTTCGATCGAGATGGTGCGTGGGATGGTCGGCCAAGGGTTTGGCTTTGCGGTGCTGGTCACCCGGCCACAAACCACCAGCACCTATGACGGGCAGGCGTTGGTGTGTGTCGAGTTAGCGGAAGAGGTGACCGGCTCAGGGCTGGTGGCCGGCTGGTTGAAACGTGCGCAGCTGACCAAGCCTGCGCAGTTGTTTGTCGATTACTGCAAGGAGCAGTTTGCGGCATGGTTGAAATGACGGTTACCACAGCTGCTCTGCCTTGCTTGTTCCCCTCGTAGCCGCTGCCGTGAGGCTGCGATCGGGCGTGAAACGGCCGCAAAACCTGGCGACAACGTTCCGACAGGCACAACGCGGTGAACGAGTTGCGACGGCTCTGCAGTCGATCGCAGCCTCGTGCCTGGGCAGCGGCTACAGAGCCTCAGCGCGCCGCCCAGGCGTTGAAACGCTGCTCCAGCTCTTCCCCGTGATCGACCCAGAACGCGGCATCCACTGCTTGCGCTTGGGCAAGGTTGGCCTGGGCAGTCGGCAGTTGCTGCTGAACAGCTTCAGGCAATAACGTCAACGCGTCGCGATGCACCGGCCCATAAGGAATCTCCTCGGAGAACACCTTCTGCGCCTGCGGCTGACTGGCAAAGGCAATGAAGTCCTCGGCCAACGCCTTGTTCGGCGTACCTTTGACGATTGCCCAGTACTCTGGATCGTACAGGCTTTGCGGCCAGACAATGCCCAGCTTCATGCCCTCCTTCTGCGCCGAAGCAATGCGCCCGTTGTAGGCCGCACTCATCACCACATCACCGGCGATCAGCCATTGCGCTGGTTGTGCTCCGGCCTCCCACCACTGGATATTGCCCTTGATCTGATCGAGCTTGGCAAACGCTCGGCTCACCCCTTGCGGCGTCGCCAGCACCTGGTACAGCTGATCAGGTTTGACGCCATCGGCAAGCAAGGCGATTTCCAGGGTGTACTTGGCGCCCTTGCGCAAGCCGCGCTTGCCGGGATACTCGCTGACATTCCAGAAGTCGGCCCACGAAGTCGGGGCCTTGGCCAGCTTGTCGTGATCGTAAGCCATGACCATCGACCAGACATAGGTCGCCACCCCACACTCACTCAGGGTGCCTGGGACAAACTGTGCCGCATCACCGAAACGCGCGAGGTCCAGGCGCTCGAACAGGCCTTCGTCACAGCCGCGCAACAACTCCGGGCTTTCGACTTCAACCACATCCCAGCTGGTATGGCCAACATCGACCATGGCTTTGATCTTCGACAGCTCACCGTTGTATTCACCCGCCACGACGCGTCCTGCGCCGCTGGCGTTGAAGGGTTGGAAATAGGCCTTGTCCTGGGCCTGTTTGGTGGCACCGCCAAAGGAGATGACGGTAAGGTTCTGTGGCGCGGCCTGGACTGCACCGCACAACAACGCCAGAGCAAAGGGAACACTGCAACGCAAGGATCTGGACATGATCTGTTCCTCTAATGAGCCGGCTCGCCCGTGCGAGCCGGCATGCGGGGCTTACAACAGGCCGTATTCGCGCGCAGTGCGGTCGACGGCGATACGGGTCTTGTCCACCAGCTCATCGAGCTCGGCTTTGCCGGCGACCAGAGCCGGGGCCATGATCATCCGGCCCAAGGTCGAGCGGATGATCAGGCCTTCTTCAAAACCGATGGTGCGGCAGCGCCAGGCCATGTCGTTTTCATTGGCAAAGCGTTTGCGGCTGGCCTTGTCTTCGGCAAATTGCAGTGCCGCAACCAGGCCAGTGCCCTGTACTTCGCCAATCAACGGGTGATTGCCGAACACCTCCCGCAGGCAGCGCTGCAGGTACGGCCCGGTTTCCTGCTTAACCTGGGTGACGATGCCTTCGTCGCGCAGGGCCTTGAGGTTGGCAATCGCCACCGCCGCCGCCACCGGGTGGCCGGAATAGGTCAGGCCGTGGGCGAACACCCCGCCCTGCTCCACCAACGCCTGGGCCATGCGCTTGGACAGAATCAGGCCGCCCATGGGGATGTAACCGCTGGTCAGGCCCTTAGCGATCGACAGGGTGTCGGGTTCAAAACCGAAATGCTCATGGGCAAACCACTCGCCGGTACGACCAAAGCCTCCAATCACTTCATCGGCACACAGCAGCACGTCGTACTGACGGCAGATGCGCTGAATTTCCGGCCAGTAGCTTTCTGGCGGGAAGATCATGCCGCCCGCGCCCTGGAACGGTTCGGCGACGAAGGCAGCGACGTTCTCGGCGCCCAGTTCGAGGATCTTTTCTTCCAGCTGGCGCGCTGCACGCAGGCCGAATTCGGCCGGGCTCAGATCACCTTCGTGAGCGAACCAGTACGGCTCGTCGATGTGGGCGACATCCGGGATCACCCCGCCCATGTCATGCATGAACTTCATCCCGCCCAGGGCTGTGGCTCCCAGGGTCGAGCCGTGGTAACCGTTCCAGCGGCCGATCATGATCTTCTTCTGCGGCTTGCCGAGGATCTGCCAGTAACGGCGCACGGTACGGATTAGCACCTCGTTGGCCTCGGAGCCTGAGTTGGTGTAGATCGCATGGCTGTAGTGGCTTGGCAGCAGGCTGAACAACAGCTCCGACAGTTCCACTACCGCCGGGTGGGTGGTGTGGAAAAACATGTTGTAGTACGGCAACTGTTCAAGCTGTTTGCTGGCGGCAGCGGCCAGGTCCTTGCGCCCATAGCCGAGGTTGGTGCACCACAGGCCCGACATACCGTCCAGGTAGCGTTTGCCGTCGTTGTCCCAAAGCGCCAGGCCTTCACCGCGCACGATCACCCGTGGGCCTTCCTCGTTCAGGGCTTTCTGGTCGAGAAACGCATGAATGTGGTGCGCGGCATCCAGGGCTTGGTAATCACCGGTGCTGCGATCGGGTTTCACTTGAGCGGTCATTGCGAGTCTCCTTGCGGTTTTTTATCGGTCGAGGTGCCCAGTACGGACGCCAGAGGTTCAGGCTTGAACAACGGTTTGCGCATGACGCACTTGATCCACAGCACCGCGATGATCGACACCACCAGCAGGACCAGGCCGGCATAGGCGAAGATTGCGAAGGTCATCTCCGGGCTAGGCGAGACATGCCAAATCGCAAAGAGCATGCCGGCGATGCCGAACAGCTGCGGCAGTGGGTAAAACGGCGTGCGGAACGGCCGGGCGGCCTGCGGGTAACGGCGACGCAGGGCAATTACGTTGATGTGAGTGATGATGTAGGCCAACAGCCAGGCCAGGGCGGCGGCCAGCAGCAGTTGGTTGATTGCATCGGGATGGTCGTGCATCAGCAACAGCGGCAGCCCGGTGATTGCCGAGACGAACAGCACCGCCACCCACGGTGCGCCGGTACGCTTGCCCTGACGTTTGAGCACGCCAAACGCCTGGCCGTTGCGGGCCATGCCCAGCAGCATGCGCGGGATCGCCGCCAGAGAGCTGTTGAGGGTACTGCAAGTGGCAGTGATCGCTGCGGTCACCAGGAACACCTGACCCGCTTCGCCGAACACGGTGGTAGCGAACAGGTAATGCGGCAAACCATTGCTGGCCAGCTCTGCCTGCGGCACGGTGAGCAAGGCGCCCAGGCAATACAGGGCGATGATCACGAAGATCACGGTCAGGCCGATCATCATCGAACCCGGGATGTTGCGCTGCGGACGGCGGGTTTCCTCCACCAGCGGGCAGACGAACTCCGCACCGACGAAGCCCCATACCGCCATAGCTGTCAGGGCAATCACACCCAGGCCCAGTGGGTTCCAGCTACCGATGTCGAACAAGCCCGGGTTGGGCGAGGCGATATCGCTGTTCATCGCGCTCAGACCCATCACCAGCAAGACCACTACCATGACTACGGCCAACACGGTCTGCAGGCGGGCAAAGATATCGATGTTGAACAGGTTGAGCACGGTGAACAACGCCAGCACGCCCAGTGCCACGGTCAACGGCGGCATGGAGTGCGGGTAGACCTTGTCGATGATGAACTCCATCAACAGCAGCTCCGCCGACAGGGCAAACATCGCCACCACCACGTAGCCGGAAAAGGTCGCCAGAATCGCCGGGAATTGCCCGATGGCCACCTCCGTGTAGCTGCTCAGGCTGCCCGCGCGAGGGATCATCAAGGCCAGTTCGGAGAACGAGCAGGCATAACTCAACGCCAACAACCAGGCCAGGGCCAAGGGTACGATAAAGCCTGGACCGGCGATGCCGACGCCTTGCAGCATCAGCACCATCACGCCCTGGGACACGACCAGGCCGATGGCCACCGCCAACAACGCGGTCAGACCGAGTTTTTTGCTACTTGCAGGTGGCGCCAGGGCACCGGTGGACACGCTTGCATTGCTGCTCATTGGTTGCTCCGTTTTGTTTTTGTATTTTTCGATAACAGAGTGGGGCTGCTGTGCAGCCCATCGCCGACAAGGCCGGCTCCCACAATGGCCATTCCCTCAGCCGCGCAACTGAATCCAGGTGGTCTTGAGTTGCGTGTACTTATCGAACGAATGCAGCGACAAGTCGCGGCCAAAACCCGATTGTTTACCGCCACCAAAGGGCACCGTGACATCCAGGGCATCGACGGTGTTGACCGACACGGTCCCGGCGTTCAGACGTCGAGCCACGCGGTGGGCACGGTTCAAATCGTCAGTCCACACGGATGCCGCCAGGCCATAGATGTGATCGTTGGCCAAGGCAATCGCCTGGTCTTCGTCATCGAAGACGCTGACCGCCAGCACCGGGCCGAAGACTTCTTCGCGGGCCAGGGTCATGTCGGCGGTGACACCGGTGAAGATCGTCGGCTCGATGAAATTGTCCGAACCGTCGAAGCTCAACTGACGGCCGCCACAGACCAGTTGTGCGCCCTCGCCCTGGGCTTGCTCGATGTACTGCACGATCCGTTGGGTCTGGCGCGCATCAACAATGGCGCCAGCACGGCTGGTGGGGTTCAGCGGATTGCCGGGTTGCCACTGGCGGGCTTTTTCGACCAGGCGCTCAACGAACGCATCGGCAATCGAACGCTGCACCAGCAACCGCGAGTTGGCCGAGCAGACTTCACCCTGGTTGAAGAAGATGCCAAAGGCCGCCTTTTCGGCCGCAAGGTCAAGGTCCTGGCAATCGGCGAACACCAGGTTCGGGCTCTTGCCGCCACACTCCAGCCAGACCTGCTTGAGGTTCGACTGCGCTGCGTATTGCATGAAGTACTTGCCCACTTCGGTGGAGCCGGTGAACACCAGCGCATCAACATCGTTATGCAGACCCAGCGCACGACCCGCCTCCTCACCCAGGCCTGGAACGACGTTGAGCACGCCCGCTGGAACACCGGCTTGCAAGGCAAGTTCGGCCAACCGCAGTGCTGAGAACGGCGATTGCTCCGCCGGTTTGAGTACCACGCTGTTGCCAGCCGCCAGGGCCGGGGCCAGTTTCCAGGCGGCCATGTCCAGTGGGAAGTTCCACGGCACCACGGCGCCAATCACCCCCAAAGGCACACGGGTGATGGTTGCCAGAACATTGCTGGCCGTCGGCGCCACCTGGTCATACAGCTTGTCGAGGCTTTCGCCGTACCAGGCAAACACATGCGCGGCGCCGGGCACATCGATGTTCCAGGCATCCATCACCGGTTTGCCCATGCTCAGCGAATCGAGCAGCGCCAGTTCATCACGGTGTTCCAGCATCAGTTGCGACAGGCGCAGCAGCACCACCTTGCGCTCGCTCGGGGCCATTTTGGCCCAAGGACCGTGTTCGAATGCACGACGGGCACTGCTGACGGCCAGGTCGACTTCGGCCTGGCCACAGGCAACCACCCGGGCCAGCACGCTGTTGTTGGCCGGGTTGATTACTTCAATACGCGCATCGTTTTGTGCCTGGCAGGGCTTACCCTCAATCAACGCGGTGTCGATCAGTCGCTGTTGCTTTGCCAGGGTTGTCCAGTGGTTTAAATCGGTCACTGCAGACTCCTTATTGTTATCGGGTCTTGGAGCATCAAGGGGTACAGAGGTAGGCCGCGAGGCGGTCCATCAAGTGGTCACAGGCGGCCATTTGCGCGACGCTGACGAATTCGTCGGGCTTATGCCCTTGCTCCATGCTGCCGGGGCCGCAGACCACCGCCGGGATCCCGGCCTGGTCGAACAAGCCGCCTTCAGTACCAAAGGCCACCGTGCTGAACTCATCGCTGCCGCACAGTTGCGCGATGAGCTGCGCCGCCGCGCTTTCAGGTGCGGTGGCCAGGCCTGGGTAGGCGGAAATCGGCTCAAAGCGGATGGCGGTATCCGCCTTGACGGCCTGCATGGCCGGTAGCAACGTCTGCTCGGCGTAGGTGTGCAGTTCGTCGAGCACGGCCTGTGGCTCAAAGGTCGGCAAGGCACGGACTTCAAAGTCGAAGCGGCAGTCGGCCGGGACAATGTTCAATGCGGTGCCGCCCTGGATCACACCGACCTGCACCGTTGAATACGCGGGATCAAAACGCGCATCGTGGTGCTCCGGCGCGGCCAGACGCTGACCAATCTCGCCGAGGCGGCCAATCAGCCGCGCGGCCTGTTCGATAGCGTTGACCCCATAGGGTGCGTAGGCCGAATGACAAGGCGCACCGTGCACATGGCAACGCATGGCCAGCTTGCCTTTGTGGCCGAGCACCGGCTTGAGTTCTGTCGGTTCGCCGATCAGGCACAGCGCCGGTTGCTGGATGCGCTGTGGCAACACGTCAAGCAGGCTGCGTACGCCCAGGCAACCGACCTCCTCGTCATACGAAAAGGCCAGGTGCACCGGTCGGCGCAGGGGGCTGGCGACAAACACCGGCACGGCGGCCAGCACCGACGCCAGGTAGCCTTTCATATCAGCCGCACCACGACCGTAGAGCTTGCCGTCGTGCTCGCTGAGGGCGAACGGTTCAACCGTCCAGGCTTGACCGTCCACCGGCACCACGTCGGTGTGCCCCGACAGCACCACACCGCCGGCCACCGCCGGGCCAATGCTGGCCAGCAAGTTGGCCTTGCTGCGCTCGGCGTTGTAAATCAGCTCGCAGTGCACGCCAAGGCCGTGCAGGTAATCCCGCACGAACTCGATCAATGCCAGGTTCGAGTCGCGACTGACCGTGGCAAAGCCAATCAGCTTGGCCAGCAAGGCGCGACTGCGCAGCTCACTCATCGCCCGGCACTCCATAGCTTGGGGCCAGGGTCGGGTTCAGGGCGCGGGTCAGGTAATCCTGCAGTTGCGGCTCATAGGCGTTCCAGAGAGTTTGCAGCTCACCGATGGGGTTTTGTTCCGCCCAGTCCACACGCAGATCGACGATTGGCCAGACCAGCTCGCCCACCACCGACAGCGCTGCCGAATGCACAGCCCCTGCCTCCCCGCCTGCCGCCTGACCCGCTTGCAGTGCGCTGAGCAAACGCGCCGCCAGGCACCCTTCGCTGCGCTCAAACGCGTCGACCATGCGCTCGATCACGTTGCTGTTGGCCAGCAGGTTACCCGCCGCGACACACTGCTCGCCTGCCAAGGCGTTGTGTGTGCCCAGGGTGTGGTTGCCACTGAATACCGCAGTGCGCCCCTGTGCATCGACGACCGCTACCTGGCGGTACTGGCTGTAGCCATTGCGGGTCAATGCATGGTCCAGCGCCTGACTAGGCGTTAGCCCTTCACCCAGCGCATCGAGCACCTGCGGCCCGAGGGCTGGCAAGGTGATGTTCTGGCTCGACACCGCGCCGACACCCGAGCGCAGCCAGGGGCAACGAGCACCTACGGCGATGCTCGAAGAACTGATGGCAATACCCAGTTGGCCGGTTTCGGCACAGCGACCGACGATGGAGAAAGTCATGGCACGCTCCTTATTCGGGGATGACCGCAATCACGTCGATTTCCATCAGCCACTGCGGCTGGCCCAAGGCACTGACAACCAGGCCGGTAGAAATCGGGAACACGCCCTTGAGCCACTTGCCGACCTCCTGGTACACCGGTTCGCGGTAGCGAGGGTCGGTCAGGTAGGTAGTGGTCTTGACGATGTGGCTGAGGTCGCTGCCGGCCTCTTCCAGCAGTTGCTTGACGTTGCGCATGGCCTGCTCGGCCTGTGCCCGTGGATCACCCAGACCTACCAACTGACCGTTGAAGTCAGTGCCGACCTGGCCACGCACATACACGGTGTTGCCGGCACGGACCGCCTGGCACAGGTCGTTATCCAGGGTCTGGTTGGGGTAGGTGTCTTTGGTGTTGAACATGCGGATGCGGGTATGAGTAGGCATCAACGGACTTCCATAAGGCTGGCTGATTGAGGGGTGGTCCCGGGGGCGACGGCTTGGCGCTGCGAGGCATCCCGGTAATCGAAATAGGCGCGCTGCTTGATGATGTGCTCGGCGATATGCCGGGCGTCGTGCCACACACCCCAGATAAAGGCCGAGCCGCGACGGGCCAGCCATGGCAGGCCGACGAAGTAGATACCCGGCTCACTGGAGACGCCGCGCTGGTGCTGTGGTTTGCCGTCGGCCTTGAAGGCGTCGACCTGCAGCCAGCCGTAGTCCACCGAATAGCCAGTCGCCCAGATGATCGTGGTGACGCCGGCTTTGGCCAGGTCCAGTTCCAGGATTGGCTGAGTGATGCAGTCCGGGTCGGGGAGCATGATCCGCGCTTCCGGCTCTGCGGGCAGGTCCAGGCCATTGCGGGCAATGTACGCGTCGGCAGCGTCGAGCAGCGCCAGGTAGTTTTCATCACCCCGCGCAATGTTCTCGGCCAGGTTCGCCTCGAAGCTCACCACGCCGTCTTTGAAGGCTTTGGTCAGGCCAACGAGGGTCATGCCTTGCTGCGCCAAACGGCGGAAATCCACGGTATGGCCACCGCGCGCACCGCTGACAGCGATGGTCACGTGCTCCTTGCCTGGCTGCACACCCTCGGCGTCCCACAGGCCGAGCACACCCAACCACCAGCAAAAGTCGCGATTGCGGTACGCCCGTGGCGGACGGTCGTGAGCGCCCACCGACAGGTAGACCTGCTTACCGGCGCGCTGCAACTCGTCAGCGATCTGCACCCCGGAGGAACCCGCGCCGACCACCAGCACAGCGCCTTCGGCCAGTTGCTGCGGGTTGCGGTATTCGGCGGAGTGCATCTGCTTCACTGCGCCGCCAACCGGTGCAATGGTCGGAATCAGCGGGCGCTGGAACGGACCGGTGGCGACCACCACGTTGTTGGCTTCGATCACACCGTCAGAGGTTTCGATGGTGAAGCCTGGACGACCGACGTTGCGCTGAACCTGGGTCACCTCGACGCCGGTACGCACCGGTGCATTGAATTTTTTTGCATAGGCTTCGAAGTAGTCGGCCACCTGGTCTTTGGCGGCGAAGGCATCCGGGTCCAGGCCATCGAATTCAAGGCCGGGGAAACGGTCGTGCCAGGCCGGGCCATTGGCAACCAGCGAATCCCAACGACCGGTGCGCCAGGCTTCGGCGATACGGTTGCGCTCTACCACCAGGTGCGGCACGCCGAGTCGGCTCAAGTGTTCGCTCATGGCCACACCGGCTTGCCCGGCGCCCACTACAAGCGTGTCTATTGCTGTTTTATTGTTTGTCATCGCTGCGCCCTACTGAGGTTTCCCACGCGGATGGCCGTGGGTGGGTGTAGGCCGCATTCTGTGCAAAGGCTGACAAAGGCGAAATTATGATTTTTGTCGTTGCTAGAAAGTAAAAAGCTTCGAGGGTGCGCAACCCGCCAGCTAGGCGCCTGCACAGACTTTGCCAGCCCATCGATGCCGGCGTTTGAGCATCTGTCCGAGCCGATTGCGAATCACCAGAGCATCACCCAAACTGCCCTATTCACTCACCCAACACCTGCCACCATGTCAATCACGATTCGTCTTGCACGCCCGGAAGATGCACCGCTGCTTCCTGATGTCGAACGTTCTGCCGCACAAGCGTTTGTCAGCCAACCCGACTTGGCGTTTATCGCCAGTAGCCCGACCCTCAGCGTTGAAGAACACCTGTCGTTCATTCTTCAGCAGCGCGAATGGCTGGCGGTGGATGCCCAGGACCGCCCCCTCGGGTTTCTCTGTGGCCAGGACTGTGGCGCGCATTGGCACATTGTTGAGTTGTCCGTGCAGCAGTCAGCGCAGGGCCAGGGCCTGGGGCGGCGCTTGATCGGCGAGGCTGCAGCCTGGGCCCGCGAACAGGGTTATGCCGGGCTGAGCCTGACCACCTTCACCTCAGTGCCCTGGAATGCGCCGTTCTATGCACGGCTCGGGTTCAAGCAACTCGACCGGCCACAGCTCAGTGAATTCTTACAGCGCCAGCTCGCTACCGAGGCGTCCCACGGCTTGCCTGATCGGTGCGCCATGCGCCTGGACTTCAAGGCAATGGGATGGCCCCGGCGGTGTGGCCTAACGCCAAGCAATGGATCCACTAAAAATCAACCTTAACGACATGTTCGATAATCGCCCATCATTACGCCTTTAAATCACTGACATTATTGACGAGCACTTCTCTCCGCACATTTAATGGATCCATTAAATAACAACAATCGCTAGCCGGAGAGCCTTCATGTACCCCAAAAACACCTGGTATGTTGCCTGCACTGCTGACGAACTCAGCGATAAGCCCTTGGGCCGACAAATCTGCGGGGAGAAGATCGCGTTCTACCGCGCCCAGGAGGGTCGCGTCGCTGCGGTGGAAGATTTTTGCCCGCACCGCGGCGCGCCGCTGTCGCTGGGCTATGTCGAAAACGGCAACCTGGTGTGTGGCTATCACGGCCTGGTGATGGGCGGCGACGGCAAGACGGTAGAGATGCCTGGGCAACGCGTCAGAGGGTTTCCGTGCATCAAGCCCTACGCGGTGGTCGAACGCTATGGATTTGTCTGGGTTTGGCCTGGCGATCAGGCGCAGGCTGATCCCAACCTGATTCCGCACCTGGAGTGGGCCGTCAACGAAGACTGGGCCTATGGCGGCGGGCTGTTTCACATCGGCTGTGACTACCGCCTGATGATCGACAATCTGATGGACCTGACCCACGAAACCTACGTGCATGCCTCCAGCATCGGCCAGAAAGAAATCGACGAAGCCCCGCCGGTAACCACTGTCCACGGTGATGAAGTGGTGACTGCCCGGCACATGGAAAACATCATGGCCCCACCGTTCTGGCGCATGGCCCTGCGCGGTAACGGCCTGGCCGACGATGTGCCGGTGGACCGCTGGCAGATCTGCCGTTTCACCCCGCCCAGCCACGTACTGATCGAAGTCGGCGTGGCCCATGCCGGCAAAGGCGGCTATCACGCCGCGCCGCAGCATAAGGCGTCGAGCATTGTGGTCGACTTCATCACCCCGGAAACCGACACCTCGATCTGGTACTTCTGGGGCATGGCGCGCAACTTCGCCGCACAAGACCAGGCGCTGACCGAGAGTATCCGCGAGGGCCAGGGCAAGATCTTCAGCGAAGACCTGGAGATGCTCGAACGCCAGCAACAGAACTTGCTGGCCCATCCGCAGCGCAATCTGCTCAAGCTCAATATCGATGCAGGTGGCGTCCAATCACGCAAGATTCTCGAGCGCTTGATCGCCAAGGAGCGCGCCCCCGAGGCGCAGTTGATTGCCACCACCGTCACCCCGGCTTAATCCACCCACCTTCCGAGGACTGAACATGATCGATGTTGTGGTGGTATCGCGTAACAATGAAGCGCAAGACATCTGCAGCTATGAACTGGCCGCGGTCGATGGCAGCCCTTTGCCGGCGTTTAGCGCCGGCGCGCACATCGATGTGCAGTTGCCCGATGGCCTGATCCGCCAATATTCGCTGTGCAACCACCCCGAGGAACGCCATCGTTACCTGATTGGCGTGCTCAAGGACTCGGCCTCACGCGGCGGCTCGCGCAGCCTGCACGAACAGGTCCACAACGGTGCCCAGCTGCGTATCAGTGAGCCGCGCAACCTGTTCCCGCTGGCACACGGTGCCCGTCGCAGCCTACTGTTTGCTGGCGGCATCGGCATCACCCCGATCCTGTGCATGGCCGAGCATCTGGCTCACACGGGGGCGGATTTCGAGCTGCACTACTGTGCCCGTTCCAGCGAGCGCGCCGCCTTTGTCGAGCGCATTCGAACCGCGCCCTTTGCCGACCGACTGTTCCTGCATTTCGATGAACAACCTCAGACCGCGCTGAACGCTGCCCAGGTGCTGGCCAACCCGCAGGCTGATGTCCACTTATATGTCTGCGGACCCGGTGGTTTCATGCAGCACGTGCTCGACAGCGCCAGGGCGCAGGGCTGGCAGGAAGACCGCCTGCACCGTGAGTATTTCGCCGCCGCACCGGTCGACACCGGCAACGACGGCAGCTTTTCAGTTCAGATCGGTAGCACCGGGCAGGTCTTCGAAGTACCTGCCGAGCAAAGCGTGGTGCAAGTGCTGGAGCGTCACGGCATCGAGATCGCGATGTCGTGCGAGCAAGGCATCTGCGGCACCTGCCTGACCCGCGTGCTGGACGGGGTGCCGGAGCACCGCGACCTGTTTCTCACCGAAGAGGAACAAGCGCGCAACGATCAGTTCACCCCCTGCTGCTCCCGCTCGAAAACGCCGTTGCTGGTCCTGGATATCTGAACTGCGTCACGACGAGGGCAGAATGACCTTCATGCGCTCGTCGGTAATTGCCGCGCCGAAGGTTTCGGCGTAACGCAAGGTGGCATTGGCATGTTCGCGCATGATGGCTTCGGCGCGGGCGCCCTGCCCGTTGACCAATGCGTCGAACACCGAATGGTGCTGCATGTGCGCGTAATTGAAGCGCCGGTACTCACGCGCCAGGTCATGGCGATCCACTGCCAGTGCGGTCACTGAGGCGAAAGGTAGATGGTCGTTACGCGCCAGTGCATCCGCAATCGCCGGGTTGTGGCTGCCTTCGACAATCACCTGGTGAAAGCGCATGTTGAGGTCGTGATAGGCCTCAAGGTCTTCCTCGGTGACAAAGCCTTTGTCGAACAATTGATCGCCTTCGTGCAGGCAGCGCTGGAGGGTTTCCCGTGCTTCTGGCGACAAGCCCCGCTCAGCGGTCTGGCGGGCGGCCAGGCCTTCGAGTACGCCGCGCACCTCCACGGCCCCTGCGATGTCATCGGCGCTGACCGAGCGCACCTGAAAGCCCCGTCCGCCAAAACGCACCAGCAACCCTTCCTGCTCCAGGGTGCGAAACGCCATGCGCACGGGCATGCGCGAGACGCCGAATAATTCGGCGGTAGGGATTTCCATCAGCCGCGCACCGGCGGCGAGTTCGCCTGAAGCGATCATCTTGCGCAACGCGACCAGTACCAATTGACCGGGCTTACTCATCCAGGCAACTTCCAGAAAACATGGACTGTCATACTACCGCAAGCAATAGCGGCTGACACACTGGCAGCCCTCGTAGCCGCTGCCATCAGGCTCATCGCGGTGTCAGAGTTGCGACTGCGTTGCAGTCGATCGCAGCCTCGTGCCTCGGCAGCGGCTACGGCACAGGCCCCGTATCCACTGCTGTGAAACGGCCGCAAAACCTGGCCACCGCGATGTGTTAGGTGCAATGAGGTGACCTTCTTGCGACTGCGCTGCAGTCGATCACTGCCTCGTGCCAGAACAGGCCTCCGTAGCCGCTGCCGCAAGGCTGCGATCGGGCGTGAAACGGCCGCAGAACCTGAGCACCGCGATGTGTCAGGTGCAACGCGGTGACCACCTTGCGACTGCTTTGCAGTCGATCGCAGCCTCGTGCCTCGGCAGCGGCTACGGGGCTTAGAACGACAGCGGATAACTTACAATCAACCGCGTCTGATCAAAATCGCTGTTGAAACTGCGCCGGTTGGTGGCGTTGTTCACCCGGATGCTAAGGCTCTTGAACGTGCCACTCTGAAGGGTGTAACCGAGCTCGGTATCGCGCTCCCATTCCTTGCCATTGCTGCCCGCCTTGGTGGTGGCATTTTCACCGTGGCCATAGCGCACCATCGCCAATAACCCCGGTACGCCCATGGCGGCAAAGTTGTAGTCGTAACGCACCTGCCAGGAACGCTCATCGGCGTTACTGAAGTTACCGTTGAACATGTCGTTGCCCAAGGTCCGGCCACTGCTGCCATACACCGACATCCACTGGCTGTCACCACTGACTTTCTGCAACCCCAGGTACAGCGTGTGGCCGCCGGTCGCTGCCGACAGCAAGGCATAACCGGTGCGGCTCTGGATGTCACCGATGCGCGCTTGGCCGTCTTCCTTGTCGATGAAGTAACCGAGGTTGGCGCCCAGTACCCAGTTGCCCATTGGCTGTTTGTGCAGCACGTTGAAGTAGCTTTGCTGATAAATATCTTCAAGCTGCGAATGCCACGCACCGATCAACGTGCGCTGCTGGTTGAAGCGGTACTCGGCACCAGCGTAGTTGAACCCGTCAGACGTCACCCCCGGTGCTGCCCAGGCCGAAAGGTCCTGCATGTCGGAGGAGTTGCGCAGGCTCACCTCTCGGTACTGACCGGCTTGCAGGCTCAGGCCTTCGATTTCCCGCGAGTCGAGCATGCCGCCGCGAAACGTCTGCGGCAGCAAGCGACCATCGTCATAACGCAGCAGTGGAATGTCCGGCAACAGCTCACCCACCTTGAGCTCAGTGGCCGAAATGCGCATCTTGGCCGCCAGGCCAGCGCGCCCGAAATTGTCTGCCGCACGCCCGTCGTCGTGCACCGGCAACAGTTCGGAGCCGCTGACGTCACGGCTGCTGTCCAGCTTCACGCCAAACATGGCAATAGCATCCAGGCCGAAACCGACGAGGCCCGGGGTATAACCCGAGCTGAACTTGAGCGTGAAGCCCTGGGCCCACTCTTCGACCTTGCTCTTGGCCGCACCCGGGTCGCGAAAATCCCGGTTGAAATAGTAATTGCGCAGCAACAGGTCAGTCTTGGCATCCTCGAAAAAACCGCCGTCTGCTGCCCAGGCGGGCAGGCTCAAACCCAAAGCCAAGGTCGCGGTGGCGACGGATCGCGCCAGGGTGCAAGGAGTGTGGATCATTATTATTGTTCTCCGCTTTTCATGGGCGCAGCCGCTCCCCGACAGGCCGCTCAGGGCCCGTCCATCAACCGCTGCGTAAATGCCCGGCAAGGCCGGGCGACACTCAGTGACTCAGCGCATCAGAAGGGATACTGACGCGGTGAATGCTGCACGCTGATCCAGTGATCACGGGTGAACTCATCAATCGCCCAATCGCCATTGAAACGCCCGAGTCCGGAATTTTTCTCTCCGCCAAACGGCGCATTGGCCTCATCGTTGACCGGAATGTCGTTGATATGCGTCATACCCGCTCGCACCTGGCGGGCAAAGCGCACCGCACGCTCCAGGTTGCTGCTGAACACCGCACTGGAGAGCCCGAACTCGCTGGCATTGGCCAGCTCCAGGGCATGGGCTTCGTCGCGCGCACGGATCAGCCCCACCAGCGGCCCGAAGATCTCGTTGCGGGCCAGGTCCATGTCGAGGGTGACCTCACCATACACATGCGGCGCCAACAGATTGCCGTCCACTCCACCCTCGTACAGCGGCTCGGCACCTTCGCGACGGGCCAGGGCGATTTTCTCCTGCAAACCCTGCAGCTGACGCGCATTGATCACCGGGCCGATCACCGTTTCCTGCACATCAGGATCACCCACCGCCAGGCCCTTGACCCGCTCGACAAAGCGTTCGGCAAAAGCGTCGTAAAGACGGTTATCGACAATGATCCGGTTCACCGCCATGCAGATCTGCCCCTGGTGCAGAAACTTGCCGAACACCGCAGCATTCACCGCCTGCTCAAGGTCGGCATCATCCAGCACCACGAAGGGGCTGTTGCCACCCAACTCCAGGGCCACGTGCTTGAGGTGCTCACCGCCACTGGCGATACGGCCGATACCACGCCCCACCGGGGTCGACCCGGTAAAAGTGATCAGCGACGGCGTTTCATGTTCGACAAAGGCATCGCCGATCTCGCTGCCCGCACCGACCACCACACTGAGCACGCCTGCTGGTAGTCCGGCCTCTTCGAAAATTCGCGCCAACAGCAGCCCACCGCATACCGGCGTGTCGCTGGCAGGCTTGACCACTACGGCATTGCCCAGCGCCAAGGCCGGGGCAATCGAGCGCTGGGTCAGGTGCAGAGGGAAGTTCCACGGACTGATGACCCCGACTACGCCCAATGCACTGCGATACACGCGGCTTTCCTTACCCGGCACATTGGATTCGACAATGCGCCCGTGCACTCGCGAGGGGAAGGAAGCCGACTCCAGCGCAATCGCCCGCGCCGCGCCCCACTCCAGCTGTGCCTTGAGCCGGGTGCTGCCGGACTCGCGAATGATCCAGTCGATGATTTCCTCGCGGCGCCGGTCGAACACCGCCACCACCTGATGCAACACGGCCGCGCGCGCCGAGGGGCCAAGCGCGGCCCATTGCGGTTGGGCTCGAGCCGCTTCACGGTAGGCGGCGTCTAAGTCAACACGGCTTGCCTGAGGTATCTCCAGCAGCAGCGCATGATTGAACGGGTTGCTCACTCGCAGGGTTTTACCGGCCGTGCCGGCACGCCATTGGCCAGCAATCGGCTGCAGGTGAAGCTCACTGTAACGCGGGCAGGTATCGGACATGGAACACTCCTTGGACAGGGTCATTTCAAACAGTGGGTTTACTGGCGGCTTCAGGCTCGCAAGCCTGCTGTGGCGCACGCACCTGAATACAGACAATGGCCAGCGCGCCAATCACTCCCGGTAGAGCGAAGGCAAGGAAGTTCTGCTGGAAAGGCAGCTCCAGGGACAGCAGGCTGCCACCGAGCATGGGACCGGCAATCGCCCCCAGGCGGCCGACACCCGCCGCCCAGCCGAGCCCGGTGGAACGGATGTGCGCGGGATAGGCTATCGAGGCATAGGCATGAATGACCGCCAGCGTGCCAATGGTGGTGGCACCGGCGATCAACAGCAGCAGGTTGAGTAGCACAGGGCCTGGCTTGAACCCCAAGGCCGCCAGCGACAACGCCGCTAGCACAAAGAACAGCGCCAGGGTGCGTTGCACGCCAAGACGGTCGGCGAGCCAGCCGCCGAACAGCGCCCCCACCGTGGCGCCAATGTTCAGCGTCACCAGAAATGCAAGGCTTGAGCCCAGCGCGTAACCGCCGTGAGCCATCAGCTTGGGCAGCCAGGTATTGAGCCCGTAACTCATCAGCATGCACATGGCAAAGGCCACCCACAGCAGCACGGTTGCCAAGGCTCGGCCCTTGCTGAACAACTGAGGTAAACGAGCGGCCTGAACCTGTTTGTCGCTGCGGGGCAGACTCAAAGCCGTGCCTGGACGAAAGCCCGGATCGACCTTAACCAGCAGTTGATCCAGCTCGGCGCGGCGCCCCTTCAGTTCCAGAAACGCTGCAGACTCAGGCAGGTAGCGAAGCATGAACGGTACCGCCAGCACCGGCAGCACCGCGACGTAGAACACCGCCTGCCAGCCCCACTGGGGGATCACCGCAATCGCCAGCAAGGCCGAGAGCACCGCCCCCACCGAGTAGAAGCTGGACATCACAGTAATCATGGTGCTGCGTCGACCCTGGGGGGCGAATTCGCTGATCAGGTTGACGGCACTGGGCACCAGCGCGCCAAGGGCCAACCCGGTCACCAACCGGCAGGCACCAAGCTCTATCGGTGTGCTCGCGTGCCCGGTCATGAAGGCCGCCAGGCTGGCCATCAGCGTGGTGACAATAATCAGCTTGCGTCGACCGAAGCGATCCGCCAGTGGCGCAAGCAAGGTGCCGCCAAAGAGCATGCCGAACAGCGCGCAGCTACCCAACGTGCCGGCTTCCAGCGCACTCAGTTGCCACTCCTGCATCAGGCGCGGCACCACCGAGCCGTAGATCACCATGTCATAGCCATCGAACAGCATGATGAAACAGCCCCACAGCAGAATCAGCAGATGGGTGCGATTGAAGGGTGCAGCGTCGATCACTTCACTGACGGAAGTCGTGTTCATAGCCACCTCTATTTTTTATTGTTGTGTTGGCGCGGGCTTGCGCCGCCATTGCGGCTTAGGGCTCGATGGTGTGTGTTGGCACCTCAATCAGCACGGGCCGATTACCCGCCAACGCCTCACTGAACGCACGGGCAAATTCTGCCCCGGTCGCCGCATGCACCGCGTGGACGCCGTAACCCTGGGCGATGGCGCAAAAATCCAGGCCTGGCACGTCCAGCCCCGGCGCATCGCTGACGTTGAGCACATCGGCAAACCAGCGCAGGGCACCATAGGTACCGTTCTTGAGAATGATGAACACCACCGGAATGTTGTACTGCGCGGCTGTCCACAAGGCGGTGATGCCGTAGTTCGCCGAACCGTCGCCGATGATGCCGATGACACGTCGCGCGCTTGTTGCCAGTTGCACGCCGACTGCCGCCGGCAAGCCGAAGCCGAGACCGCCGGCAGCCGGAAAGAAGTAGCTACCCGGTTCGCGCATTTCCACGCGCTGCCAGAACGCGCCGACGGTGGAGGTGGATTCCTTGACGTAGATGGCATCCTTGGGGGCCAGCGCGTTGATCAGATCAAACACCGTTTCCGGGCGCAACAAGCCGCCCTCCTCGGCCACCGGCTGGGCGTTGGGCAAGGCCGTTGGCATGGCCCGATCGACGTACGGCACACTGTCGACCAGCGCCGCGAGGGTCTGGGCAATATCGCCGACCAGGGCATCGCCCATCGGCGCACGTGCAGCCTCCCCTGCATCGCAGGTGATGTGCAGCAACTGGCAATTGGCAGGCAAATAGTCGCCCGGCGCGTACTGGTGATAGCGAAACACCGGCGCCCCCACTACCAGGATCAGGTCATGATCGGCCAGGCAGCGGCTGATACCCGCAATCGCGGCGGGCAGCACCCCGCGAAAACAGGCGTGACGTGTCGGAAACGGACAACGCGATGCCGAAGGCGCCACCCAGGCCGGCATGCGCAGCTTCTCGGCAAGTTGCACCGCAAGGTGGTTGGCCGCGCTGCCATCAACGTCCGGCCCCAGCACCAACACCGGATTACGCGCCGCTGCCAGATGCGCGCAGAGCTGTTCCAGTTGCGCGACCGAAGGTAAGCCAGCACTGGCCACCTGACGCCGGGCCAGGTGCTCGACCCCGGCCGGCGCCTCACAGGCCCAGTCGTCATACGGAATCGACACATACACAGGCCCTCTGGGCGGCAGGCTGGCCATGTGAATCGCCTGGCTCAGTGTGCGTGGCACATCCTGCGCCGAGGCCGGCTCGTGGCTCCACTTCACCAACGGCTTGGGCAGTTGCGCGGCATCGACGTTGGCCAGCATCGCCTCCACGCCGATCATTGAGCGTACTTGCTGGCCGGCAGTAATCACCAGCGGGCTGTGGGAGTACCAGGCATTGGTCAGTGCGCCCATGCCATTGCCGGTGCCGGCGGCGGCATGCAAGTTGACGAAAGTCGGCTGGCCCGTGGCCAGGGCATAGCCATCGGCCATGCCTACCACCGCGCCTTCGTGCAGGCCGAGGATGTAGCGAAAATCGTCTGGAAAGCCCTTGAGAAACGGCAGCTCGTTGGAGCCTGGGTTGCCGAAAATCGTGGTCAGGCCGTGCTGGCGGAGAATGTCGTAGGAGGCGCGGTGAACCGTTTTCATAAAGACCCTTGCAGCTCGTTTTTAGAATTTGGGTTACTTTTGCAGTCACCGCTCAATTGATCAAATTGATACTATCTCTATAAAAAATAAAACTGATCTATATCACTGTGTGCACTTCGAGGCCCCATGAGCCATATCGACCTGAACCTGATCCGCACCTTCGTCACCCTCTACGAAGCCCGCAGCGTGACCCTGGCTGCCGAGCGCCTGTTCGTCACCCAACCCTCGGTCAGCTACGGCCTGGCGCGGCTGCGTGAGCTGTTTGGCGACCCTCTGTTCAGTCGCACCCGCGACGGTATCCAACCCACCTTTGTCGCCGACCAGCTGTACACCACACTGCGCGACTCGCTGACCCGCATCGAAAGTGCGGTGCAGAGCACCCGTGTTTTCGACCCGGGTACCACCGAGCGCAGGTTTCGCATTGCCCTCTCGGACCTGGGTGAAATGGGTTTCTTGCCGCTCATCCTCGCGCGCCTGAACCGCGAAGCGCCGCACGCCGAAGTCGAGGTGCTGCCGTTGCAGGTAGACCAGGTCGGTGAGTGGCTGGCTTGCGGCAAGATTGACGCCGCCATCTGCCGCCCGCCGGTGCCTGGCACCCGCAGTCAGGTACTGATGCGCGAGCGCTATGTCTGCCTGTTGAGCGCCGACCACCCACGCATCGAGCGCGAGCTGAGCCTTGAACAGTTCGTTGCTGAGCGTCATATCACCGTCACCCGCACCACCGGTCACGGCAGCGTCGAAGATGTGTTGAACAGCATGCAGGTGCAGCGGCGGATCAGCTTGCAGGTCCCGCATTTTTCGGTGCTGCCGAAGATCATTCCCGGTACCGACTTGCTCGCCGTCCTGCCTGCGCAGATCGCCCGGCTGTTCGTTCAGGAAGGCGGGTTGAAAATGCTGGAGTTGCCCTTTCAGGTGGCCGAGTTCAACGTCTCGCTGAACTGGCACCCCAACAGTGACAACGCCGCCGCCCTGCAGTGGTTCTGCACCACGGTCGCTGAGGCGATCATCGACGGCCAGGCCTAAGCCCCGGCCATCATTGGCTGCACCGGTGTTTGCGCGGGCTTGAGCAACAGCAGGCAGCCCGCGGCTATGACAAAGACCGCGGCAAACACCCCATACAAATGCAGCGGTTGCCAGCCGTCATCGAGCAACACACCGGCCACCGTCGGCGACAGGATTGCGCCGATCCGACCAATGCCGATGCCCCAACCAACCCCGGTGGCGCGTACCGAAGCGTCATAGACCACCGGTGACAACGCATAGAGCCCGGCCACGCAACCGTTCGAGAACAACCCGATCAGCAAGCCGAGCCCCAGCGCCGCCAGGATCGATGACCCGCTGCCGACAAACAGCACCAGCAGCGCAGCGGTGATCAGCATGAACAATGACAACACCCGGGTAAGCGGCCAGCGCGAGGACAAGCCGCCGATCAATGCCGCGCCAAGGATGCCGCCGACGCTCAGCAGCACCCCACCAGTGATGCCCTGCTGGGCCGACAAGCCGGCGGCCACGAGCAACTTCGGGGTCCAGCTCATGATGAAATAGAAGCCAAACATCACCAGGAAAAAAAGCAACCAGATCAGCAACGTAGTGCGGCGCATGGCAGGTGTCAGCAACTGCCTGAACCCGGTCGCGGCACCCGCCTCCTTGACCTGTAGCGGCGGCAGCTGTGCCAGCAGCGGCTGCCCGAGCCGCACGGCCAGGTGATTGACCCGCGCCAGCGCATTGGCCGGGCGCCGCGCCAACAAAAAGTCCAGCGATTCTGGCAACCACAGCAACACCAGAGGGATCACCAGCAAAGTGACAATGCCGCCAAACAGGAACACCGAACGCCAGCCCCAATGACTCAACAGCCACACCGCCAGCAGGCCGCCGAGGGTCGCGCCCAGGGCATAACCGGTGGACTGCAGGCTGACCGCCAGCCCACGCCAACGCTTGCTGGCATATTCACTGGCGATGACATTACTGCTGGCAAGAATGCCGCCGATGCCCAACCCGGTCAGGCCGCGCAACAGCGCCAGTTGCAGCGGGCTCTGGCTCAACGCCGAAAGCAACATACCGACGCCCGACAGGGCAAGGCAAAACAGGATCAACGGGCGACGGCCAAAGCGGTCGGCCCAGGGGGCGATAAACAGCGAACCGGCAGCCATGCCGAACAAGCCAGCACTGAGCAACAGGCCGACCTGCGCCCCTCCCAGGCTCCACTCTGCTGAAACCGAGGCGGCAGTGAATGCCATCACCAACACGTCAAAGCCGTCGATCATATTCAGCACAATACAAATGCCGATGGCCAGGCACTGGAACCTACCCATCGGGTCGTTATCGACACGCTGCTTGAGATCAATAGTCATGGGGTCACCTGTGGGTCGGTGGCGACCAGAGGCGAGAGGACGCAGATGTACGTGCACACGCAAAGAAAGCGGCGGGAACCCCGGGAGTTCCGCACCCTTGATAAGCCATTCATGACTGAACCCTTTTTGTAATTGTTATCGCCTACGGGCAGGAGGGCTCCCGCCGTCGTCAGGCGCTAATCAATCAGATAATGGATCCATAGACAACCGGGTATCTCTAGCCGGTCATGAGTGGCGAAAGGCAGAAACCGTTAATCATTCTTATGGGTTATAAGTAATTATCTTATTTATCAGCATGTTAGATAAATGTTAGCGTGAACACATTTCTGTTCGATTATCGCCCTGCAACGGAAGGATAGCGTTGAGACACTGGATCCATTAACCCTCAAGCAGGCGCAACCGCTCAATGGTCTTTTCTGCCTGGTTCAGTTGCGCCTCAAGCTTGCCGATCAGTTGCAATTGCTGACGTAATTCGGTCACCCGCTCAGCCAGGCTCAGCGCCAGGTTCTGGTTCTGTTTCTCCAGCTCAGTGCGCGAACCTTCCAGCTGCGCCAGATTCACCTCCAGCCCTTGGATCTGTGCCTGACGGCGCTCACACTGAGTTTTGAATGTGCGCTGGGCATCCTTCAGCGTGCGGATCTGCACCAACAAGCCTTCGTTGTCACGGTTCAAGCGCGTCAGCTCGTCCTGTTTAACGATCAAGGTTTGCTGCAACTGACGTAACTCGACCTGCAGTAGCTGCGCTTGTCCTTCATGACGGCGCTGCTCTTGCTCGCGTTGTTCAGGGCTGGCGTTGTGCGCCAGCGTTTGTCGCTCCGCCTCAAAAGCGCTACGCGCCTGCTCGATGCGTGCCTCCCCTTCTTCGCGTATTTGCTCAGCCAACTGCTCAACCAGCGTTGTCAGCGCATCGCTGAGAGTGGGCGCACTGGCCCGCTGTACCGGGAGCTGACTGTTCAGCTCTTTCAGGTAGCGATGAATAGTGGTTTTTGAACCGGTATTGCCCAGTTCGATACGTACTGCATCGATGCTCGGATTGAGGCCGCGGGCCAGTAGCGCCTGACGCGCCTTCTGCACTACCGCCTTGTTGATGCCGCCGCGAGCCATGCTTACCCCTATCTTTTCGTAATGTGGTACGTACTATGTATTTACATGGTATCTGAATACGAAAAATGATGCGTAGAAAGCATTCATTACGATGAAATAATCGCGGCGTGCTGCGGATCGGCATCTGGTGTGGGTTTCGCGGTGATGCGCAGGCGGTGCTCAGTAGCGCACCGACGCAGCTCACCCACACCGCTCAATGAGCTGATTTGCTGGCACAACCCCAAAGTCGAGCGATGTCGCCAGCCCGCGCCTGCAGCAGTACCGCAGCATGGGCGCAGGCGTACTCAAGGCTCATCGGCCCACTTGTCAGCGCAAATGCGGCATCGATACCATGATGGTACAGCTGCTCATAGCCCTCCCCCAGTGTCCCGGCAATCACCACCACTGGCACACCATGACGCTTGGCGATGCGAGCGACGCCAAACGGGGTCTTGCCGCGCAAGGTTTGCGCATCGAAGCGACCTTCGCCGGTAATGACCAGGTCAGCACCCTGCACCGCTGCGTCGAGCCCGGCCAGTTCCGCCACCACGTCGATACCCGGCCGAAAAGCCGCGTGCATGAAGGCCTTGGCCGCAAAGCCCATGCCGCCGGCCGCGCCGCAGCCTGGAAAGTCGCGCACGTCCTCACCCAGCAAGTGCGCGCAATGGTCAGCAAAATGCCCCAAGGCGTGGTCCAGCCACTGCACCTGCTCAGGGCTGGCACCCTTTTGAGGGCCAAAGATAGCCGAGGCACCGTTGCAGCCGCACAGCGGATTGTCGACGTCGGCAGCCACTTCCAATTGCACCTGGAGCAAGCGCGGATCAAGCTCACTGGCATCCAGGCGCACCAACTGGGCCAATGCCAAACCACCCTCGGCCAGTGGCTGATCGAGTGCATCGAACAGGCGCAGCCCCAACGCGCGCAGCATGCCACTGCCGCCATCGTTGGTGGCGCTGCCACCGATGGCCAGGATGATTCGCCGCGCCCCAGCATCGAGGGCGGCACTGATCAACTGGCCGGTGCCATAGGTACTGCTGCGACAGGCATCACGCTGGCTGAGGCTGAGCAACTGTAGGCCGCTGGCCTGGGCCATCTCGATAATTGCCGTGTGATTGTCGGCCAGCCAGCCCCAACCGGCTTGCACAGGCTCGCCTAACGGGCCTTGTACTTGCTGATAACGCAGCTCGCCGTTACAGGCGGCGATGATCGCCTCCATGGTGCCTTCGCCACCATCCGCCATCGGGCACTTGAGCAGTTGCGCGGCGGGCCAGACATCAGCGAGCCCCAGGCCAATGGCATCGGCCACGCCTGCGGCGCTGAGGCTGTCCTTGAACGAGTCGGGGGCGATGACGATTTTCATGCGGATTCTCCTGCTGCAGATCGTTGCATGCTGACAGCTAGGCCGCCTGCGCGCTTGTGTCGGATGCACAAAGGCTGCACACAGGCTTTGGTCAGTTTGCCCAATCAGGCGTCGGCAGGCAGCAATTGCAAACCCAGATACAGGCTCAGTATGCCGTCCAGGCGCAAGGGATCGACTTCACTGAGTTCGGCAATGCGCTCCAGGCGGTAACGCAGACTGTTGCGGTGGATGCCCAGGGCGTCGGCGCAGGCCTGGCTCTGGCCATCGTGGGCACACCAGGCGCGCAAGGTAGCCAACAGCTGACCGCTATTGTCTTTGCCGCGAATGCGCTGCAACGGTTCGAGCAACTCGTCCAGGGCGTCATCGTTGCGGTGACGCCAGAGCAGCGCCGGCAGGCGGTAGCGGCTCAAGGTAAGGATCTGTTCGGCTGGCAGCACTTCACGTCCGTAGGCGAGCAAATCACGCACCCGGCGATAGCCACGGCGCAACTGTTCAAGGCTCTGTGCGGGCGAGCCGCTGGCCAAGCGTTGCACCTGCCAGGCATGGCGCTGGAGCTTCTCCAGCAGGCGCGGCTCATCCAGAGTAACGCTGGCCGGGCGACACCAGAGCAGCGATTGACGCGCGGGGCTGACACACCAACTGTCCGGATAACGGCTCATCAGCCAACTGGCCAAGGTCTCGGCGGTAGATCCGGCATCCAGTTCAAACAGGCAAGGCACCCGCGGCAACTGGGGTTTGAGCCCCAACTGCCGGGCTTCATCAACCAAGCGCGGCGAATCCCCTGAACCGCCGAGCAATAAGGCCAACAGGTCATCGCAGCGCTGCCGTCGCCATTGCTGCTCGACCTGTAGATGGCGCTGGGCCAGGAGCATTTCGGCGGTCATGCGCACCAGCTCGGCGTAGGTGCGCAACTGTTGTGGCTCGCCCGTCAGGCCCAGTACGCCGATCAAGCGTCCGTCGAGCATCAGCGGCAGGTTGACGCCCGGCTGTACCCCTTTCAGGCACTTGGCTGCATCAACATCCAATTCGACGATCCGGCCATTGGCCAACACCAACTGGGCGCCTTCGTGACGAGTATTGATGCGCTCCGGTTCACCGCTACCAAGGATCAGCCCCTGGCTGTCCATGACGTTGACGTTGCAGGGCAAAATGGCCATCGCGCGATCGACGATATCTTGCGCCAGGTCATGGTCCAGTTCGAACATAGGAGGATCCTTGTTGTCGCAATGATTGGTCCGGGGCACAGCAAGCCACCGAAAATGCTGTGCATAAGCACAAAGACAGCCACGGTCCGCTCACCGAGACTCATCGCGAGCCACCTCAACGCAGGCGGCGGCGATAAACATAACAACAGAGAGCAAATCATGTCATACAGCCCTGCCCCTGACCAAGGCCAAGACGACACCC
>RCUT01000284.1_pt1 | contig 27452 bp, 27 predicted proteins | sample 2166171 | NCBI WGS metagenome assembly RCUT01 (sample SAMN09932757, study PRJNA488358) | compost metagenome | isolation source: compost soil in 4-hydroxybenzoic | place: Germany: Experimental Botanical Garden | reverse complement strand
CGCTCTATGAGGAAGGCCGCCCGATCATCGCATTGTGCGCCGCTGGCATCGTTATCCGCGCGCTTGCATCCCTTCTGCAAAACAAACGGATAGAGCCGCCGGTTCTGGTCGTTGCAGAAGACGGCAGTGCTGTCGTGCCGTTGCTTGGTGGCCTTTCTGGCGTCAATGATGTGGCGCGAACAATCGCTCACGCGCTCGCAGTAGCCCCTGCAATCACCACGACGGGCGAGCTGCGCTTTGGTATCAATCTGCTACATCCGCCCGCAGAATTGACCCTCGCCAATCCTGAATCCGCCAAAACCTTCATGTCCGATCTGTTGGCTGGAAAAACCTTATGCCTCAATGGGCAGTCTCGCTGGCTCGCAGCATCAAAATTACCGTTCTCTGATAATGGGCAACTCACAATCAGCATCACGCCTGAAACGCGCGCGCCGCAGGCAAATGAGCTGGTCTATCATCCCCGAACAATTGCTATTGCAATCGAAAAGCCGACAGAAGACCTGACAAGCCTGATCGGGCAAGCACTTGATCATGCTGGCTTATCCAGGGATTCCCTCGCCTTGCTTCTCGCTCACGAAAGAGATTGCGAGTCACTGCATATTCATCAGGTAGCACAGGCACTCAAAACACCATTGCGCTTTGTGACAGGCAATGCCGATCTTGCGATGGCCTCTGTCGAAAACCCTGTTCAGTGCATTAGGGACGAAAAACTGACACTGGCTGTCGCACCTTCACCGGCCGATGTTCTCTTCATCGGGCGCAAGCGTGGCAAGCTGACTGTGGTTGGCCTTGGCCCCGGCGCACGAGACCTGATGACACCCGCTGTCCAGCGCGATCTGGAACAGGCCGAAGATGTGCTTGGCTATGAAACCTATGTGCGCATGGCTGGCCCGTTCCGGGACGACCAGATCATCCATATGACCGACAATCGCGAGGAAATGCAGCGCGCACGCCATGCATTTGAACTCGCGGCTTCAGGCCGTGATGTGGTGATGGTATCGTCAGGCGATCCGGGCGTATTTGCCATGGCAGCAGCGGTTGTCGAAGCACTGCATGAATCATCCGATCCGTCATGGCATGGTGTTGAGCTGGTCATCCAGCCCGGCATTTCGGCGGCGATGGCTGCGGCTTCCCGCATCGGCGCGCCGCTTGGGCACGATTTCTGCATCATCTCGCTTTCCGACAATCTCAAGCCCTGGGATGTGATCGAGAAACGTCTGGCGCTGGCAGCACAAGCCGATCTGGCCATGGCTTTCTACAATCCTATTTCCAAAGCTCGCCCGCATCAGCTCGGTCGTGCACTGGAAATTCTCCGGCAATATCGTGATGCTGAAACGCCCGTCGTGCTTGGCCGCGACATTGGCAGACCTGCGGAAACTACGCGTGTCACAACGCTGGGTGAACTCACACCCGATGATGTCGACATGCGAACTGTGGTGATTGTCGGCTCGTCCCACACTGTTCATTTTCCGCGAGCGGAGGGCGGAGAATGGGTCTATACGCCGCGATGGTATGGCGAAAAACCGGACAAATGAACAGAAACAAAAAGGCAGGGAAATCCCTGCCTTTTTCGTATGTTATGAAGTTTTATTGAATCACTTCTTCTTCGACTTCTTCGGTGCAGCTGGCGCAACCGATGCGGCCTGAGCAGCAGCAGCTTCAGCAGCGACCTGATCTGCGCTCTTTGGCGAAGTATCGATAACCGAGCGAACCGAACCGTTCGCAGAAACCTGACAAACTGCTGTGCGCAGATCGACCTTCAGATCAACATCTGTACCGCCGCCGGCGCCCGGACGGGAGTTAACCGCGCTGATGACACGTTCAGGCAAGAAATATTTGTTGGCAGCAGCGGTAATGCAAGGCTGGGCCAGCGAAGAATCAACCGTTGCGGTCGGAACGAAACGTGGCAGCGATATGGTCGACGCAGTGACCGGTGCCTCGGACTTGCCGGGAACCGTCGCATTTTGCGTGGTTGTCGTACAAGCGGCAGCCAATGGAGCCAGCATGGCAATGACAAAAAAACGGGCTCCGATGCGGGTGCGTCCGTACATGATCAACCTCTTACGATCTGCTGATTAGGTAAAATTTTAACTGAGATAACTATTCGCTTTTGACGGATTGTCGAGTGGCAGGAAGGCCACATTGCCAGTTTTTCGATTCACATCCACAAAAGCATCATCATTGTTTCGCGAATATCCAGTTCAGCATCTCCCGCCAGTCACTCATTCGTATCGGCGTTCCATGATTGCCACTTTCGAAGCGTCGGAACTGAACAGGATATCCGGGAACATTCTTGCGTATGTCGCGATAAAAGGCCTCCTGCTTGTCAATTGCGAAGACCGGATCACGACTGCCATGCCCGAAAAATACCGGCACGCGTTTCTTGAATGCAGGTGATTTGAAAAAATCACTATCCCATAATGATCCCAACAAGATCAGACCAGCAAGCTGATTGGCCGCCTTCTCATTCGAAGCAATACGCCAGCAGAGAGCACCACCCTGCGACCCACAAGCAAGGACGAGCGGGGCCGATGGCGACGTTGCCTTTGCAGCTTCAATAAGTCCCGCAATCTGCGCTTCACCTGTCGTCGCAAAATCCTTGAAGTCCGGCGTCAGATAAAGCCCGCCATTGAGCGCAGCTAAATTCTTCACACGGTTGAAATTGCCGCCGAAAGTAAAATCATTCATGCCCTGCAGGCGGTTACCACCGCGCCCATGCAGATAGATGACGATAAAAGCCGCCCCTTGCTGCTTTCCAGCAGCCATGGCCTTTACTGGTCCTGCTGCTGTCTGAAAGACGACATCTTTCTGGTAAGCACGCGCTTTCAGCGAAACATAGGCGTCTTTAACGCGCTTTTCGGGCACAGCATCGCGGCCATTGATGTCACGCATTTCATTGTAATCAATGACTTTATAATCGCCATTGTCAGCGCTGTTCAAAACACCCGGATAGGCAAAATAACTGTCTTTGAAAGGTGGAAGCGGTCCTTGTGCGAGGGCTGAACTGCCGAATGTCAGCAAAAGCCCTGCAATTAATCCAATTCGTTTGTGCATTACCCCTCCCAAAAGCACATTCAAAGCTCAAGCGTATGATAACGACGATTGAGATAGATCAGTGCCTCTTCATCTGCATTGGAGCGCAATCCCACCACTTCACCAAACAAAACGTGGTGTGTGGAATGATCCTGCACACTGACAACCCGGCAATCGAAAACCGCCAACGCGCCTCTCAGCGTCGGCGCACCTGTCGCAAGCACGTCCCACGCGGCGAGTTCAAAGCGCTCATCCTGTGTAAGGCCGATACGGCCCGAAAAGGCATCCGCAAGCTGCTGGTGTGATCCTGCCAGCGTATTGACCGCAAAAACCGCATTCTTGATGAAAAGCAGGTTATCCTCATGCATTTTCTGCAAGCAGATCAGCAGAGTCGGAGGATTATCCGAGACCGAGCAAGAAGCTGTCAGAGTAAGTCCACGTCTTCCAGCAGAACCGGCTGTGGTTACAACCTGTACCGCGCCCGCATAGTGGCTCATCGCATCACGATAAGTCTTAGGTTCTACCGGCACAGTATTTGAGGTGATGTTTTTATCTGTTTGCACGTCAGCAAGCATCCGTATTGTCTGACAGGCTTCCACAGACCAATATCTGTTTACCTGTATACATATACGGGCATTGCACAAAGGCGAGGAAACCGCTACCCACTTTTCGTTCAATTAGCCATGAAATGTTTGATGAAGATAAATCGCGTGATCAAACCAGTGCCATTGCCGGGACGACATAAAGCGGCTCTCTGCCCGGAATTACGCGTGCACAACTTCACGAAGATATTTATCGCCGCACTGTCGGTTTTCACGATGCTTTGCCTGCCGACCATAGCGCAGGAAAACCCAACCGGAATACGCATAGGAGTTGCAGCGCCTTTGAGCGGTGGATTTGCCCCACTCGGCAATCAGCTTATCGATGGTGCACTCGTGGCGGCAACCGCGAAGAACGCTGAACTTATCGTCGCGGACGATCGCTGCAATGCCGAAGGGGGCAAAGCAGCTGCAGAAAGCTTCATCGCTGGCAATGTACAGATAGCTACAGGCTTTCTTTGTTCCGAAGCGCTGGAAGCTGCTCTGCCTTTATTGAACCAGCGCAATATTCCGGTCATTACTTCGGGCGTCAGTGACCCGACGCTGACAGAAAAGCGTTCTGCCACCCCGCTCCCTGTGTTTCGTCTGACAACCGGCCTCGATAAAGAGACGCTCGCCACAGGTAGTTTTCTAGGCAGTATCTGGCGTTCCCAGCCCTTTGCCGTCATTGACGACGGTACAATTGAAGGCCGTGAGCGCGCATCGCATGTTTTGGCCAACCTCAAAGAACAGCAACTTCAGCCGGTCTTCACCGATACTTATCGACCGGGCCTAGAAAATCAGAATGCGCTTGTTGCCCGCCTGCGCCGTGCAGGCGCAACACATGTTTATGTCGGCGGAGAGCGCGATGATATCGCGGCAATTGGCGCGAGTGCTGCGACACTCAAATATCCGCTGATGATCGCAGGTGGCAGCGTTTTGAATGCAGCACCTAGCACACAGCCATTAAGCGCAGACACGCTGATGATCGCGCCGTTAAAGCCACAGGATCTTTCAACTGCAAAGCCTGCCGTTGATGCAATCAATCGGGCCGGAAAATTGCCAGAGGCCTACTCAGTCATCGGATTTGCCACGATTGAACTGGCGGAAGCGGCTATCAGGCAGGCGACGGATCAGAAGCAGCCTTTGATCGATATTCTGCGCGACAATTCTTTCGAGACATCGCTTGGCACGCTCAAATTCGATGGCAATGGTATGCGCACAGACAATCCAAATCGTCTGCAACGCTTTGATGGAACGCAGTTTATATCAGCTGACTGATAAGCCCTATCAGGCTCGCGACGATCAATATCCCTGTCATCAGGCTCATCAATGTCCAGAATAATTGAATTGCCGCGTCAATATCTTCGGCATTCACATCGCGCTTGCCGTCGCTGTTAAGCATAGGTCCTTCGACCTTCTCTGTTCCATATTGGCGGGGACCGGCAAGTGCCAGTCCAAGTGCGCCAGCAAACGCCGATTCCGGCCAGCCGGCATTGGGCGAACGATGCAGACGCGCATCGCGCCACATCACAGCAAATGCACGCTTTCCCGTCTCCTTATTATGAGTGAAAGCAGCAGCCAGAGCAGCCAGCAACCCGGTCAGGCGCGCGGGAATATAGTTCACCACGTCATCAAGGCGCGCTGCGAACCGTCCAAAATGACGATAGCGTTCATTCAGGTGACCTATCATCGAATCGGCGGTATTGATGAGCTTATAGGCAAACAGGCCCGGCAATCCGCCGAGGAGGAACCAGAACGCAGGCGCAACAATGCCATCCGACGCATTTTCAGCGAGGCTTTCAACTGCCGCCCGGCTGACTCCGCCTTCGTCAAGCTGTTCGGGGTTGCGCCCGACAATCATCGAAACCGCTTTGCGGCCACCTTCGATCCCGTCTTCACGCAGACCATTTGCCACCGCCTTCACATGATCGGCGAGGCTCTTTTGTGCCAGAAAGACCGCGACGATGACGATCTCAATCAGTGCGCCAGCCGAGCCGAGGAACGGTAGAAGATTTTCGATAGCCAGTCCGATAAATACGCAAAGGGCTACCAGTCCGATGGTGAGCCACATGCCATTGCGGCGCAGCGCTTGAACCGAAAGCTTATTGTTGTTGAAACGCTTTTCACCCCAGCTGATTGCCTTTCCGAACAGTACGACCGGGTGCGGAAATCTTTGCCAAAGCAATGGTGGGTCGCCAACGACGCGATCCAGAACAAGCGCTAATGAAAGAACAATCAGCTTTATTTCCATAGCCTTGCCAGATTTCCCTGAATCAATCTTTCAAGCGCAGAATATCACGCAACGCCTGCTCAAGACGTGCAAAGGCGGCTTGATCGGCAGCAAGTCCAATGCGCAGCCATTGCGGCGCATAGGCGAATTTTCGCACCAGAATGTGTTTTTCACAAAGCGCATCATATATCGCATGAGAATCGCGGTGCGCGACCAAAGTGAAGAGTGCCGTGCCACCCACTTCCCGCAAGCCGCATCGCGTCAGAACCGTTGCGAGTTCCGCCCGCCGCCAATCGATGCTTTCACGAAACCTTTGTAATTCCGTATCATCTTCAAAGGCATGTTCGGCTATCGCCAAGGCAGGTCCAGACACGGCCCATGGGCCAAGACGCTTAGTTACTTCCTCCACGATTTCCGTGCTTGCAAGCAGGAAACCAAGACGGACGCCTGCAAGACCAAAAAACTTGCCGAAAGACTTCAGCACAATCATCGGTGCTGTGGCAGCCTGGGCCGCAACACTCACCTCGACATGCGGATCAGCAAAGGCTTCATCAACAACGAGAAAACCGCCACGCTCGCCAAGTGTCATCGCCAACTCAAGCAGATCAGGACGCGCGATAATTCGCCCATCCGGATTGTTCGGATTAACGATTGTGACAACGCGCGCATCTTGCGGAATATCTTCAAGCGTCGCACATTCGACCACGTTCCAGCCCGCGCTCGCAAAAGATGCAGCATGTTCCTGATAGGTTGGGCCTAAAATAGCGACGGTAGAAGGTTTGGCCAGCGTCGGGATAAGCTGAATAAGCGACTGGGTTCCGGGTGCTGCCACAATAGAGGCATCATCGGCAACGTTGTAATATCGCCGTGCTGAGACAAGAACCCGCTTCAGAAGCCCCTCGTCGGGTAATCGGTTCCAAAGTGCAGGCGTGAAATCCGGCAGAGGAAAGTGCTCAGGATTGATGCCCGTTGAAAGGTCGAGCCACTCTTCCGCCTTCCCGCCAAATCGGGCCATAGCACGATCCAGCGCACCACCATGTTCAATATGCCTGTTCACGCATCTTCTCCGCTGAAATCAATCACATGCATGAATGAGCCGGAAACAGAGCCAACACGCAGGCCGGCTTCACCGCACCCTTCGCCCATTGCATCGCGTACTTTGAAAAGTCGTTCGGCATCCCCTTCACGCACAATCGTCGCATAGTGAAATTCATGTGCCTTGAGCGGCATTTGCCAGGGCGCACCAGCCAGTGGTGCGAGTGACCGATAGCCAAGGTGAAGCTTTCTTTTGGCGAAGCTTGTCTCAAGCGGCAGAAGTCCCAGCATCGGGTGGCTCATGCCTTGAGCATCTTCCAGCGCGTCACCAAGCACCATATAGCCACCGCATTCGCCATAGACGACAACGCCCTTTGTTGCCGCAGCCCTCATGCCCGACTGGAAGTTTTTGGCAGAAGCAAGGTTGCCTGCAAAAAGTTCGGGATAGCCGCCAGGCAGATAAATCGCATCGGCATTTTCATGTGGTGCTTCATCAGCCAGCGGCGAGAAAAACGAAATCTCAGCCCCCCGCCTGCGCCATCCTTCAAAAAGATGCGTATAGGCAAAAGCAAACGCATCATCACGCGCCACAGCAATGCGGTCACCCAATGGCTTGAGACGCGCCACATTGGCCATCGCCGTATGACGCTTCGGCCCCGACCAGATATGCGCAAGTGCTGCAAAATCGAACCGCTCTTCCAAAACATCGGCTGCGTGATCGAGAAACCTTTCCAGATCAGCATGTTCACCGGCCTGCACAAGCCCCAGATGACGCTCGGGCAAGACGAGTTCCTTGTCACGTGGGATCGCACCCAGAACGGTAATGCCGAGCGGCTTCAATGCTTCGCGCAGCATCATTTCATGACGCGCACTGCCCACACGGTTCAGTACAATACCGGCTATCAACACATCCTTGCGAAACTGGCTAAATCCAGAAACAAGCGCTGCAATAGACTGCGACTGCTTTGCACAATCCACGACCAGCACCACCGGCAGATCAAGCACCTTTGCAAGATCAGCCGACGAGCCTTTGCCATTCATGGCCCCGTCGAACAGACCCATCATGCCTTCGGCAACAAGCAGTTTACCACCTTCGGTCATACGCGAAGAAAGCGCGCTGATAAGTTCAGGCCGCATGCCCCATGGATCGAGGTTGAAGCATTCTGCCCCGCTCGCAGCCTTATGATAAGCGGGATCGATGTAATCCGGCCCTGCCTTGACTGGAGCAAGTGTTACACCACGACGCTTGAGCGCCCGCAGCAGACCAAGCGTGATAGTTGTTTTACCAGATCCCGATGCCGGGGCTGCAATCATAAAGCCATTCATGCGCTTTGCACTCCACGCTCTTTCTGATTGAGATGTAGCGGATCACTTATGAGCTGCCGTCCACCCTCGGCACCCAGCCAATCGAGGCCAGAGCGCAACCGTACAACCTCACCCACAACGACGATTGCAGGCGGATTGAGGCCAGCCGCCTCCACATCTGAAACGGCGCGTGCCAATGTTGTCTCCAGAACCACCTGTTCCGGCAAGCTGGCATTACAAACGAAGGCTACCGGCTCATCCGGTGAGCGTCCGGCGGCCATCAGCCGTGCTGTGATAAGATCGATATGCTTCATCGCCATATACATCACAATAACCGGAGAAGACTGTGCAATGCCCTCCCAATTAATGCGGTCAGGCACCAATCCGGTTGCGTCATGCCCTGTCAGAAAGGTGACGGATTGGTTGATCTCGCGATGCGTGGCAGCAATGCCTGCATAGGCAAGACCACCTATGCCCGCCGTAATGCCCGGAACAATCCGAAATGGGACACCATGTTCAACAAGCGTCAGCGCTTCTTCGGCTCCGCGCCCGAAGACAAATGGATCACCGCCCTTGAGGCGCAAAACCTTCTTGCCCTCTTTGGCAAGTTCAACCAATCTCAACGAGATATCACGCTGTTTCGGTGAAGGCTTGCCGCCGCGTTTTCCGGCATATTCGAGTGTCGCCGTGGCATTTCTCAGCGAGAGACACGATTCATCGACCAGAGCATCATAGACAATCACATCCGCCTGACCTAAGGCATTGACCGCATGAAGCGTTAGCAAACCCGGATCGCCGGGCCCAGCGCCCACCAACCAGACATGTCCGGGCTCCATTGCAGGCAAAGCTATTCTGCCGGTGCCAGATGGGGTAATGTTCGGTTGAATATTTTCAGTCATTTTGAAATGTGTCACCAGATAAATCCGCAGGCATCCATGAACGACGAAACTACAGCCCGCAAGGAAAAAGCGCAAAATAGCGGACAAGAACCCTTACGTCGCGGCTGGACCACAGGTGCCTGCGCCACAGCCGCAACCAAGGCAGCACTGACTGCGCTCATCACCGGCGAATTCCCCGACCCGGTTGGTATTATCCTGCCCAAAGGCGATGTGCCCTATTTTCAGCTTGCTTATGAAGGCCTTGGCGAAGGCTATGCGATGGCAGGCATCGTCAAGGACGCGGGCGACGACCCGGACGTAACTCATGGTGCCACGATCATTTCAACTGTTTTCCCTGCCCCTCCCGGCACAGGCATTGTGTTTCAGGCAGGCGAAGGTGTTGGCACTGTCACGCGGCCCGGTCTGCAAATCCCTCCTGGTGAAGCGGCAATCAATCCTGTTCCGCGCCGCATGATGACAGAAATCTGCGAGCAGATTTGCGCCGAATATGGCCTGCCAGCCGATCTCGTCATTACGATTTCAGTTCCGGGTGGTGAGGAGATCGCACAAAAGACGTGGAACCCTCGTCTTGGTATCGTTGGCGGCATTTCCATCCTCGGCACAACCGGCGTCGTTCATCCATTCTCCTGCTCGGCGTGGATTCATTCGATCCATCGCGGCATTGATGTCGCACGTGCGGCAGGGCAGAAACACGTTCTGGGTGCGACAGGCTCAACGTCGGAAGATGCAGCGCAAGCCATTTACGATTTACCGGACTTCGCCATTCTCGACATGGGCGACTTTGCAGGCGGTGTACTCAAATACCTGCGCGAACACCCAATCGATAAACTCACCATTGCAGGCGGCTTCGCCAAGCTTACAAAACTTGCGCAAGGTGCACTCGATCTTCATTCTTCGCGCTCGCAGGTCGACAAAGGTTTTCTCTGGGCTATCGCCGAAAAAGCAGGCGCACCAGACGACATGAAGGACCGGATTCTTTTTGCCAACACGGCAATGGAAGTGCTTGAATTGACTCAAAGCATTGGCATCGACATGGCGACACCAATTGCACAGAAAGCCAAAGAAACAGCACTCGAAACCTTGCGCGGCGCGCCCGTTGAAGTCGAAATTATCGTAACGGACCGCAAGGGGACGATTCTTGCCCGCCTCTAAGCCAAAGATACTAATCCTTGGCGGCACAGCGGAAGCTTCAAAGCTTGCTTTCGCATTACAGCCCCTCCCCGTCGATGCCATAACATCATTGGCGGGCCGCACGGCTAATCCCGCTGCAATCAACGGCGCGGTTCGAATTGGTGGCTTCGGCGGCGCAGAAGGTCTTGCGGACTATCTCGTCACGGAACAGATTGACCTCATTATCGATGCAACGCATCCCTATGCGACGCGTATTTCGCAAAACGCAGTTATAGCCTCTCAGGCAGCAGATATTCCGCTGCTGCGGCTGGAACGCCCTACCTGGCAAAAACAGAGTGGCGATAACTGGATTGATATTCTAAGCGAAGCGCAGGCAGCCGCTTTAATCCCGGCAGACGAGTGTGTGTTTCTCGCATTGGGACGACAACACATCGAACCATTTGCAGAGCGGAACGATGTGCATTTTGTCATCCGGATGATCGATCCGCCACACGTAAAACTGCCGCAAGATTGCGAAATTGTTCTGGCAAAACCGGGAAATTGTGAATCTGAAAAGCATTTCCTCTCGGCACGCAGAATCGGTCTGATTATCAGCCGCAATTCGGGTGGCAGCATATCTTATGCCAAAATCGAGGCTGCGCGCGATCTCGCCATTCCCGTCATGATGATAGCCCGTCCGCCAGTCGCAGCAAAAACCGTTGTTGCGACAGTAGAAGAAGCTATGGCTTTTACCCGCTTAGCCCTCAAGCTTTGATCGCGCAACATGGCTGTGCGCTTCATGATAAAGCGCTGAATCCCGAAAATTCTTTGGATCAAGTCCCCGGCCAACGAAAATCATCGCGGTGCGTTTGAGATCAGTCGCTTCAATCTTGGCCTCGATATCCGACAAGGTACCACGCAAAATCTGCTCATCCGACCATCCCACGCGGTAAGCGACCACCACCGGGCAATCCGCACCATAAAGTGGGGTGAGTTCGGTTCTGATCTTCGCAACATTGCGGATCGAAAGATGGATAACCAGCGTCGCACCCGATTTGCCAAGCGTTGCGAGGTCTTCGCCTTCCGGCATGGCAGACGACTTCACTGATGTGCGAGTGAGAATAATGCTCTGATTGATTTCTGGAATAGTCAATTCCTGCTTCATGGCAGCCGCAGCCGCAACAAAGGCTGGCACACCCGGCGTCACATCATAGGGAATCCCAAGTGCATCGAGCCTGCGCATCTGTTCAGCCATTGCGCCGTATATCGACGGATCGCCCGAATGCACCCGCGCAACGTCATGCCCCTTCGTGTGCGCCGCTTCGATTTCCGCGATAATTTCATTGAGCGTAAGCGCAGAACTATCGATCAGACGTGCATCTTTTGGAGCCGAGGCAACCACTTCTTTCGGCACCAGCGACCCCGCATAGATGCAGACCGGACAGCTTTCGATCAATCGAAGACCCCGCACGGTAATAAGATCGGCAGCACCCGGACCGGCTCCAATGAAATGAACTGTCACGCTTTTTCCTCAATTCAGGAATTCCGAATGCCCGTTTGGTAACAGGCAAGTCAATTGCTTTCAGGCGCTTTTGGGCAAAAGCCCTTCAATATCATTGAAGATCGACTGCCATTCTTCCTGCGTCAGCTCGAAGAAGTTGAAGCTTCTGAGCAAAAACGCGCCCTCATTGGCGATGAAAGCAAGGCGGGCTTTGCGTCCTTCCGGTGTGGACACATCCAGACCATCCCATTGTTTGCGATACCAGATACGGGTTTCATTGAGATATTCAGTATTTGGAATAAGGCTGGCCATCATCGCCGCAAAGCGGGAATCGTCTTCAGCATTGCTTTGGCGGGTTATGCCGATATGCGCCGCAATATGGGAAATCGCGTCACTTTTATTCTGCTTGCGCGCTGTAACCTGATCATCAAACCGGTCGCCCCAGCGTTCGATCATCGCTTTCAGAAGTCCGTCCTTATTGCCGAAACAATATTGCACGCCGCCCTTGGTGACGCCTGAGGCCTGCGCAACGGCATCCATGGTCAGCGCGACGATCCCGCCTTCTGTCACGATTTTTTCGGCCATATCGAGCACATGATCGCGATCAATCGAACGTGGACGGCCAGTTTTCGGCAATTTCTTACTTTCCATACGAACGGATTTATATTATGTCAGCCACCCTGACAAGTTTGAATACGCTCGTATTGAAAAGGTATAATTCGATGTTGCCGCAAAATCGCTGGCTCGTTCTCGCAATCGTTTCCAGCGCGTTGTTCCTGATCGTTGTGGATATGACGGTCCTCTACACGGCATTGCCACGCCTCACCCATGATCTGGCAGCCAGCGCTTCGGAAAAGCTCTGGATCATGAATATTTATCCGCTGGTTGTGGCAGGCCTTTTGCCAGGCCTCGGCACGCTGGGCGATAAGCTCGGCCACAAGCGCATGTTCATGAATGGTCTGGCCGTGTTTGGCCTTGCGTCGCTTTGCGCAGCCTATTCGCCCAATCCTGAAATCCTGATCGCAGCCCGTGCATTCCTTGCCTGCGGTGCTGCAATGATGATGCCTGCCACATTGTCGATCATCCGCCTCACCTTCACCGATGAGAAAGAGCGTTCGCTCGCCATCGGCATTTGGGCCGCAATCGCTTCCGGCGGTGCCGCAATCGGTCCAGTTGCGGGCGGTGTGTTGCTTGAATATTTCTGGTGGGGTTCGGTATTCCTGATCAACGTGCCTGTTGTTCTGGTGGCTTTGGCTTTATCTGCCATCAACCTTGAAAACCGCCCACTCGGCTCAAAACGCAAATGGGACCTCGTCGGCTCGATCCAAATCATGATCGGTCTGATCGCGCTCACCTATGCCGTCAAGGAACTCGCCAAGCGCGATGCATCCATGACCATTTTCGCAGTGGTGCTCGTCATCGGCCTTGTTGCCACGACGATCTTCGTCCGCAGGCAGCTTGCAAGCACTGAACCGCTCATCGATTTCTCGCTGTTCAAGACGAGACTGTTCTCAATGGGCGTGTTTGCAGCCCTTGTCGCATCGGGATCTATGACCGGTATGGAACTTGTTTTCAGCCAGCGCATGCAGTTGATCGAAGGCATGTCACCTTTGCAGGCCGGTCTTGTAATCCTGCCTATCCCGCTGGCTGCATTCGTTGCTGGTCCAATCGCTGGCATGCAATTGCCGCGCCTTGGCGCAGGCAAGGTGCTATGGGCATCGCTCGCAATTACAGCGCTTGGCGTCGTGATCTACATTCTGACCTATAAGCTCTCTACCCCGTTCTATCTTGCGGGACTGGCAGTGCTCGGCTTTGGTGTTGGCTGTGCGATGACGGGCGCATCGTCCTCGATCATGGGAAATGCGCCTGCAGAGAAGGCTGGCATGGCAGCGTCTGTCGAGGAAGTATCATTCGAACTTGGCAATGCGCTGGGTGTAACGATTTTCGGCACCATCCTGTCGGCCTTCTACACGGCAAGCCTCGTGCTGCCGGCGGGACGGAATATCCCGATCATTGCTCGTGACAGTCTTGATGAAGCATTGCTGGCAGCGCAATCATTGCCGCCGGAAGATGCCAGCCTATTGACCAAACTTGCCGCATCCTCTTTTGAGAATGCTTATGTCGCAGTGATCGTAGCCACGGCTCTACTGCTAATCTTTGCGACCATTGCAACTTACATTGTGCAACGCCGCAAAACTGAAACGGCCCAATAATCAAACTCGTGTCACCGCCAATGCTGCGGTGACACGACCACCCAAAGTCTTTTCTACCCTTAGAAAAGCTGCCGGTCCTGCTGCCGCCAGCGCGGCAGATTCCGCGACACCATGACAACCGATTGTTGCGAAAACCGCCTCCGACGGGTTCTTGATGCGAAATGTTTCCTGCTCAAGCCGTTCCGCAGCAAAGAAGCGCAAGCTGCACCCATAATGCTCGGCAAGAGCCAGCCAGACCGGCTCACCTTGTTTCGTGTCCAGTGTTGCGATCATATCGGGCTTTATAACACCCGCACCCGCGAGCACCTTATCCGCCAATGAAACAAGCTCCTCAAGGTACACGCTTGAGGAGCTGCCCATACCCAAAACAATGCGCGTTGCGTCAGAGACCACAGGGCGATGCTTGCTGTGCCTGACGCAAATCGTCAGCCGTTACGCCGAGCACATCAGCGATACGCTTGATCATTGCGGTTTCAGACTGATCGATATGGTTATCCGCGCAAGCAACTCTCATCAAATCGCGCAGCAAGGAAGCACGGCGCTCAGGTGCCATTTCAGCCAACATGCTGGCTGCCTGCTTCGTCGTGGTTTCATATCCGAAATCCTTCAGATACTCAGTCACTTCTGGCAATTCCTCTGCCGAAATCCCAAAGCTCTCTGAAGCAATCGCTTTGAAAGCAGCAATTTCAGCCGGGTGACGGTCGCCGTCTGCGAAGACCACATGAAGCAGGAGAAGCAATTCCGAAGCGAGGGCCGGATCTTCGGCAACACGCTGCACAGCGCTTTTTTTGCTGAGAAACGCAGAGATGCGTTCGAAAATGCTTTCACTCATGGGCTACCCTCTCCTGTGTTGTGTTAGCAACTTTTTCCAATGATGCCCTAACCAGTAAACAACGCAAGCGCCACAATGCAACAGCTAAGGATTTTCGGAAGCGCCTGGAGCAAATCCCGAAAAGTAGGAACCGGTTTTCGGACCAAGATCTGCGTCAAACAAAATGAGTAAACTTAATCCAGAAATACTCTAAGTCGCACCCCGGCTGGCGTAACGGGACTGTCTGCTCTATGTTGCGCCATCTCATCCCGGAATCCCCCTCCATGCTTGAATTCTTCGACACCTTAACGCTCCTTCTGACTATGGCCGCTTTCATTGCCGGGATCATTGATTCCATCGCGGGTGGCGGCGGAATGATTACAATCCCCGCTCTGCTTCTTGCGGGCATTCCCCCAGTGGAGGCGCTCGGTACAAACAAGCTGCAAGGGCTTTTCGGTTCTTCCTCCGCAACAATCGCCTATGCTCGCAAAGGCCATGTGAATATCAAAGAACAATGGCCGGAAGCGCTCGCTTCGCTCATCGGTTCTGTATTTGGCGCGTTGCTGGCGACTGTGCTACCGGTCGATATTATGCGCGCAGCACTGCCAATGCTTCTCATTGCAATTGCCGTCTATTTTGCCGTGAAGCCAAGCCTTGGCGACGTTGACCGCACCCGCCGCATCGGTCCATTTCTGTTTGGCGTCACAATCGTTCCGCTGATCGGCTTTTATGACGGCCTGTTCGGTCCCGGCACCGGCTCATTCTTCATGCTAGCTTTTGTCGCGCTGGCAGGTTTCGGCGTCCTGAAAGCTACGGCCCACACCAAGTTGCTCAACTGCGCGTCCAATGTCGGGGGTTTCGCCACTTTTGCGCTTGTTGGCGTCATCAACTGGAAAATCGGCATCTGCATGGGCATCGCGCAGTTCATAGGCGCGCAGATCGGCGCAAGCCTTGCCATGAAGATCGGCTCCCGCATCATCAAGCCGTTGCTGATTGTTGTTAGTTTGGCACTCGCGGTTCGTCTGCTGATGGACGGAACCAATCCGCTACGCCAGTGGATTGGTTTTTAAACACGCAACGCCACCAGCACCACGCCACAGCCAATCAGCACAATGCCAAACCAGTTGATGGCAGACATGCGCTCGCCGAGAAATGCTGCACCAAACAAGGCCACCAGCACCACCGAAAGCTTGTCGACGGGGGCAACGCGCGCCGCATCGCCAATCTGCAACGCGCGAAAATAAGCCAGCCACGACGCCCCGGTGGCAAGGCCCGACAGCACAAGAAACAGCCATGATCTTGCGGAAATATCGCCCGGCCTTTGCCATTGCCCGGTGATGGTCAGGAACAGGCACAATGCACCGATAATGACCAGCGTGCGGACCAGCGTAGCAAAGTCTGAATTGATGCCCTGAATACCAATTTTCGCAAAAATCGCGGTCAGGGCGGCGAAGACCGCCGACATCAATGCCCAGAATTGCCAGCTCGCCACCATGATCAGAACTCGATACCCTTTTGTGCTCTCACGCCCGAACGGAAAGGATGTTTGATCATTTCCATCTCGGTGACAAGGTCTGCGGCTTCGATAAGTTCATCCTTGGCATTGCGGCCGGTAATGATGACATGCTTCATTTCCGGCTTGGCGTTTAGTACTTCTATCACTTCCTCGACGGGCAGATAATCATAGCGCAGCACGATGTTGAGCTCGTCGCACAGCACCATGTCATAGCTCTCGTCCATGATCATCGCCTTGGCCTGCTCCCAGGCACCGCGCGCCATTTCAATGTCGCGGGCACGGTCCTGCGTTTCCCAGGTGAAGCCTTCGCCAAGTGCAGAAATCGTCACCTGTTCGGGAAATTTCTCCAGCACCCAACGTTCGCCAGTATCCCATGAACCTTTGACAAACTGAACAATACCAATCTTCATACCATGACCGAGCGCGCGGAAAACCATGCCGAAACCTGCGGTCGACTTGCCCTTGCCCTTGCCGGTATTGACAATCACAAGCCCTTTTTCCTCGGTCTTGGTGGCTTGTATCTTGTCGCGTGCGACCTTCTTCTTGCGCATTTTATCCGCGTGGCGGGCATTCAGTTCCTCTTCCGTCATCGAAAGAAGTTTTGCAGATTTCTCAGCCATTTAATGCCTCCTTGTTAACGCGTGATCTTATCCGAAAAGTCTGCAACTTTTCGGGATCAAGCGCCCGGAATCAGTTTCATAAGATTTTCCAGCTCAAAACGTGCTGAATTGGAACGCGGCGCCCAGAAGCCACGCTCGATGGCCTCATAGAGCTTCGATGCGCTTTCGCTCAGTGCAGCGGGGTTTTTATCAAGCATGAAATCATGCACCGCCTTATCAGCGATATAAGCCTGATAGACCACCTCGAAATGATGATTGCCGACTTTGCCGGTCGTGGCCGCAAAGGCAAAGAGATAATCAACAGTAGCCGCAATTTCAGCTGCGCCCTTATAGCCATGACGCATCACGCCAGCGATCCATTTGGGATTCGCGGCGCGTCCACGCACCACACGCGAAAGCTCTTCTTCCAGCGTGCGGATCACCGGCTTTTCAGGCCGCGAATGGTCATTGTGATAAACCTCCGGCATTGAGCCAGTCAGCTTCTCGACGGTTGCGGCCATGCCGCCTTCAAACTGGTAATAGTCGTCGCTATCGAGCAGATCATGCTCGCGATTATCCTGATTCTGCACCACGGCCTGCACGGAACGAAGCCGCTCTTCAAGAAGTCCGCGCTCGGCCTGCCCTTCCTCGCCAGCGCCATAGGCATAGCCGCCCCAGACAAGCCATGCTTCGGCAAGATCATTACGACCGGCCCAGCCTTTTTCATCGATAAGAGCTTGCAAACCTGCGCCATAGGCGCCGGGTTTTGAGCCGAATACGCGATAACCGGCACGGCGTTCGGCGGTCTTTTCATCTGCGCCGCTTGCAATCAACCGCTCTCGCTCCGTTTTTATCCGCGCAGCGATAGGATTGTCTTCTGCATCTTCATCAAGTGCACCGATAGCGCGAACAGCTTTGTCAAACAGAGCAATCTGTTCCGGGAAGGCATCGCGGAAAAAGCCGGAGATGCGCAAAGTCACATCCACACGCGGGCGACCAAGCTTAGCGATTGGCACGATCTCGTAGCCCGTGACCCGACGTGAAGCCATATCCCAAACCGGCTTCACGCCGATGAGCGCCAGGGCCTGTGCAATATCGTCGCCGCCCGTGCGCATGTTGGATGTACCCCATGCAGTCAAACCGAACGAGGTTGGCCACTCGCCATGATCCTGCGTGTAACGCGTAATCAGCAGTTCAGCTGATTTACAACCCAGCTCCCACGCTGCCGGTGTCGGCACAGCACGGCTATCTGTCGAGAAGAAATTGCGTCCAGTCGGCAGAACATCAGGACGACCGCGTGTTGGCGCACCGGACGGTCCCGGCGGAACGAAGCGCCCCGAAATGGCCGATAGAAAGCCTTCAATCTCCGAAGGTCCGCATGATGTCACCATGGGCCGCAAATGTTCATTGATGGATTGCAGCACAGCAGTTGTCTGTACCCAATCATTAGGGCAATTCGCCGAGCCTTCAACAAATTGCGCCGCAAGCAATTCGATCCGTTCAACCGTATCGCCAACAATGCGCCAGCTTGCCGGACTTACAGCCTCAAGCAATCGAGGTTTCAGCCCGGTCCACGGTTCGGCCATTGCGCAATCGAGCGGATCGAACTCATCACCAAGCCCCGCATCTCTGGCGATAGCCCGTTGCAGGCTCTGATCGCCGGGCAGACCACCCAGCGAAACAGGGATGCCACGCGGGACGCGTGCAAGTGCGACCAGCAGATCGGTGAGCAATCGCCCCTCGGGCGCCAGTCCAAAAATATGCAGGCCATCACGGATCTGCATTTCCTTGAGATCGCAGAGATATGCATCGAGCTTTTGCAGCGCCATGTCTTCATCGTCATGGGCATGGATGCCCGCATCACGATCAAGACCGATATCGCGCACCAGATCGAGTATCTGACCTTTGAGCCGCAACAGGCGGCGCGGATCAACACCCGACGCCTCGTAATATTCATCGACCAGCGCTTCGAGATCTTTGAGGGGTCCGTAGCTTTCCGCACGTGTCAGCGGCGGCGTCAGATGATCAATGATCACAGCACCCGCACGGCGCTTGGCCTGCGTACCCTCACCGGGATCATTGACAATAAAAGGATAGACATGCGGTGTGGGCCCGAAGACCGCTTCTGGATAACAGTTTTCCGACAAAGCCAGCGCCTTGCCAGGCAACCATTCCAGATTACCGTGCTTGCCCATATGCACAATTGCATCGACCTCTGCCACATCACGCAAGTAAGCGTAGAAGGCGATATAGCCGTGCGGCGGCACCAGATCAGGCGAGTGATAGGTTTCTTTCGGATCGATATTGTACCCGCGCGCAGGCTGAATACCGACATGCGTTTCACCAAAGTGCATAAGCGGCAATGCGAAGGCTTCAAGCTCGTTCGCAAAATAAGGATCGTTCTCCGGAGCACCCCAGCGTGCGTTCACTTCACCTTGAATCACACTGGGAAGCATTTCAAAGAAGCGCTTGTATTGATTCAGGGAAATGGTTTCGCGGATTTCGCGTCCATCGCGTGCGGCATTGGTTGGCCCAGCCATAAGTTGGCGCATCAAGGCATCGCTATCGGCTGGAATATCACCGACTACATAGCCCTCACCTTTCATGGCGCGCAGCACTTCGACAGTTCCAGCAGGCGTATCGAGCCCAACGCCATTGCCTAGCCGTCCGTCGCGATTTGGATAATTGGCAAGGATGAGTGCAACACGACGCTCCTGCGATTTCTTGCGCCTCAGCCGCACCCAACGCGCGGCAAGCTTTGCCACAAAAGCCACGCGGCCTTCATCCGGCTCATGAGTAACGATATTGGCTTCAACGGAAGCATCAAACTGCTTTGCCGATTTGAACGACACAGCGCGAGACAGCACACGCCCGTCGACTTCTGGAAGTGCCACATTCATCGCAAGATCACGCGCGAGCAGACCCTGCTGTGATGTTTCCCATACAGCCTTCGGCGTGCCTGAGAAAATCACCTGCAGAACCATGTTGCCGCGTTTATCCAGCACAGTCGGTTTGCGTTCTGCTCCTGGTGAGGAAATAGCAAAACCGGTAGCATTCAGCACGATATCCGGTGTGCAATCTTCAAACACACCGTCGACTACGGCAGCGGAAAGCCGGTCCTTGAGACTTGAAACGAAAATCGGCAGCGGGTTGAGGCCCTGAGCCTTCAAGCCATCAATCAACGCTTCTACCGGCTGCGTCTGACCGCTTTGCACCAACGCACGATAAAAAACGATTGCAGCAACGGGACCGTCAGCATCCGGCCAATGACGTTTGATGCTATCAAGCGACGACACCGCATCACCCGGCCACCACAAACCAGCCTTCAATAGGGGCGCGGCTTCTTCCGGCTTTTCCAAACCAGAAATCATTGCAGCGCAATAGCTGAGGAAAGCGCTCGTATTCGCCGCTCCGCCTTCGATCAGATAATGCCAAAGTGCCTCGCGCTCGCTGACAGGCACATTGGAAAATCTGTCCAGACCATGATCAGGTTTGTCGTCGCCCGGCAGCACGGCTATCTTTGCCCCATGCGCAAGCGCAGAAGCATGCAGTGCCTCAAGCCCATAAGGCCAGTAGGTTTCACCACCAATGATACGCACCACGATCAGCTTCGCGTGACGTGCCGTGCGCTCCACATAGGTATCCACTGACATCGGATGGGTAAGGCTTAGAAAATTGGCGAGTCTTAGACTTGGCCTCAGACTTGGCCCGCCTTGCACAAGCTTATGAGCTTGGGCAAGGCTGGCCAATTCGGTGTCAGCAGCGGAAAGGAACAATATTTCGCCCGGCGTCTGGCCAAGATCGATGGCCTCGTTGCCGTCGCTGATCGTTCCTTTCTGGGCAAGCAATAAGTGCATTACGAAACAGCGTCTTTCACGGCTTTGGTGATTGCCTGCTCATCGATCTCATGCAGACCAATGACGACAAGACGCGTATTGCGCACTTCATCTTTGCCCCATGGGCGGTCGAAATAATGCTCAATACGCGGACCAACGGCCTGCACAACCAGACGCATCGGCTTACCCGGTACGTCGACAAAGCCCTTGAGACGCAGAACATCATGTTCCGCAATCACGGCCATAAGCTTCTCGGTAAATGCCTTCGGATCGGCAACAGAGCCTGCTTCAACGACAAAGCTTTCAAACTCGTCGTGATCATGCTCATGGCCATCAGCATGATGGATTTCATGATGCGACTTGCGGTTGGCAATATCGTCTTCCGTACCCACGCCAAGACCGAGCAGCACATCGGCACCAAGCTTGCCAAAACTTGCCGACACCATATTGACGCGGCGTGTTGAGCGCTCAGCCACATCGGCCTTCACGCTATCGAGTTTCGATGGATCAACGAGATCGGCCTTATTCAGAACGATAAGGTCGGCCGCATGAATCTGATCCTCAAAAAGTTCTTCTAAAGGGCTTTCATGATCAAGAGATTCGTCCGCTGCACGCTGTGCATCCACCTTGTCGTGATCATCGGCAAAACGGCCTTCAGCAACGGCGGCTGCATCAATCACAGTCACCACGCCGTCAACCGTAACCTGCGTCTTGATTTCAGGCCAGTTGAAGGCTGCGACCAGCGGCTGTGGCAGCGCCAGACCCGACGTTTCAATCACGATATGATCAGGACGATCCGCACGGTCGAGAAGTTTGGTCATGGTCGGAATGAAATCATCGGCAACAGTGCAGCAAATGCAACCATTGTTGAGTTCGATCACGTCTTCCTCACGGCAGCTTTCGATACCACAACCTTTCAGAATTCCGCCATCGACACCCAGATCGCCGAACTCGTTGATGATGAGCGCAATACGCTTGCCATTGGCGTTTTCCAGCAAATTGCGGATCATCGTGGTCTTGCCCGAACCTAAAAAGCCGGTGATCACGGTTGCTGGAATCTTTTGTCCCTGCATCGAATTATCCCTTCATTTTGAGCGACAGACCTGCCGCCATGAAATAAACTTCATCCGCCACTGACGCCACGGCCTGATGCAAAAAACCGGCGTGATCGCGAAACTCCCGCGCCATCCGATTTTCCGGCACAATGCCTAAGCCAACTTCGTTGGAAACGAAAACAACCGGACCTGAAAGCTGACGCAATGCCACTATCAGCGCCTCGGTTTCAGCAGCGATATTCTGCTCTGCCATCATCAGATTGGTGATCCAGAGCGTCAGGCAATCGACCAGCACAAAGCGGTCATGCCTTGCATGTTTTTCGAGCATTCCAACAAGATCAAGCGGTTCCTCCACCGTCTGCCATTCGCTTCCGCGACGATGGCGGTGAATGGAGATGCGGCTTTCCATTTCCTCGTCAAATGCGCGTCCGGTTGCCAGATAGACTGGCTGAAGTCCTGAGTCTTCAACCAGTTTCTCTGCATAAGACGACTTACCGGAACGGGCTCCGCCGAGAACGAATGTAATTTTTCCTGACGAAGCCATACCTATCAGCCTTCCACTTCCGACCTTGCGTAAGTCTGAATGAACCAGCCTAGTGCCAGACCGATCACAGCCCACATAAAGAGGTTGGTTGCCAGAGATGCGACAGCATATTGCGAGGCCAGCAGCGATGGAATTGGTGAGGAAATATCTTCCGGATGCGGCGCGCCATAAAGATGTGGTGCAACGATCAGCACCAGACCAAGGATCTTGGAAACCACTTCTCCACGCAGAACCAGCAGATAAATACCAACACCGCTCAAGACCACCGTGGAAAGCCACCAAAGCTGACGTTCAGCCAAATCCGCAGCGGGCATCGCAGGCAATTCCGGCGAAAGCCCTAAAGCTGGCAGGAAAGCGACCGTAAAGAAACCAGCTATACCCCAGAGAATACCGTTCTGCGGGGTGATGCGACGACCGAGCAGCAACGCTACACCGCCGAGCAGAAGCGCAAAACCTGCACCGGCCACGAGATTGGCAAGCAGTGTATTGCCAAGACGACCAAACGGCAGTTCTGCTCCAGCTTCTTCACCTTCACTAGCAGCAGTTGCAGCAGCGGCATGATCATGTGGCGCGGCAGCTTCTGCTTCACCATGACTATGACCGCCGCCAGCGTCTTCATAAGTTTCCGCCTAAATGATGAGCGGAACAGTTTTCAAATACATGGCAGGCGTCACGAGAAGCCCTGCCAGAAGGCCAGCAGCAAGCGTGGCCAGAAGATAACGGATCAACATTCTTGTCCCTCAACAAAAAAACTCGCGCCGACGGCCATTCACCATCGGGCGCTGCAAAGCACCAAATCCTAAAACAGACGCTTTAACTGCTCAGTGACAAGGAAAACCGTAAGAGTGACGCGTGTCATGCGCCGAATCATGCAGCGTATCCGAATGCGCGAGACCGACGCCGTAGATCAGGAAAGCGCCGAGCATGAGCGAAACCACCGCAGTACCAAGACGGGCAGCAAGTGGCAGAGGGAGTGTAGTTGAAAGTGAATTTTCTTTATGCGCAGCCATGACAACCTCCGTGCAGGCAGCAGGGAAAACCTCCCATCAGGTGCGGGCATAATGCCCTTCACGCAACAGGCAGGTCTCCTGGCTCACGGGTCGCAGGGTCTGAAGCTGCCTTCCCAGAAACGCTGATGGTTTCCAGTGGCTGCCGGTTAACCGGCTTGCCTCATCCCTCTCCGCTCTACAGTCGCGGGGTCGGCTGCGATAAAGACGCCCGGATTGGGTCCGTCCGTCGCATTCCCTTTTGGTATCGCCGGGGCTTCGTCCCGGCAAAACCTGTTGCATAAATCGACACTAGGCCTTCGCCAATGCGGCGTCAATCAGCCTATCGGGTATAGACGCTTGCGGGCAGTCTCCCCTCGAAGCCTTACCCAGCTGTCAATTGCATCCGCATTACGCGAAACTCTAGGCCGCAGCCAAAGCATAAGACCAACGATCAGCGTCCAGGCAATAACCACATCCGATAGAAAATGCGCACCCATAAACACACGATTCAACGAAATGAGCACCAACAATGGTACAAGGATAAGCGCGGCAACCTTACGCCTGCGGGCAGGAACAAAAACGAGCAGAGATAACATCACTGCTGCTGCAGACGATTCTCCTGATGGAAATGAGCAGTTGTTGCGACATATGCCCGCCAATTGCCATGCAGGCGTAAAATCGGACAAACCGCCAAACTCGATCAAATGCCTTGGCCGCGCTCTCCCTATGAGTATCTTCAAGCCTTGAACCAAGGCCCCCGACCCAAGGATAAAGGTCAAACTGACATAGAGAATTTTATGCGGTGCAATTGATGGAAGCGGGCATCGCCACACCGCATACAATACCGGTAAGACCAACACAGCGATCAAAAAAAACCACTGACTTGACCGATGCATATCTCTTAGAGAAGTCCAGAAAAAATTCTCAGAAATAAAGAAAGAACCTGACCTAAAAAAATATCTAGATACAGCAAGATCAATTTGTGGGAAAATTATAAATACACCTGTGAATACGATAAAAAAATACAAAAACCTCTTGTTAAAATCTGTATAAGTATTATTAGCACTTTCTAATAAAATTGAATCAGAATTCACAATTACCTCTATAAATATTACAAAATAATAATATAATATAAAAAAATACTATCCAGACTCTAATGCAGGCGTGCTAAACTATAAATCGCAATAAATTCCATAAAAAAGCGCTAGCAATAATTCGTCATAAACTGATTTCTAGAAGCAAATTTCTGCAACGTTTTCGTAGAGCCCAATTTAAAATCAGGACAAACTAAACAAATCGTCGATATGCAAACAACTTTCCAAACCTTCAGCCAATTCATCAAGTGCCGCTTCGATGCCAGCACGATAATTCCCGCCTGAGCTGCTTACGCCGAGTGCTGCGAGAAAATGCTGCCGAAAATCATCTGCTCCAAAAACACCATGCAGATATGTTCCCATGATCCGGCCATTCGCTGACATGGCTCCGTCATCATGATCGCCAATGCGGGCAAACGGGCGAATAACATCTGCCCCCCCAGTGCGACCGATGTGAATTTCATAACCTTCAAGAGCTGTATCAAAGAGCACCGAGCGGGCCATTACATTACGCACGACCTTTTCCGGCTCCATTACAGTCTCAACGTCGAGCAACCCAAGTCCTTCAATCTCGTGAACCTGCCCTTCGATGCCGTCAGGATCACTGATGCGGCTTCCGAGCATCTGAAACCCGCCGCAAATGCCAAGCACATGCCCGCCGCGCCGCACATGGGCCTGTAAATCTCGCTCCCAACCGTTTTCACGGAAGGCAATCAGATCAGCTATCGTGGATTTGGTTCCCGGCAGAACGACAAGGCCTGCGTCATGTGGCAATGGCTGCCCCGGTGGAACCATAACAACCTCCACCTGCTCTTCCGCTTTCAGTGGATCAAGATCATCAAAATTTGCTATACGCGGCAGCATTGGTACTGCCACTTTTAAAGCTTTGGCATCACCGCGCGTTGCCCGCTCCAGCACGACCGAATCTTCTGCAGGCAAACGTGAAACTGCTTTGAGCCACGGAACGACGCCGAAAGACCGCCAACCCGTGAAGTCTGTGATCGCAGTCAAGCCATCATCAAACAGCGAAATATCACCGCGAAACTTATTGATAAGAAAACCACGCACCATCGCGCGATCTTCTTCCGACAAAATTGTGTGCGTACCGACCAGCGATGCAATAACACCGCCCCGGTCAATATCTCCCACCAGCACCACCGGCACATTGGCCTGGGTGGCAAAGCCCATATTGGCAATGTCGCCAGCGCGCAGATTGATCTCTGCAGGCGAACCGGCTCCTTCGATCAGTACAAGATCAGCGCCGTCACTGACAATGCCAAAAGATTCCATCACCGCCGCCATAAGTTGCGGCTTCAACTGCTGATAATAGCGCCCGCGGGCCTCTCCCCGCACTTGCCCCTGAACAATCACCTGACTGCCCATATCGGTTTGCGGCTTCAAAAGAACCGGATTCATATGAAAAGATGATGGCACACCGCAAGCCAATGCCTGCAGCCACTGCGCGCGGCCAATTTCGCCGCCATCGTCACTGACGGCTGCATTGTTGGACATATTTTGCGGTTTAAATGGCCGGACTTTCAGTCCGCGATTGCGGGCAACCCGGCAAAGACCTGCAACAAGCACGCTTTTGCCGACATCCGAACCCGTTCCCTGAAACATGATCGCGCGTGTCATGTCCCGTGCCTATCCCAAGTTTCTGCGACTGGCAATCACCAGCCTTTTCCGCAAGCTTATATGCAAAAATGCGCATCCGATTATTACAAAAGTGAGCAACATTATTCCAATGGAGCGTTGGCAGCAACGCGCCATTGTGATCTAGTCGGGCTAGGAGGCGCGGTGCTCATAGGGAGGAAACCATGGATACGGCGGACCAGAATCAATTCGAACTCAACGAAGACCAACTCGCTATTCAGGAGATGGCGCGTGGTTTTGCTGCCGATTTTGTAGCGCCTCACGCGCTGCAGTGGGATCGCGACAAACACTTTCCGATAGATGTCATTAAAGAAACCGGCCCACTGGGGATGGGTGGCATTTATGTGCGCGACGATGTCGGCGGCTCAGCGCTCAAGCGCTCGGATGCAGTCCTTATTTTTGAGGCACTGGCCGAAGCCTGTCCGGCTTTTTCGGCGTTTATTTCCATTCACAATATGGCTGCGTGGATGATCGACACATTTGGCGATGAAAACCAGCGCCAGATGTTCCTGCCCAAACTGACATCTATGGAAACCCTCGCAAGCTACTGTCTTACCGAGCCTGGCTCCGGTTCCGACGCGGCAGCCCTTCGTACGCGCGCTGAGCGTGATGGCGAACACTATGTCATCAACGGAACCAAGCAATTCATTTCCGGAGCTGGCGCGACTGATCTTTACGTTACCATGGTGCGTACCGGCGAGGACGGCCCAAAAGGAATTTCTACTCTCGTTGTGCCGAAAGATGCACCCGGACTGTCTTTTGGAGCCAATGAACACAAGATGGGCTGGAATATGCAGCCAACTCGCACAGTCATTTTCGACAATTGCCGCGTTCCAGTTGCCAATCGTTTGGGTGACGAAGGTACTGGCTTCAAGATTGCAATGGCCGGACTTGATGGCGGAAGGCTGAACATCGCCGCATGTTCAATGGGCGGTGCGCAATCAGCACTTAACAAAGCGCTGGAGTATTGCGGGCAGCGCAAAGCTTTCGGCCAGACGATTGATCGTTTTCAGGCTTTGCAGTTCCGCCTCGCCGACATGGAAACCGAGCTTTCGGCGGCACGCCAGCTCCTTTACACGGCCGCAAGCAAGCTCGACCGCAAAACCCACGACGCAGGCAAGTGGTCAGCCATGGCCAAACGTTTTGTGACAGACACAGGTTTTGATGTCGCCAACGACGCTTTACAACTTCTTGGCGGCTACGGCTATCTGCACGATTACGGCATCGAAAAGCTTGTCCGCGATCTGCGCGTTCACCAGATCCTTGAAGGTACAAACGAGATTATGCGCGTCATCATTGCACGCCAGCTGATCGGACGCTGATACACATATTGAATGGGAGAAAATCATGGCCACTATCGCATTTATCGGCCTCGGCAATATGGGCGGCCCAATGGCCGCCAATCTGGTAAAAGCCGGGCATAAGGTCATAGGTTTCGATTTATTGCC
>RCUT01000281.1_pt1 | contig 27704 bp, 19 predicted proteins | sample 2166171 | NCBI WGS metagenome assembly RCUT01 (sample SAMN09932757, study PRJNA488358) | compost metagenome | isolation source: compost soil in 4-hydroxybenzoic | place: Germany: Experimental Botanical Garden | reverse complement strand
AGCGTGGGCTAAAGCGGATCGCCGCCCGGCCCACCCTACGAGGCTCCGAGCTCTGGCCGGGACTTCTTAGCAACAGCTAACAGGGACATAGCCAATTCATTCGCTAAAGGCGGCGAAGCTGCCCTTTCAATGCTCCGATGGGCAGGCCTTCGGCCTGCTTAGCGACTGAAGTCGCCCCCACAAAATCGCCCTCGCAGATATTTCCCCTCACTGCATCCTGCTCACCAATTTCGCCACATGCGTTCCCTGGAACTTCGCCAGGGCCAGCTCCTTCTCGCTTGGCTTGCGCGAGCCGTCGGCCCCGGCCACCGTGGCCGCGCCATAGGGCGAGCCGCCCCGCAGTTCGCTGATGTCGCTGAGTTCGGGGGCCGAATAGGGGAGTCCGGCTATCAGCATCCCGTGGTGTGCCAGGGTGTGCCAGAAGGAGGTGATGGTGGTCTCGGAACCCCCGCCGGTACCGGTGGAGGTGAAGACGCTGGCGACCTTGCCGATGAGCGCGCCCTTCACCCAGAGTCCGCCGGTCTGGTCGAGGAAGTTGCGCATCTGCGCGCACATGTTGCCGAAGCGGGTCGGTGTGCCGAACAGGATGGCGTCGTAGTCCGCCAGCTCCTGCGGGCTGGCCACCGGCGCGGCCTGGTCCAGCTTGGCGCCGGCCTTGCGCGCCACGTCCTCGGGCATGGTTTCCGGCACCCGTTTCAGGGTCACCTCCACACCCGGCACGCTGCGCGCCCCCTCGGCGACCGATTCCGCCATGCGTTCGATATGACCGTACATCGAGTAATAGAGCACCAGCACCTTCTTCATTTCCGCTCTCCAGGTTTCCATGGGCAGGCGGCCGGACACCGCCGGACCCCGTCAGCCTAGATGGCGTTCACGCACTTTGCCGCCTCGTCTTCCGGGACGTCCGGCATGCCGGAAGCGCTATCCGGCAGCCTCTGGAACCATCGTGCTATTCGGTTTCCGCTATGCCGATTCGGCATGGGGTAGACGGTTACGGCATTAGACGATCATTAGCTCCCTATGAATCATGGCGCCCCTTTTGCGGTTCGCCCGGCCATCCCGGACGCTGCCGTACTCCCGACTTCCAAAAGAAATCAGAGGGTGACGACTATGACCAAGGCCAGACTGAGCCTCGCGTGGCAGATTCTCATCGGGCTGGTGCTGGGTATCGCCATTGGCGCCCTGCTCAACCATTTCAGCGCCGAGAAGGCCTGGTGGATCGCCAACGTCCTGCAACCGGCCGGTGATATCTTCATCCGCCTGATCAAGATGATCGTCATCCCGATCGTCGTCGCCTCGCTCATCGTCGGTATCGCCGGCGTGGGCGACGCCAAGAAGCTGGGCCGCATCGGCCTGAAGACCATCATCTATTTCGAGGTGGTGACCACGGTGGCGATCGTGGTCGGCCTGCTGCTGGCCAACTTCTTCCAGCCCGGCTCCGGCATCGACATGAGCACCCTGGGCACGGTGGACATCTCCAAGTACCAGCAGACCGCCCAGGAAGTGCAGCACGACCATGCGCTGATCTCGACCCTGCTCAACCTGATCCCCTCCAACATCTTCGCTGCGGTGGCCCGTGGCGAGATGCTGCCGATCATCTTCTTCTCGGTGCTCTTCGGCCTCGGCCTGTCGAACCTGCCGGCGGAGACCCGCGAGCCCCTGGTGAAGGTGTTCCAGGGCGTCTCGGAGACCATGTTCAAGGTCACCCACATGATCATGGCCTACGCGCCTATCGGCGTATTCGCACTGATTGCGGTGACGGTGGCCAACTTCGGCTTCGCCTCCCTGCTGCCGCTGGCCAAGCTGGTGGTGCTGGTCTACTTCGCCATCGCCTTCTTCGCCTTCATGGTGCTCGGCCTGGTGGCGCGCCTGTTCGGCTTCTCCATCGTCAAGCTGATGCGCATCTTCAAGGACGAGCTGATCCTCGCCTACTCCACCGCCAGCTCCGAAACCGTGCTGCCGCGCATCATCGAGAAGATGGAAGCCTACGGCGCGCCGCGGGCCATCAGCAGCTTCGTGGTGCCCACCGGCTACTCCTTCAACCTCGACGGCTCGACCCTCTACCAGAGCATCGCCGCCATTTTCATCGCCCAGCTGTATGGCATCGACCTGTCGATCAGCCAGCAGCTGCTGCTGGTGCTGACCCTGATGGTCACCTCCAAGGGCATTGCCGGCGTGCCGGGCGTCTCCTTCGTGGTGCTGCTGGCCACCCTCGGCAGCGTCGGCATCCCCCTGGAAGGCCTGGCCTTCATTGCCGGTGTCGACCGCATCATGGACATGGCCCGCACCGCCCTGAACGTGATCGGCAATGCCCTGGCGGTGCTGGTGATCGCCAGGTGGGAAGGCATGTACGACGCCGAGAAGGGCGAGCGCTACCTGGCGTCCCTGCCCAGCTTGCGCGGCGTCGCGGCGCAGCCCAAGGGCCGCGCGGTGATCGACTGAGCCGAGTGATGAAAAAGCCCCGACCGAGTCGGGGCTTTTTTATGTCCGTTCAGCGGACAGGCGCTCCCGTGCCAGACACGGCTTCCCAAGGTGCGCACGGCGCACCCTACGCGAGGGGCTTGCCCGGTAGGGTGCGCCGTGCGCACCAGAGATTGCATTCGCCGCAACGGCTACCGCCCCGCTAGAATCCGCCTCACTGATTTTTGGGGGAGTGCAGATGCTCAATGGCCTGTGGCTGAGCTTTTTCCTGATAGCGGCGGTCGCCGCGGTGGGGCGTTGGATAGGCGGGGACCCGGGCGTCTGGGCGGCGATGGTGGAAAGCCTGTTCGCCATGGCCAAGCTCTCGGTCGACGTGATGATCCTGCTGTTCGGCACCCTGACCCTGTGGCTGGGCTTCCTGCGCATTGCCGAGAAGGCCGGGCTGGTGGATATCCTTGCGCGGCTGCTCGGCCCGCTGTTCGCCCGCCTGATGCCGGACGTGCCCCGCGGTCACCCGGCCCTCGGCCTGGTCACCCTGAGCTTCACCGCCAACGGCCTGGGCCTGGACAACGCCGCCACGCCCATCGGCCTCAAGGCGATGAAGGCCCTGCAGGAGCTGAACCCCAGCAGCACGTCGGCGAGCAACGCCCAGGTGCTGTTCATGGTCATGAACGCCTCCTCCTTCGTGCTGCTGCCGGTGTCCATCTTCATGTACCGCGCCCAGGCCGGCGCCAGCGACCCGGCCCTGGTGTTCCTGCCGATCCTCCTGGCCAACGCCATTTCCACCATGACCGCGCTGCTGTCGGTGGCCTTCATGCAGCGGATCAGGCTGACCGACCCGGTGCTGCTCGCCTGGTTCGGCGGCGGTGCGCTGCTGCTCGGGGGCTTCATGGCGGTGCTCGCCGGCCTCTCGGCGACGGCGCTGACGGCGCTGTCCTCGCTGCTCGGCAACCTCACCCTGTTCGCCCTGATCCTCGCCTTCCTGGTGATGGGCGCACTGAGGAAGGTGCCGGTCTACGAGAGCTTCATCGAGGGCGCCAAGGAAGGCTTCGACGTCGCCAAGAACCTGCTGCCCTACCTGGTGGCCATGCTCTGCGCCGTCGGTGCGCTGCGGGCCTCGGGCGCCCTGGACCTGCTGCTGGACGGCATCCGCTGGACGGTGGAGGGCCTGGGGCTGGACAGCCGCTTCGTCGAGGCGCTGCCCACCGGCCTGGTCAAGCCGTTCTCCGGCAGTGCGGCCCGCGCCATGCTGCTCGAGACCATCCAGAGCCAGGGGGTGGACAGTTTCCCCGCGCTGGTGGCCGCCACCATGCAAGGCAGCACCGAGACCACCTTCTATGTGCTGGCGGTCTACTTCGGCTCGGTGGGCATCCAGCGCGCGCGCCACGCCGTGGGCTGCGCCCTGCTGGCGGACCTGGCCGGAGTGCTGGCCTCCATTGGAGTGTGCTACTGGTTCTTCGGCTGACCCGACTCGCCTCGAAGGTGGAAATCCGCCACGCGGATTTTCACCCTACATGAGGTCTCGGCTCTCGTAGGGTGGATAGCGCTCTTCTATCCACCATCGAGCCCGCTCACCGCGGCTTGGGCGGAAGCTCCGAGGGGGTCACCCGGAAACGCAGGGTGCCGATCATCTGCCCCGCTTCGGTCAGCACCTGCACCTGCCAGCGGCCCGCCGGGTTGCCGGGGAAGTTCTGCTTGTGGGTCCAGGCGCGGTAGCCGGCCTCGCGGCCGCCGTGGATATTCAGGGCGATGCGGTCCACCTCGCGGCCGTTGAAGCGCCACACGTGGTAGATGCGCTCGTTCAGCCCGCGCGGCGCGTTGATCGCGGTGTAGGCATAGAGCCCCTTGCTGCGCAGTTCCGCCGCGCTGACTTCTTCCACCCCATCGCCCGGCGTGCGCTTGTGGTTGTCCAGGTCGGGCGTCACCGCCACCTCGGTGAGCCAGAGGGTCGCCGGCGGTACCCAGACCCGCGTCACCCAGCCCAGGCCGCCGAGGGCCAGGGTCAGCCCCACCAGGCCCACGCCGCGCCACCAGTGCTGCACGCGGAACGTACCGAACAGGCTGACGAAGGACAGCGCCACGGCGGCGCCCAGGGCCCAGCGGTAGCTCTGTGCGGTGGTCAGCTGGAGGATCAGCGGCAGCGCCGCCAGCAGCACGGCGAACAGCGTCAGGGTGTGATAGGCGAGGAACAGCCAGCGGCGCGGCGCCAGGTGGCGGTTGTAGATCGGGTCGGTGATCGAGCAGAGCGCCGCCACCCCCAGCAGTCCGGTGAACAACGCCTGGCCGCTGTTCCAGCTGGTGGTGATGGCGAAGAACGGCAGCACGAAGAACAGGCTTTCCTGGTGGATCAGCTGGGTCAGGAAGCGCATCAAGGGTGGCGGCAGCTCGATGCCGAAGAGCCGTTCGACGCTGCGCCGGAACAGGTTCTCCAACATCAGCCAGACCCAGCTCACCAGCAGCAGGATGGCGATCACCTTGGCCACCCGCGCGCCACGCTCCACCAGGAAGAAACTCGCCATGCCCGAGCCGAAGCCGTAGAGGGCTATCAGCCGCGGATGCCGTTGCAGCAACTCGATCAGCTTGAGTACCTGGGGTTTGAAGGTGGACAGCAACATCGGGCGCGACTGGCTCGGGACAAAGCGCGCAGGATACTGCCGCCCGCCGACCCTGAGAAGGCGCGATGCCGCCGGGCTGACGGCCTGCCGCTCAGCCCAGCAGCAGGCGCATCGTCTGCGGCTGGTCGGGTTGCCCGTCGGGCCGGGTGCAGGGCGGCAGGTCCGCCACCCAGCGAAAGGCGAAACGTTCGTAGAGGCGGATGGCCGGGCCGTTGGATTTCAGCACCGCCAGGTCCACCCGGCGCATGCCCAGCTGCCGGCAGCGCTCCAGCGCCGCTTCCATCAACTGCCCGCCCAGGCCCTTGCCGCGATGGGCCTTGGACACCTGCATGCCGAGCAGGCCGAAGTCCTCCGCCGAACCGTCATCCACCCGGCAGAAGCTGGCCGGGAAGATTTCGATGGAGCCCACCAGTTCGCCGCCCAGATCGACGACGAACTGCGGCAGGCCCAGGGGCAGCGCCCGCAGTAGCAGGCCGCGCATCTGCTCGATGGGCGGCGCCTCGCCGCGCAGGAGGAACTCGCCCTCGGCGCTGACCTCGGCGAACAGCCGGTGCAAGGCTTCGATATCGCTGATGCGCAGATTCCTGATCGACATGGGCGTCCTGCTCCTCGATGACTGCAGGCACTCTGGCCCAGGGCGCGCGGCCCGGCAACCCTGTTGCGTCGGACCCGGGCAAAGGCTCATTCAGCGGTGCGACTGGACCTCCGGTTCGAAGTAACGCTGAGGCTCCGGCTGGGCGACGTCCTCGTCCAGCGCTTCCGGTGCGTCGGGGTTGTCCAGCACCGCATAGGCGATGGCGCAGAACAGCGAGTTGATGCGCTTCATGTCGCTGATCAGGCCCAGGTGCAGGGCGCTGGTTTCGATGCTCTGCACCACCTGCTGGTGCAGCCGCGAGACGTGGGCATGGGCGTAGCGCCGTTCGAGGATGCGGAAGCGCTGCTTGGCCCGGCGCAGGCGCTTGGCGTTTTCCTGGTCGCCGTTGAGGAACACCGAGAGGGCGAGGCGCAGGTTTTCCACCAACAGGTCGTGGAGGCTGACGATCTCTGCCAGCCCCTCGTCGGAGAAGGCGCGGCCCTGGGCGTTCTTCTTGCTCTGCACGTCGTCGAGCATGCGCTCGATGATGTCGCCGGCCTGCTCCAGGTTGATCGTCAGTTCGATGATCTCGGCCCAGCGCCGGCTGTCGCGCTCGCCCAGGTCCTCGCGCGGCATGCGCGCCAGGTAGAGCTTGATGGCGGTGTAGAGGGCGTCGATATCGTCGTCGAGGCGGTGGATGTCCTTGCCCAGCATCGGGTCGCCGCCGCGCAACAGGTGCAGCAGGTTGTTCAGCATCTGCTCGGCGATGTCGCCCATGCGCAAGGTCTCGCGCACCGCGTTGGCCAGGGCCAGGCTCGGTGTCTCCAGGGCGGCCGGGTCCAGGTGGCGCGGCTTGGCCACGTCGTCGGGCTGCGGCCGGTCCGGCAGCAGCCAGTCGCAGAAGCGCGCCATGGGCACCGTCAGCGGCAGGCAGAGGGCGCAGCGCGCGCCGTTGTAAAGGACGTGGAAGGCGATCACCAGCTCGGCGTTGGAGATCGGCCAGGCGTCGATCCAGTTGGCCAGCGGCCCCACCAGCGGCAGCACCAGGGCGCAGCCGGCCAGCTTGAACAGCAGGCTGCCCAGGGCCACCCGGCGTCCGGCGGCGTTCTGCAGGCTGCTGCTGAGCAGGGCCAGGACGCCGCTGCCGAGGTTGGCGCCGATCACCAGGCAGAGCGCCACCTTGAGGGAGATCACCTTGGATGCGGCGAGGGTCGCGGTGAGCAGCACGGCGGCCAGGCTGGAGTAGGAAATCATCGCGAACAGGGCGCCGGTCAGGGCATCCAGCAGCACGTCGCCGGTGAGGGAGGAGAACAGCACCTTCACCCCTTTGGCGGTGGTGATGGGCTCGGCGGCGGCGATGATCAGCTGCAGGGCGAGGATGATCAGCCCGAGGCCGATGCCCACGCGACCGAGCTGGCCGAGACGGGTCTGCTTGCGGGAGAGAAAGAAGATCACGCCGAAGAAGATCAAGAGCGGCGACAGCCAGGACAGGTCCAGGGTCAGCACCCGCGCCATCAGTGCCGTGCCGACGTCCGCGCCGAGCATGATGGCGAGCGCCGGCGCCAGCAGCATCAGGCCCTGGGCGACGAAGGAACTGACCAGCAGTGCGGTGGCGTTGCTGCTCTGCACCAGGGCGGTGACGCCGATGCCGGCGGCGAAGGCCAGCGGGCGGCGGCGCACGCTGCGGCTGAGCAGGCGGCGCAGGTTGGCGCCGTACACACGCAGGATCCCGGAGCGCACGATGTGCGTGCCCCAGATGAGCAAGGCGACGGCCGAGAGCAGATTGAGCAGCGTCAGCATGGTGGCCCTCCTGGCGATCTCGAAGGCCGCTGTATCCATGCGCGGGGAAACAGCGGCGCAGTCAGGCGATTGGTAACGAAATTGTCATCTTTAGACCGTCATGGTCCTGCCTGATTTCCGGAATTCGCCTGGCTTTCTGGCACCTGCTGACAATTAAAGCCCGCCGCACGCCTTTCTGCTCGTTATCGATCAAGGGCTTGGGAAAAAAAGTTGAGGTGATTTCCGCGAGGTGCCCATAGCCGGGAGTGCATCCGGGCTATGGGATCAACGGTAGGGTGCGCCATGCGCACCGGGCGGAGGTGGTGCTGGCGCGGACCATGGACCGGCCGCAGGCGTTGGTGCGCACGGCGCACCCTACGGCCGATGCTCCGCAATGGTGTTCAGCCCTCCTGCCGCCTTGCCCAGAACGGCTCCTGGGCAAAGCGTCCCTCGGCGCCGTAGTAGCCACGTTTGAGCGTCAGGTACTCGTCCACATGGCGGCGGATATCGTCGCCATAACTCTGGCGCAAGGCCTGCTCGTGGGCGCGGTCGGCGAAATGCGCGGCGGCCAGGCGGGCGGCTTCGATACCGGTGCTGAGGGCGTAGCCGATGCCCATGGACGACAGCGGGTCGAAGGCCGCCGCGGCATCGCCCGCCGCTGCCCAGCCTTCGCCGCAGCCGGGCTCCAGCGATTGCGAGTGGGCCGGCCAGACGCGCAGCGGCTCCAGCGCCTCCAATTGGCCGATGCGTGTGCGGGTGTGGGGCGCCTGGTCCAGGGCGGCCTGCCAGAAGGCGGTACGACTGGCGTGGCATTCCTGCAGCAGGTCGGAGTCGGTCATCAGCACCGAGACCACGCGGCCGTCCGGCACCGGCGCGCTGTACCACCAGCCCTGGGGCACGGATTCCACCAGGGAGCAGGCTTCCACCGTCGCGCTGGCGGCATCGTGGTAGGTAGCCATCCCCACCAGACGGTCGTGCCGCTGCTTCTTCGCCCCCAATGCACGGGCCAGCCAGGCGCTGCGCCCGGTGGCGTCGATCAGGTAGCCGCAGCGCAGCGGAACCTCGGTGTCGTCCAGGCTGGCGGTGAGGCTCCAGCCGTCGTCCGCGCGCACCACCTGCTGCAGCCGCGCCTTCAGCAGCAGTTGCGCGCCGAAGGCACGGGCGGCGCTGGCCAGGCCGGCGTCGAAGCGGCGCCGGTCCAGGTGCCAGCCGTAGCCACGGCCGGTGAAGAGGAAATCCCGCGCGCGCAGCTGGTCGTCGCCCCAGGCCGCGGTGAAGGCGTAGGACGGGCTGAAGTCGGCCGCGCGGAAGGCCTCGCCCACACCGAGATAGTCCAACAGGGGCAGCACGCCCGGAGAGAGGGTTTCGCCCACCTTGTCGCCGTCGTAGCCCGAACGTTCCACCAGCATCACCGAGAGACCGGTGTAGCGCCGCAGGGTGAGGGCGGCCGCGCAGGCGGCCGGCCCTCCCCCGGCGATCACCACGTCGAGGGTCCCCGGCCCCTCAGCGTGCAAGGTGCCCCCGCTTGGGTATGGCGCGGCGGGTGTCCACCTTCGGCCGTTGCGGGTCGGGCGCCAGGTACCAGGTGTTGAAGAAGTTGGCGTCGGCCCCGGTCACCGCATTACCGGCTCCTGCCACCGCGACGCTGGCGGCGACGAAGCGGTCGTTGTTGCGTTCGGTCTCCACGAAGTAGGGGAACAGGCTGCGGTACGGCCCGGTGGCCTCGTTGGTGATGAAGCCCAGGTAGTGCCAGGCCTGGATCATCTCCGAGAAGCTGTTGATGCCACGGCTGTAGATCGACTGCAGCGCGGAGGGGATGCCCGACTGGTACTGCGAGGCTTCGCTGACGTCGCCGGGCAGCACGTTCCACGGGCTTTGCGGCGGCCACCAGTAGGCGTAGTAGGTGGGCGCCTTGGGCACGCCATCCTGCTTGTTCACTTCCGGGTCGGTGAAGTTGACGTACTGCACCGTGCACTGGAAGAAGTCCGCCTGCCAGGGAATGGCCATGCGCTTGGTCAGGTCGCCCGGCTCGCAGCCCTGGAACGCCAGGCCCGGCACGGTTTCGTTTTCCTGCGGGTCCAGGCCGTACTGGAAGTAGTAGGCCTCGTCATGGCGGTGGCGGATGCGGAAGGGCGCCTCATAGAGTTCCGGGCTGTAGAGGCTCCAGGTGACCTCGATGCCGGGGCAGAGCGGGCCGCCCACGCAATTGCCGACGCTGCCGCGGTCCAGCGCGGTGACGCCCGGCAGCGGCGCCGGTACGTCCAGGGTGAACTTGCCGGCGGCCCATTGCCCGAGCAGGAAGTACTGGGTGCGGGTGAGGGTGAGGAACTTCGCCAGTACAGCGTTGCTCACGGAGTTGGAGCCCGAGTTCAGCGGCATCATCGGGATGCCCGAATCACCGTCGAAGAGCTGGCCCTGCTGGCCGTCGGTGAAGCCGTTCGCGCCCGGATTGCGGAACAGCCGGAAATACGCCTGGCGGAACTCGGCGGTGCGTTCGCTGGCGTCGGTGGCGTCGAAGGGCGGCGGCGAGAAGCTGCTCAGCGCCGGCACCGAGGCCACCCAGCGATAACCCGCGGGGCGCTTGAGGATGGGCTCGATGTCACGGCTGTAGTTGGCGACGTAGTCGGCGTTGTAGCAGCCGTTGGAGAACAGCGCCGGGAGCAGGCCGAGGTCGCGCACCGCGACGTCGAACACCAGGTCGTCGAGGGTGACGATGTTCTCCAGTTCCGGGGCGAACTTGGGCGAACCGACGATGCACCAGGCATTGAGGGTGAGCACCTGGCCGTTGGTGAAGGTCAGGGTGCAGGTCACCGGGCCGTCGGAAATGTCGTCATGCCAGCCATCGGCGCCGGCGAAACTGGTGATCGGCTGGTCGCCGCCGGCATGGCCGTAGCCGCCGAGCACCAGCAGGCGGCCCTCCTGGTCGGTGCGCATCTCGCCCAGCGTATTCACGGGCAGGCCCTGGGTGGGTGGCGGCGGGAAGGAGCCGTAGCGGTAGTCCGGCGGGATGCTGTCGCGGGAGAAGTCGGCCACGCCGCCGCGGCCGTCGAGGGTGCGCGGGCCCGGGTCGACGATCAGTTGCTGGCGCTGCTGCTCGTTGGTCACGCTGGCGTTGCGCAGCGGCACGCCGACCTTCTCGTAGCTGTTGTCCGGGCCCAGCAGCAGGTTGCCCTGCAATTCCTGGAAGTTGTACCAGGCGGCCTTCTTGTTCGCGAGGTGCACGGTCCATTGCAGGTTGGCCACCTGCGGGTCGTCCAGGGTGACTTCGCGGGTGGAGCCGTCGGCCGCCACGGCGTACACGCAGAAGCGCGCAGCCTGGCGCTTGATGCGGCCTTCGGGGTCCTTGTACTGCTCGACGTAGATGGGCTGGCCCCGGTCGAACAGCTGCTGGCCCTGGGCGTCGCAGGCCAGCGGGCGTCCGCCCGTGGTCTCCGGTGCCAGGTAGAAGGCGTCAGGGCTGTTGCCGACCCTGGCGATGCCGATGCTCGGGCCTATGACGTATTGGTCCATCTCCTTTCCTCCTCTGTATCGCGGTCTTCCATTTCCACGACGGGCAGGCCCGCCGCGGGCCTCACGGCACTAGTCGAAATAGCCGGAGCAACCGGCGAAGAACTGGCTTGCGGGCATGGGCTCGCGTTGTTCGGGCGCCACCGTTTCGATCAGCAGGCCCTGGGGGCCGGGCGGCCCGCACAGGGCGACCACACCGTCGGGCGTGGCCAGCAGGCGGCCGGGCGTGCCCCGGTAGTCCCGCGGCGCGGGCGCGCTCTTGAGCAGTTCGATGCGCTGGCCGCGGAAGTGGCTGAAGGCGCCGGGATAGGGCGGCGACTGGGCGCGGATCAGGTTGTGGATATCACGGGCAGGAAGCGCCCAGTCGATGCGCATCTCGCGCTCGCCGCGCTTGTGGAAGAAGGTCGCCTGGCTGTGGTCCTGGGGAGTGAACCGGGCGGTGCCGCGCGCCAGGGCGTCCACCGCGGCCAGGGCCAGGGTGGAGAACAGCGGCAGGGTGCGCTGGAAGATATCGGTGGCGGTGTCCTGCGGGCGGATGGGGACGACTTCCTGGAGCAGGATGTCGCCCAGGTCCAGCTCGTCTTCCACCCGGTGCACGGTGACGCCGGTCTGGGTCTCGCCGTTGGCGACGGCCCAGTTGATCGGGGCGAAGCCGCCGTAGCGCGGTAGCAGCGCATCGTGCAGGTTGATGCCGCCGTGGTGGGCCAGGGCGCAGACCTTGGGCGAGAGCCAGGTGCGCCAGTTGGAGAGCACCAGCAACTCGGGTTCCAGCGCCGCCAGTTGCTCGGCCAGGGCCGGCGAGTTGGCGTAGCGGCACTCGACCAGGGGGATACCGGCGGCGGCAGCCAGGTCGGCCACCGAGGCGGCCCAGAGATTGTCGGCGGGGTTGCGGCTGGGCGGGTGGGTCACCACCAGCGGCACGTCATGCCCGCCGGCGAGCAGGGCTCCGAGGGTCTCGGTCCCCCAGCGCTGAAAACCGAAGAAAACGATGCGCATCCATTCGCCCGTCCATGGTTCTTCCGTGGTGGATTGGACACTAGACCCGCGAAGTGAGAAGTCAAATGACGTTCATCGGCAAATCGCCTGGCCCTCCAGCAGCCTTTCGGCGTTCCCGCGCTGGCGCAGCAGCCAGGCATCGCCCGCTTCCAGCGCCACCTCGGCGGGCGTCGGGTGCAGGCCGAAATGCAGCAGGCTGTGGTGCAGGGCATAGGCGCCGCAATTGGGCAGGGCCAACAGGTCGCCGGGCGCCGGAAGCGGCAGCGGCAGGTCTTCCACCAGTACGTCCTGGGGCGTCGGCAGGCAGCCGGCGACGCTGGCCCGGCACAGCGGTCGGCCATCGCCGCCGACCAGGCGCAACAGGCGGTTGGCCTTGCCGTTGTAGCCGCGCAGCAGGTTGTGGATGCCGCCGTCCACGATCACCCAGGTGCGTCCGCGGGATTCGCGCACATCCAGCACCCGGGTGAGGTAGCAGCCGCTCTCGGCCACCAGGTAGCGGCCGACCTCCAGCAGCAGGCGCACGGGCGTTGAGGCGCCGGCCTGCAAGTCGCGCAGGCCCTGTGCGAAGCGGGCGAGGTCGAAGGCCGTTTCGTCCTCGGCATAGGGCACGCCCAGGCCGCCGCCGATGTCCAGGCAGTCCAGGTCGGGGCGGCCTTCGCGGCGCAGCGCTTCCAGGCGCTCCAGCAGCCATCCGGCCGGGTGCAGCAGGCGGTCCGCATCCAGCACATTGCTCGCCACGTAGCAGTGCAAGCCGCGCAGGCGCAGGCCGGGCAGTGCGTCCAATGCCGGCAGCGCCTCGGCCAGGTGGTCGGCATCGAGGCCGAACTTGCTGCTTGTCTCGGCCACCTGGATGCCCTCGCCAGTGGCCGACTCCAGCAGCGCCGCCGGCGGATGCAGGCGCAGCAGCACGTCCTGGCGATAACCGTGGCGGCGGGCCATGGCATCCAGCCGGCGGGCCTCGGTCAGGGATTCCAGCACCACCAGGGCCGGGCGCGCGGCGCCAAGGCGCTCCAGCAGGGCCGGGTACTTGGCCGGGCCGGTGAGCAGCAGGCGCTCGGGCGCGAAGCCCGCAGCCAGGGCCGTCACCAGTTCGCCTTCGGAGCTGATGTCTGCGCCCAGCCCGGCGTCCCGCAACAGGCGGCAGATGCCCAGCGAGGGATTGGCCTTGAAGGCGTAGTGCGCCACCGCGCCCGCCGGCAAGGCGCCGAGCAGGTTGGCGGCCTGCTGGCGGATGCGCGCCAGGTCGTAGGTGAACAGCGGGGTGCCGAAGCGCTCGGCGGCCCTGGCCAGGGCGGTATCAGCGGGATGATCTAGCATGAGGTTCTTCCATGAGCGTTCAGTGATCCAGGGAGGGAGCACCCATGAAGATAGTCCTGGCCTATTCCGGTGGACTCGACACCTCGGTCGCCTTGCGCTGGCTGAAGGAGCACTACCAGGCGGAGGTCATCGCCTTCTGCGCCGACCTCGGCCAGCCCGAGGACTTCCCGGCGATCCGCGACAAGGCCCTGGCCAGCGGGGCCAGCAAGGTGTTCATCGAGGACCTGCGCGAGGAATACCTGCGCGACTTCGTCTTCCCCGCCCTGCGCGCCGGCGCCCTCTACGAGCGGCGCTACACCATGGCCGCGCCGCTGGGGCGCCCGCTCATCGCCCGGCACCTGGTGCGCATCGCCCATGCCGAGGGCGCCCAGGCGGTGGCCCATGGCTCCACCGGCAAGGGCAACGACCAGGTGCGCTTCTATGCCGGCGTGGTGGCCCATGACCCGGCCCTGCGGGTGCTGGCGCCCTGCGCCGAGTGGGAGCTGAAGTCCCGCGACGAGGAACTGGCCTACGCCCAGCGCTTCGGCATACCCGTCAGCGCCACGGCCGACAGCCCCTTCAGCATGGATGGCAGCCTCTGGGGCACCAGTACAGAGTGCGGCATCATCGACGACTTTCGCAGCAAGTTGCCGGCCAATGCCTTTCAGTTGACGGCGGACCCGCTGCAGGCTCCGGACGTGCCGGCGCATCTGGTGATCGGCTTCGAGCGGGGCACTCCGGTGAGCCTCGACGGCCAGCGCCTGGCGCCGGTGGAGCTGGTGCGGCACCTCACCGAGCTGGGCGGACGACATGGCGTGGGGCGCGTCGACATGGTGGAAAACAGCCTGATGGGCATCAAGAACCGTGCCCTCTACGAAAGCCCGGCCGGCGCCATCCTGCACTTCGCCCTCCGCGAACTGGAGGACCTGACCATCGACTGCGACACCCTGCACTGCAAGGCCGAACTGGCGCTGAAATATGCCGAACTGGTGTATCGCGGCCAGTGGTGGTCGCCCCTGCGCCAGGCGTTGGACGCTTTCGTCGAGGCCAGCCAGGCCCACGTCAACGGCAGCATCGCCCTGCGTCTGTACAAGGGCGGGATCTGGGTCGAAGGTCGGGAAACCTCTGATGCGCTGTTCGACTACAGCCTGACGGCCCAGGACAGCGCCGATCGCTTCGACCATCCGGCGGGCATCGGCTTCGCCTATGTCTGGTCGCTGCCCCAGCGCATCCGCTCCAAGCTGCGCGGGCCGGCCTCGGAGCTCTGACGCCGGGCGATCGCGCGTATCGGGGGCGACCACCGGCGGGGTCGGCTGCTAACCTGTGCCGACCTTCCGGATGTGATGCCCCCCATGCTCAACCTCTACCACGCCAACGACCTGGAAAGCCTCGGCGAGCTGGCCTGCAGCCTGCTCGCGCAACCCCAGCGCGACCCACTGGCGCCCGCCCGGGTGGTGGTGCCGAGCCAGGGCATGGGGCGCTGGCTGACCCTGCAACTGGCGCGCAAGCAGGGCATCGCCATGCACCTGGATATCCAGCTGCCGGCGCGTTTCGTCTGGGACGTCACCCGCCTGGTGCTCGGCGAGCTGCCGCCGCAGTCGGCCTTCAACCCGGTCACCCTCGGCTGGCGCCTCTACGACTGGCTCTGCGAGCCGGCGAACCTTGAGCGCGCGCCGCGCCTGGCGCAGTACCTGGAGGGTGGCGACGAGCGCCGCCGGCTGACCCTGGCCTCGCGCATCGCCGACGTCTTCGACCAGTACCTGCTCTACCGTGACGACTGGCTGGCCGCCTGGGAGCGCGGCGAGCTGCTGAATCTCGGCGCGGACGAGGCATGGCAGGCCCTGCTCTGGCGCGAGCTCACCGCCGACGGCCATCCCCACCGCGCCCGCCTGCTCGACGACCTGTTGGCGAAGCTGCACGGTGGAGAATCCATCGACGGGCTGCCCGAGCGCCTGGTGGTGTTCGGCATCAGCAGCCTGCCGCCGCACCATATGCGGGTACTGGAAGGGCTGGCGCGGCACTGCGAGGTGATCCTCTTCGCCCTCAACCCCTGCCGCGAGGCCTGGGGCGATATCCGTGACATCCGCGAGCTGGCCAGGCTGCCGGAACCGGGCATCGACGACTGGTACCTGGACGTCGGCCACCCGCTGCTGGCCAGCCTCGGCAAGCAGGGTCGCGACTTCTTCGACGCCCTCTTCACCCTCGGCGGGCAGGAGATCGGCGTCTATGCCGAGGACGAGGACCTCCACGACAGCAGCCTGCTGCGCGCCGTGCAGAACGACATCCTGCGCCTGCGCACCCGCCGCCCCGAAGAACGCATGACCCTGCGCGAGGGCGACCGCTCCCTGGAAGTGCACCTCTGCCACTCGCCCCTGCGCGAGGTAGAGGTGCTGCACGACCAGCTGCTGGCGCGCTTCAAGGCCGACCCCACGCTCAGCCCCGACCAGGTGGTGGTGCTGACCCCGGACATCGAACGCTACGCCCCCTATATCGAAGCCGTGTTCGCCCCGCGCGAGGGCGTGCCGCGCATTCCCTTCAGCCTGGCCGACCGCAGCCTGCGCGCCGAGCTGCCGCTGGTGGAGGCTTTCCTCGCCCTGCTGGAGCTGCCGCAGAGCCGCTTCGCCGCCGAAGAGCTGCTGGCCTGGCTGGAGCAGCCGGCCCTGGCCGCCCGCGCCGGCATCGAGAACGAAGACCTGCCGCTGCTGCGCGACTGGCTGCGCGACGCCGGTGTGCGCTGGGGCCGCGACGGCGCCCACCGGGCGCGCCTGGGCCTGCCGGAAGAAGGCGCCTTCAGCTGGCGCCAGGGCCTCGACCGCCTGCTCCTGGGCTTCGCCGCGCCGCCGCAACTGGCGGGCGACGCCCCGCCCCTCTTGGGCGACAACTGGCCGCTGGACGCCCTGGAGGGCGCCCGCGCACAGTTGCTCGGGCGCCTCGCCGCCTTCGTCCAGCGCCTTGGCGCCCTGGCCGACGACATGGCCCGGCCGCGTCCGCTGGCGGAGTGGGCGGAAACCCTGCAGGGCCTGATCGACCAACTGTTCGACGAGCGCGAGGCCGGCGACACCCTGCTGTTGCTGTCCCAGGCCTGTGGCGCCCTGCGCGACCAGGCCGAGGCCGCCGGCATCGAGCGTCCGCTGGAGCTGGCGCTGGTGCGCCAGCACCTGGTGGCGGCCCTGGACCAGGGCAGTGGCGCCTCGGGCTTCCTCACCGGCGCCGTGACCTTCTGCACCATGGTGCCCATGCGCAGCCTGCCGTTCCGCCAGGTCTGCCTGCTGGGCCTGGACGACGGCGCCTTCCCGCGCCGCACCCCGGCCGCCGGCTTCGACCTGATCACCCGCAAACCCAGGCGCGGCGACCGCGCCAGGCGCCTGGACGACCGCTACCTGTTGCTGGAAACCCTGCAATCGGCGCGCGACGGCCTCTACCTCAGCTTTGTCGGCCGCGACCCGCGGGACAATGCGCACCTGCCGCCCTCAGTGCTGGTCAGCGAACTGCTGGAAACCATCGACCTCACCGCCACGGCTGCCGATGGCAAGGCCAGCGAGCGCGTGCTGGTGGCCCATCCGCTGCAGCCCTTCGCCTCTGCCAACTTCGCAGGCCACCAGCAGGCCGGCTTCGCCGCGCCCTGGTTCCGTGCGGCCCAGCGCCTGGCGGAAACGCCCCAGGCGGCTGCCGCGCCCTTCGCCCTGCCCCTGCCGGAGCCGGACGCCGACTGGTTGACCCTCGAGCCCTCGCAACTGATCCAGTGCTTCCGCCATCCGGCGCGCTTCCTCCTCGAACAACGCCTCGGCCTGCGCCTGGCGGAAACCGAGGAAGCCCTCGCCAGCGATGAGCCCTTCAGCCTCGAAGGCCCGGCCTGGCGCGGCCTGCGCCAGCTGGCGCTGGATGCGGTGGAACGCGGCTGGTCCGAGTCCGACGAGAGACGCATCGCCCGCGCTGCCGGCTGGCTGCCCGTCGGCGAACTGGGCCACGCCCTCTGGGGCCAGTTGCGCGGCCCGGTGCGGGCCTTCGCTCCACGCCTGTTCGAGGCGCGCCCCGAGGCCGTGCCGCAACCGCTGCTGGTGGATATCGAACTGGCCGGCGTGCGCATCCACGGCTGGCTGGACGGCGTCACCCCTGAGGGTCTGTTCGGCTGGCGCCTGAACCGCCTCGGCGAATGGGAGCTGGCGCCCTTCTGGTTGCGCCACCTGCTGCTCAACCTGGCGGCCACGCCCGGCATCGCCCGTGACAGCCGCCTGCTCTCCCCGGCCGGCGACTGGCAGGCCGGCCCCCTGGCCAATGCCCGCGAGCTGCTGGAACCCTGGCTGCACGCCTACCGCGAAGCCCTGTGCAGCCCCCTGCCCTTGCTCACCAAGGCCAGCCACGGCTTCGCCCATGGCCTGCGCAAACCCGGCCGCAAGGAACCCATCGATGCCGCCCGCGACAAGGCCCGCGTGGCCTGGGAAGGCATCGATTTCGGCCCCGTCGGAGAATGCCAGGACCCCTGGTACGCCCTCGCCTTCCGCGACCGCGAACCCCTGGGCGAACGCTTCGAGCAACTGGCCGAAACCCTGCTCGGCCCGGCCCTGGATGCCTTGGCGGGAGATGCGGAGGATGAGGCATGAGGCGCGTCGTCATGCATGCAATTCGGAATCTTTCTATGCAGGTCGGCCCGGATATGCATAGAAAAGGCGGTTTATCTATGCACGATCATCTGCACCTGCAACACAATTCCGCCCGTTTCGAAATACGGACGATCCTCAAGCAGCTGAATGCGGCGAGCAATTGGCCGAAACCCTGCACGGCCCGGCCCTGGATGCGCTGGCGGGAGATGAGGGCTGAGGCGATGCAATGTTGGCTGCAACACACCTGTAGGGGCGAATTCATTCGCCAAGCAGGCCGCAGGCCTGCCCGCCGGGGCTCCTTGAATACGCCGGCATCCCTCACCCCAACCCTCTCCCAGAGGGAGAGGGGGCAGTCCGTGCCGGAGGACCAGCCATGAGCCTCGACCTCCTCAACGACCCCTTCACCGGGCGCAGCCTGATCGAGGCCAGCGCCGGCACGGGCAAGACCTGGACCCTCACCGCCCTCTACGCGCGCCTGCTGCTGGAGCGCCAGCTGGGCGTCGGGCAGATCCTGGTGGTGACCTACACCACGGCGGCCACCGCCGAGCTGCGCGAGCGCATACGTGCGCGCCTGGCGGCCTTGCTGGCCATGTACGAAGGCGCACCGGCGCCGGACCCGGTACTGGCCGGCCTGCATGCCCAGTACCCGGGCGAGGACGCCCACCGCCGCCTGCTGCTGGCGGTGCACGGCTTCGACGAGGCGGCCATCTTCACCATCCACGGCTTCTGCCAGCGCGCCCTGCAGGACGCCGCCTTCGAGGCCGGTGGCGATTTCGACAGCGAACTGGCCACCGACGACCGCGAGGTGCTCGATGCCCTGCTCGCCGACCTCTGGCGCCGCGAGCTGGCCGAGGCCGAACCGGCCTGGGCCTGCTTCCTGGCGCAAAAGCGCATCACCCCGACCTGGCTGCGCCAGCGCCTGCGTTCGCACCTGGGCAAGCCCTACCTGCGCATCGAACCCAGCGAGCTGGAGGCGGGCGACCTGTCCGGCGCCAGCGACGCCTGGACCCGCGCCCAGGGCTTCTGGCAACGCCAGGGCGCGGAGTGCGTGGCCCAGCTGGCGCAACTCGACAGCCTCAACAAGCGCAGTTACGACGCGGCGAAGTTCGCCCTCTGGCTCACCGAGCTGGACGCCTACTTCGCCGACCCGGCCGCCCTCTTCGCGCCGCCCACCGGCTTGGAGAAGCTCGCTACCGAGGCCCTGGCCAAGGCCACTAAGAAGGGCTTCAATGCCCCGGACCACCCTGTCTGCGCGGCCCTGCAGCGGCTCTTCGATGCACTGGAAGAAGCCAAGCCGGCGGGCGATGCGCGCCTGATCGCCCTGCAAGTGCGCCTGCTGGAAGCGCTCGACCGGGAGCTGCCGGCGCGCAAGGCGGCCCAGCGCCTGCTGGCCTTCGACGACCTGCTCAACCGCCTCGACGACGCCCTGCGTGGTCCGGCCGGCGAGGCTCTGGGCCAGGCCCTGCGCGAGCGCTATCCGGTGGCGCTGATCGACGAGTTCCAGGACACCGACCCGGTGCAGTACGCCATCTTCCATCGGGTCTACGAGAACCAGGGCGACCTCTGCTTCGTCGGTGACCCCAAGCAGGCCATCTACGCCTTCCGCGGCGCGGACCTCGCCACCTACCTCAAGGCTCGCGAGGAAGCCGCGCGGCAGTACAGCCTGGACACCAACCACCGCTCCACCCCGCAACTGATCGCCGCCCTCAACCGGGTGTTCGATCGTCCCCTGCCCTTTGCCGAGCCTGGCCTGGACTACCCGCCGGTGGGCGCCAGCAGCAAGTCCCGCGCGCAGCTGGTGCTGCCCGAGGCCGGCGCGCCGCTGGAGCTGGTCTGGCTGGGCGACGAATCCATCGGCAAGGGCGAGGCGGGCAGCGCCGTGGCCGTCGACACGGCCCGGCGCATCGCCGGCCTGCTGGCCGCAAGTAGCAGGGGCGCGGCCTATTTCGAAGAAGATGGTGTGCGTTCGCCGCTCAAGGGCGGCGACATTGCGGTACTGGTGGCCAGCCACCGCCAGGCCGGAGACGTCGCCAACGAGCTGGCCGCCCGTGGCGTACCCAGCGTGCGCCGGGGGCGCGACAGCGTCTGGCACAGCGAGGAGGCCGAGGAGCTGGCGGCGGTGCTCGCCGCCTATGCCGAGCCAGGCCGCGAAGGCGTGCTGCGCTACGCCCTGTCCACCCGCCTGCTGGGTCGCGACGCCCAGCAACTGGCGCGCTGCCAGGACGACGAGCATGCCTGGGACGAGGAACGCGATAACGCCGAGCGCTACCACCAGCTCTGGCAGCAGCAGGGCTTCATGCGCGCCTTCCGTGCCTGGCTCGACGAGCAGGGCGTGGCCGAACGGCTGATCGCCCTGCCCGACGGCGAGCGCCGCCTGACCAACCTCCTCCACCTGGCCGAACTGCTGCAGAGCGAAAGCCTCCAGCGCCCCGGCCTGGAGCCGCTGCTGGCCTGGTTCAACGCCCAGCGCGCCGCCGAAAGCCATGGCGACGACGCCCTGCTGCGCCTGGAAAGCGATGCCGAGCGGGTGCAGATCGTCACCGTGCACACCAGCAAGGGCCTGGAATACCCCCTGGTGTTCTGCCCCTACCTCTGGGACGGCGCCTTGTTGCGCCGTGGCGAAGACATCACCTGCCACGCCGAGGACGGTACGCCACTGCTGGACCTGGGCGGCGAGAACTTCGATGTTCACCGCGCCGCCGCCCGCCGCGAGCGCTTCGCCGAACGCCTGCGCCTGGCCTACGTGGCGCTGACCCGCGCCCGTGACCGGCTCTGGCTGCACTGGGGGCCGGTGGCCCTGCCCAAGGCGAAGAAGGACGGCGAACTGCCGGAAGACGGCCTGCACAGTTGCGCCCTCGCCTGGCTGCTGCATGGCCGCGAACTGGATGAGGCCGACGTGCTTGGCGCCCTCGCCCGGCACTTGGCCGCCTGCGACGGCGCAGCCCTGCGCGGCGAGCTGGAGGCCCTGGCTGGCGCCAGCGGCGGCCAGATCGCCGTCGTCCCCCTACGTGCCGAGGAAGCCAGCGCCCAGGGCGAGTCCCGCGCCCTGCCCCCGGCTGCCCTCTCCACCCTGGATCGCGGCCTGTCCAGCGCCTGGCGGGTGGGCAGCTTCTCGGGCCTCGCCGCCGGCCTGCACATGGAGGCGCCGGACCGCGACACCCTGGCGGTGCCGCCTGCCAGCGAGCCGGGCAGCGGTTTCTTCGCCTTCCCCCGCGGCGCCCGCGCCGGTACCTGCCTGCACGCGATGCTGGAGGACTGGGTGCGCGGCGAGGGCGAACTGCCGGCGCTGGTGCAGAAACACCTGCAAGGCCATGGCCTGCCGGACAGCTGGGCGGAAATCGCCAGCGCCCACCTGCAACGGGTGCTGGATACCGACCTGGACGGCCAGGGCCTGCGCCTGTCAGCCCTGGCGGCGAATCGCCGGCTGCCGGAACTGGGCTTCACCTTCCCGGTGGCGGAACTGGACGTGGGCCGCCTGCGGGCTCTGCTGGCCGACCCCGCCCACGGCCTGCCAGAGCCCATGCGCGCCGCCGCCGAGCGTCTGGAGTTCGACACCCTCAAGGGCTTCATGAAGGGCTTCATCGACCTCACCTTCGAGCACGCCGGACGCTGGTACATCGCCGACTACAAGTCCAACTGGCTCGGCCCGGACGCCGGCTACTACGGCGGCGAACGCCTGGAGCAGGCCATCGCCGCCGAGCACTATCACCTGCAGTACCTGATCTACCTGGTGGCCCTGCGGCGCTTCCTGCGCCAGCGCCTGGATGGCTTCTCCAGCGAGCAGCTGGGTGGCGCCTACTACCTGTTCCTGCGTGGCATGCCGGACGCCGGGGTGTTCTTCCATCGTCCCGCCGACAGCCTGCTGGATGCGCTGGACCTGCTGTTCGAGGAGGGCCGCTGATGAACCTGGCCGACTGGCCCCTGGGGCCGCTGGAGCGTCATTTCGCCGAGAGCCTGCAACGCCTCGACCCGCAGGCCCCGGAGCCGGTGCTGGCCGCCGCCGCGTTGTGCTGCCAGGCCCTGGGGGCGGGGGACGTCTGCCTGCCCCTGGCGCGGGTCGCCGGGCAGCTGCTGTTCGCCGAAAGCGGTCCCGGTGTCCAGGCACCCGTCCTGCCCGTCTGGATCGATGCCCTCCAGGCCTCGCCCCTGGTGGCACCGCCCGGCGGCTATGCGCCGCTGACCCTGGACGGCGCGCGCCTCTACCTCAGCCGCTACCACGCCTACGAGGCGCGCCTGGCCGGCAGCCTGCTGCAACGTGCGGCGGCGCGTCCGGAGGTGGACGAAGCGCAGCTCGGCGAATCCCTGGCTCGGCTGTTCGCCCGCAACACCCAGCAGCCGGACTGGCAACGCCTGGCCGCCGCCCAGGCCGTCAGGCGCAACCTGGCGGTGATCTCCGGCGGCCCCGGCACCGGCAAGACCACCACCGTGGTGCGCCTGCTCGCGGCGCTCCTGGAACAGCCCGGCGGCCAGCGCCTGGCCATCGGCCTCGCGGCGCCCACCGGCAAGGCCGCCGCGCGCATGGCCGAGGCCATCCGCAACGCCAAGGCCGAGCTGCCGGTGAGCGACGCCATCAAGGCCGCGCTGCCCGAGGAGGCGCGCACCCTGCACCGCCTGCTGGGCAGCCGCGGCGACAGCCCTCAGGTACGCCACCATGCCGACAATCCGCTGCCGCTGGATGTGCTGGTGGTGGACGAGGCCTCCATGGTCGACCTGGCGCTGATGGCCAAGCTGCTCGCCGCCCTGCCGCCCAATGCGCGGCTGATCCTGCTGGGCGACAAGGACCAGCTGGCGGCGGTGGAGGCCGGCGCGGTATTCGCCGAACTCTGCGAAGGTCGCGGCCTGGACGCCACGGCGGCGGCGGACCTGACCCGCATCACCGGCCAGCAGGTGCCGGTGGAGAACCCGCGCTCGCGCCTGGGCGATGCCGTGGTGCTATTGACCCACAGCCACCGCTTCGCCGGCGACAGCGGCATCGGCGAGCTGGCGCGAAGGATCAATGCCGGCGACGCCCGCGGCACCCTGGAACTGTTGCGCGGCGCCCACCCGGACCTGGCCTGGAACGCCGGCCCCAGCCCGGTCGCCCTGCTGGAGCGGCTGGAGACGGGCTATGCGCCCTACTTCGCCGCCGTACGCCTGGCCGACCCCGCCTCGGCCTTCGCCGCCTTCAACGGCTTCCGTGCCCTCACCGCCCAGCGCGAAGGCCCCTGGGGCGTGGGTGGCATCAACGAAGCACTGGAAGCGCGGATCAAGCGCCGCCTGGGTATCCCCGCCCGTGAGCGCTGGTATCCCGGCCGGGCGGTGATGGTGCGGCAGAACGACTACGCCCTTGGCCTGTTCAATGGCGATATCGGCCTCTGCCTGGCCACGCCCCACGGCCTGCGGGTGTTCTTCGAAGGCGACGAGGGCTACCGCCCCTTCGCCCCGGCGCGCCTGCCCAGCCACGACAGCGCCTTCGCCATGACGGTGCACAAGAGCCAGGGCTCGGAATTCAGCGAAGTGCTGCTGGCCTTGCCGGAGCAGCCCAGCCCGCTGCTCAGCCGCGCGCTGTTCTACACCGGCATCACGCGGGCCAAGCGGAAGGTGGAAATCTGGGGCCTGCCGGCAAGGCTGTCGGAGGCGGTCTCGACCAAGGCCGAGCGCGCCGCCGGCCTGGCGGAACGCCTGGGGGTGACGGCGGAAGTGCCCAGCCCTCCTCCTCCGCCAGCGCAGGATCAGTTGAGCCTGTTCTGATGACACCCTGTAGGAGCGAATTCATTCGCGAAGCAGGCCGCAGGCCTGCCCCTCGAACCTTAGGGGGCAGCTACGCTGCCTTTTCGCGAATGAATTCGCTCCTACAGTAAGCCGGGCGCAATGAAAAACGGGGCCATTCGGCCCCGTTCTCATTGCGCTCGGCTTATTCGCCGATGATGTCCTTGCGCAGCTTCACCGGGTCTTCCTTGCGTCCGCGGGCGATGCGCATGCGGATATTCAGCGCCTCCACGGCCAGGGAGAAGGCCATGGCGAAGTAGACGTAGCCCTTCGGCACATGCACTTCGAAGGATTCGGCGATCAGCACGGTACCGACGACGACCAGGAAGGACAGCGCCAGCATCTTCAGGCTCGGGTGGCGGTCGATGAAGTCGCTGATGGTGCCGGCGGCCAGCATCATCACCAGCACGGCGACGATGATCGCGGCGACCATCACCGGCACGTGGGAGACCATGCCGACGGCGGTGATCACCGAGTCCAGGGAGAACACGATGTCGATGATGGCGATCTGGATGATGGTGCCGATGAAGTTGCGGGCCGCGCCGGAGGGCTGCTCGCCGGTCTCATCTTCGCCTTCCAGGCTGTGATACATCTCGGTGCTGCTCTTCCACAGCAGGAACAGGCCGCCGAAGAAGAGGATCAGGTCACGGCCGGAGATGCCCTGGCCGAACAGGTCGAACAGGTCGTTGGTGAGCCGCATGATCCAGGTGATCGACAGCAGCAGGGCGATGCGGGTGACCATCGCCAGCGCCAGGCCGAAGAAGCGGGTGCGCGCCTGCATGTGCGGCGGCATGCGCCCCACGAGGATGGCGATCATGATGATGTTGTCGATGCCGAGGACGATTTCCAGGGCGGTCAGGGTGAAGAAGGCGACCCAGATTTCCGGGCTGGTCAGCCATTCCATGATGCGTTGATCCTCGTGAGTTTCTTGGACTAGGGATGGGCACTAACAAGCCGGAAAGAGCTTACGCAGTTTCCGGCTTGTTCGGGGGTGTCATTCGGCGGCTGTCAGTGCGATCCAAAGAGCGGGAAGACACCCAGCAGCAAGGCGGCGACGAGGATACACAGACAAATCATTACCGCCCACTTCAATGTGAAGCGCTGGTGGTCGCCGAATTCCACTTTGGCCAGGCCCACCAGCAGGTAGGTCGAAGGTACCAGCGGGCTCAGCAGATGCACCGGCTGGCCTACGATAGAGGCCCGCGCCATCTCCACCGGGCTGATGCCGTAGTGGCTGGCGGCCTCGGCCAGAACCGGTAACACCCCGTAATAAAATGCGTCGTTGGACATGAAGAAGGTGAACGGCATGCTCACCACCGCGGTGATCACGGCCATGTAGGGGCCCATCGACGGCGGGATGACCGCCAGCAGGCTTTTCGACATGGCTTCCACCATGCCGGTGCCGGAGAGGATGCCGGTGAAGATGCCGGCGGCGAAGATCAGCCCCACCACCGCCAGGACGTTGCCGGCATGGGCCGCGACCCGTTCCTTCTGCTGCTGCAGGCAGGGGTAGTTGATGATCATGGCCAGGCTGAAGGCGATCATGAACAGCACCGGCAGCGGCAGCAGGCCAGCGATCAGGGTCACCATCAGGCCGGCGGTCAGCGCCGCGTTCACCCACAGGAGCTTGGGTCGGCGGGCTTCCGGGAACTGCGAAACACTGATCTCGTCATGGTTGATCTGCTCGTCCGGCAGGTGCAGCACGCCGAGGCGCGCGCGCTCGCGCTTGCCATAGGCCCAGGCGAGGCCGAACAGGGCGATGGCGCCGGCGACCATGGCCGGGATCATCGGCACGAAGATGTCCGACGGGTCCACGTGCAGGGCGCTGGCGGCGCGGGCGGTCGGGCCACCCCAGGGGGTCATGTTCATCACCCCGCCGGCGAGGATGATCAGGCCGGCCATGATCCGCGGGCTCATGCCCAGGCGGCTGTACATCGGCAGCATGGCGGCGCAGCAGATCATGTAGGTGGTGGCGCCGTCACCGTCGAGCGAGACCACCAGGGCCAGTACTGCGGTGCCGACAGAGACTTTCAGCGGGTCGCCCTTGACCAGCTTGAGGATCTTGCGCACGGCCGGGTCGAACAGGCCGGAGTCGATCATCAGGGCGAAGTAGAGGATGGCGAACATCAGCATCACGCCGGTGGGGGCGAGCTTGCCGATGCCTTCGAGCATCATCGGGCCGATGCCCGCGGCGAAGCCGCCGATCAGGGCGAAGGCGATGGGGACGATGATCAGGGCGATCAGGGCGGACAGGCGCTTGGTCATGATCAGGTACATGAAGCAGATGACCATGGCGAAGCCGAGCAGAGTCAGCATGGCGGTTCTCCGGACGTGGTTCGGGCGGGACGGGGGCGGGTCAGCGCGTGGCCGAAGGCGTGCGGAGAGCGGGTGGCGGAGTGCCGGGACGGCAGCAGGAACGGAACATGGCGATCACCAATCTTGTTGTTGTCGGGATGCCGGTCTCTTGCCGGCAATGGGGCGGATGCTAAGCGCGCAACCTTTCAGCCAGCTTTCGGCGGTGATCGGAGCCGATTGCGTGGGGATTTATCGACGAACGGCAGTCAGGCCTTCCAGGCGACTCAGCTGGACACGACGCGCATGACCAGCAGCAGGGTGCCGGCGGCGAGCAGGGTCTGCAGGGTGATGATGCCGGCCATCAGGTGGCTGTCGCCGCCCAGCTGGCGGGTGAGCACATAGGCCGTGGGGGCGGTGGGCAGGGCGAAGAACAGCACCAGGATGCTGCTTTCCATGGCCGGCAGGCCGAGCACGCGGGCCACCGCGAAGGCCAGGGCAGGCATGGCCAGCAGGCGCAGCGCGCAGTTCCAGGCCAGGGCCGGCACCTCGCCGGCGAGTTCCTGCGGACGCAGCGCGGCGCCGACGCAGAGCAGGCCGAGCGGCAGGCTGGCCACGGCCAGCAGGTTGAGCAGGCGGTCGCTGCCGCCCACCAGACCGAAGCCTGCGAGGTTGAACAGCGCGCCGGCCAGGCAGGCGAGGATCAGCGGGTTCTTCGCCACCGGCAGTAGCAGGCCACGCAGGCTCACGCCGCGTTCGGCGGTCAGGGCCCAGACCGACATCAGGTTCACCGCCGGCACCATCAGCGCCAGCATCAGCGCCGCCATGGCCAGGCCTTCCTTGCCATGGAGGCTGCCGATGGCGGCCAGGCCCAGGTAGGTGTTGAAGCGCAGGATCCCCTGGGTGATGGCGCCGAAGCGCGAGGCCTCCCAGCCCAGCAGGCGCCGGGCCAGCAGCAGGGCGGCCCAGCCGATGCCGAGGCCGAGGAAGACCGCCAGCGCCAGTCGCGGCAGCGCCGGGTTGTCCAGGGGCGCGGTGGCCAGGCTGCTGAAGAGCAGGGCGGGGAACAGGATGAAGTAGTTGAGGCGCTCGGCGGCGGGCCAGAAGGCTTCGCCGGGAAAGTCCCAGCGGCGCAGCAGGTAGCCGCCGATGATCAGGGCGAAGAGCGGCCAGAGGGCTTCGAGAAGGGTCAGCACGGCGACATCCGGGTCGGGCGGGAGTGGGGCATCTTCGGCATCACGGGAGCGATGCGCAACCGCCTGCTAGGGTGAAAGGCAATCCTCGACCCGGAGATGACCATGGCCGAGCTGCACACCGGTGGTTGCCACTGCGGGCAACTGCGCTACAGCGTCGATACGGCGCTGGACAATGTCGCCCACTGCCATTGCTCGATCTGCCGCCGCACCACCGGCGGCATCGTCACCACCTGGGCCACCGTGCCGCTGGCGAGCTTCCGCTGGACCGCCGGCACGCCCGCCGAGTACGCCTCGTCCGGCAGCTGCATCCGCTACTTCTGCCCGAACTGCGGCAGCCAGCTGGCGCTGTTCACCACGCTCAGCCCAGGCACCCTGGACCTGACGATAGCCACCCTGGACCGGCCCGAGGCCGTGCCGGCGGATCGGCATATCTGGGTGAAGAACCGCCTGCCCTGGCTGAGCCTCGACCCGCAGTTGCCGGAGGAGGATGAGGAGCAACTCTGAGCTGGGCTCGATGGGTATCGCGGAGCTCGCGGAACGCCGCCCGACCCATCCTACGATATGACCTCCAACGCACGGTCCGACTCGTAGGATGGGCGGAGCGAAGCGATACCCATCAGCGGCCCATCAGGGCAGCACCAGCCCGCCGGCGTCCTTGTGCAATTGCCGCAGGTGCGCG
>RCUT01000279.1_pt1 | contig 27714 bp, 28 predicted proteins | sample 2166171 | NCBI WGS metagenome assembly RCUT01 (sample SAMN09932757, study PRJNA488358) | compost metagenome | isolation source: compost soil in 4-hydroxybenzoic | place: Germany: Experimental Botanical Garden | reverse complement strand
CATTGTCGATGTCCTTCAGAATATCCTCGTTCCAGAAACGGAGGATTGTCCAGCCGTCTTCCTGAAGCCGCGCAGTTCTTGCCTGATCGTAGCGTAGCGCCGCCTCGGATGTGTGTTGAGAACCGTCGACCTCGACGATGAGTCGATGATCCGAACAGGCGAAATCAACGATAAAGCCGGCAATCGGCATTTGTCTGCGAAAACTTAGTCGTTCAAGGCGATGAGCGCGAATGGCGTTCCAGAGCTTCAGCTCGGCATCCGTCATGACTTTACGCATCTGCTTCGCATATTTGCGATGCATCGGATCTACGTCTGCATGCGGCATGATTTGGCTCGCTGTTTAGTGCCTCAACTTAGATTGGTTGAGGTAACTCAAAACCGCAAGCGGATTGTGGTGACCGTCGGGGCCCCCCTCTGCCCTGCCGGGCATCTCCCCCACAGGTGGGGAGATCAGCTGGGAGCGAACCCCCGCTCCCTACTAAGGGTTAGAGATGGGCGAGCGACAACCGCGATTGATCTCCCCCCTTGTGGGGGAGATGCCCGGCAGGGCAGAGGGGGGTAAGGCCGCTAGCCGCAACGCTAAATTACCGCTTCAACTCCCACGTGGTCGTCCGCTCCCCGGTCTCCTTGTTCTTGCCATCCTTCAGCTGAATGCCCTTCTCGGAAAGCTCGTCACGCAAACGATCGGCCTCCGCAAAGTTCTTCGCCTTCAGCATTTCCAGACGCAGCTCAACCAGCGCATCGACGGCGGAAACGATGGCCTCGTCCATTTCCGTCTTCTTCGGCAGGACACCGAGCAGGGCAGCACTCGCCGCAAAGGCGGGCAGCCTGGATGGATCGGTATTGGCGGCATGCGCCAGCGCATGCAGGGCCTGAACGGCGGCAACCGTGTTGAGATCGTCGGCGAGCGCCTCGAGCACGGTTTCGTCCGGGGCGGCATCTGAGGCTTCCGCCGCCGGCCACTTGGCGAGCAGGCGTTCAGCCTCTTCCAGACGCTTCACCGAAAAATCGATCGGCTCGCGATAATGCGTCATCAGCATGGCAAGGCGCAGAACCTCGCCCGGCCATTGCCGGCCGCCGAATTTCTCCGTGTGCAGCAATTCGTAGATCGTCACGAAGTTACCCTCGGACTTCGACATCTTGCGGCCTTCCACCTGCACGAAGCCGTTATGCATCCACACATTGGCCATGACATGCGTGCCGTTGGCGCAGCGCGATTGCGCGATTTCGTTCTCATGATGCGGGAAGATGAGGTCGAGCCCGCCGCCGTGAATATCGAAAACTTCACCGAGATAGCGACCGGCCATGGCCGAGCATTCGATGTGCCAGCCCGGACGACCGCGACCCCAGGGGCTTTCCCAGCCCGGTTCATTATCCGAGGACAGTTTCCACAGCACGAAATCGCCGGGGGTCTTCTTGTGGGCTTCCACCGCCACGCGCGCGCCCGCCTGCTGTTCGTCCAGCGGCCGCTTGGAAAGCTGGCCGTAATCCGCCATCGACCGGGTATCGAACAGCACCTCGCCGCCTGCCGTATAGGCATGGCCGCGGGCGATCAGCTTCTCGATGAGGTCGATCATCTCGGCTATATAGTCGGTGGCGCGCGGCTCGACGGTCGGCGGAAGGCAACCGAGCGTGGCCACATCCTCATGGAACTGGTCGGCGGTCTTTTTCGTCACCGCATGGATGGCGTCGTTCAGCGGCAGATGCGGATAATCCCGCAGCGCCCGCGCGTTGATCTTGTCATCGAGATCGGTGATGTTGCGGGCATAGGTCACATGGTCTTCGCCAAAGACGTGGCGCAGCAGCCGGTAGAGAACATCGAACACGATGACCGGGCGGGCATTGCCGATATGGGCAAAATCATAGACCGTCGGACCGCAGACATACATGCGCACATTGTCAGCGTCGATCGGCGCAAATTCCGCTTTTTCGCGTGTGAGTGTATTGTGAAATTTCAGGCGCAAGGACATGCGGCAGTTCCCTAGAGGCAGAATATTATCCTGGCCGGAACGTTTATCTTTCTTGACCTTGCGGGAGACGAAAACGATCTGGCCGGTGGCGAACCAGCAAAAAAAATCTCAGCAGCAGGTGCAGATCATCGTTCTCATATCTTGCTTTATGGCGCGGCGGTGCGGCCCGGTCAAGAGCAACCGTGGTGGCCGTATCGCCGCTCCGAGCGGAAAATATTCACTCCGGCTGGCGGTAGTCCACGAATTTTCCCTCGCGCACGAGGAAGAGTTTGCCTGTTTCGGTCAGATCGGGCGAGGCGAGCGGAAGAATGGCCGCGGCCACCTCTGATGGATGCGGTACGGTTGTCGGATCTTCGCCGGGCATGGCCTGAGCGCGCATGGCGGTGCGGGTGGCGCCGGGATTGATGCTGTTGACGCGAAGCGCGCTCTTCTGCGTCTCGGCAGCCCAGGTGCGGGCCAGTGCTTCGACTGCCGCCTTGGAGGTGGAATAGACACCCCAGAAGGGGCGACAGCTATGGGCGGCGCCCGAAGACAGGATGAGGGCGCGGCCGGCATCCGACTTCAGAAGCAGCGGCTCGACCGAGCGGATCAGTCGCCAGGTGGCGGTAACGTTGATGTTCATGACCCTTTCGAAGACTTTCGCTTCGATATGGCCAACCGGCGAGATGACGCCGAGAACGCCGGCATTGGCGACGAGAATATCAAGTTTGCCCCAGCGCTCGAAGATATTCGCACCCAGCGCATCGATGGCTTTCATGTCGGAGAGATCGAAGGGAACGAGCGTCGCCGTGCCGCCGACGGCCTTGATGGCGTCGTCCAGCTCCTCAAGGCCGCCCACCGTGCGGGCGCAGGCGATGACATGCGCGCCGGCCTTGGCAAGTTCCAGCGCCGTGAAATAGCCGATGCCGCGCGAAGCGCCGGTAACGAGAGCGATGCGGCCCTTGAGATCGATAGTCATGGTCTCCCCCGAAATGATTGCGCTTCCTTCTACGAAGCGCCGCTGGCCTTTCGCAAGCGATCATATCGTCGCATGCGCTTGCCTGAACAAAAGGCAAGAAAAAAGCGGCCCCGGAAGCCGGTGGCCGCTTGTTGATCTGGAAAATCAGCCGTTGCTGGCCAGCATGGAAATCTTGCTGCCCATTGCCTCGCCGTTCTGGTCGAGAAGGCGGGTGGGATAGTCGCCGGTGAAATAATGGTCCGTGAACTGCGGACGCGCATGGTTGCGATTCTCGCCGCCAACGGCGCGGTAAAGACCATCGATCGACAGGAAGGCGAGCGAATCGGCGCCAATGAACTTCGCCATCGCTTCGACATCGGCATATTGGTTGGCCAGCAGCTTGTCGGCGTCAGGCGTGTCTATACCGTAGAAATCCGGATGGAAGATCATCGGGCTGGCGACACGGATATGCACTTCCTTGGCGCCCGCTTCGCGGATCATCTGCACGATCTTGACCGAGGTCGTGCCGCGCACGATCGAATCGTCCACCAGCACCACGCGCTTGCCTTCGATCATCGCCCGGTTGGCGGAATGCTTGAGCTTGACGCCGAAAGCGCGGATCTGCTGCGTCGGCTCGATGAAGGTACGGCCGACATAATGGTTGCGGATGATGCCGTATTCGAAGGGAATACCGCTTTCCTGCGCAAAACCAAGAGCTGCCGGCGTGCCGCCATCGGGAACCGGAACCACGACATCGGCTTCCAGCGGGGCTTCCTTGGCAAGGTTCATGCCCATGTTCTTGCGTGTCGTATAGACGTTGCGACCGCCGACGACGGAATCGGGACGGGCGAAATAGACATATTCGAACAGGCAGAGCCGTTCCGGCTGCGGCTTCGAGGGCTTGCGGGCATCGATGGTGATCGAACCATCCGGCTGGATTTCGCAGATGATGACTTCGCCGTTTTCAACGTCGCGCACGAATTTCGCGCCGATGATATCGAGAGCACAGGTTTCCGAGCAGAAGATCGGCTTACCATCAAGCTCGCCCATCACCAGCGGGCGGATGCCGATCGGGTCGCGCGCGGCAATCAGCTTGGTGCGCGTCATGGCCAGCATCGAATAGCCGCCTTCCATCTGGCGGATGGCGTCGATGAAACGGTCGGCGGTGGAGCTGTGACGCGAACGGGCGATGAGGTGGAGAACGACTTCGGTATCCGACGTCGACTGACAGATGGCGCCGGTGGCGATGATCTGGCGGCGCAGCGTCAGGCCGTTGGTGAAATTGCCGTTATGGGCAATGGAAATACCGCCTTCTTCCAGCTCGGCAAACAGCGGCTGCACGTTGCGCATCGCCACTTCGCCTGTCGTGGAATAACGGGTGTGGCCAATCGCGATGGAGCCGGGCAGGCGGGCAAGGGTTGCCGGATCGGTATAATGATCGCCGACGAGGCCCATATGGCGTTCCTGATGGAAGCGCTTGCCATCGAAGGAGACGATGCCGGCTGCTTCCTGGCCGCGATGCTGAAGCGCATGCAGTCCGAGAGCGGTCAGCGCCGAGGCATCGGCATGGCCGAGAATGCCGAACACGCCGCATTCTTCATGCAGCGTGTCGCCGTCGATCTCTTCCTTGAAAGTGGCCCCATGGAATGTGGAATGCGAAAGCGGCTCAATCATCCGGCTTGCCCTTGCTCTCTAACGAGAAAAAAGAAAGACCTCTCCGGTGAGTATTTCCCCCGGTCGGTCCGTCTGTGTCGTGCTTGATATTTAGCACAAATAGCGCGCCTTGCATGCATTGCAAGGCGCGACACTGTGTCAATTATTCGTTGCCGGCGGATTTGTGGCCGGCACATCTTCCGCAGGCGCCTGCGTGGTCGTCGGTTCCTGTGGCTTTCCGAGGATGCGGGCGCGGATCTGCGGCTCGATATCGTCAGGCAGAACCGCCTCCAGCTTGCCCACCAGCCCGTCGAGGAAAGGCTTGGACTTCGCCTGCGTCACCCATTCCGGCTGCGTCTTCACATCCACCAGCCAGTTCCAGAAGGCGACCGCGACGACCAAAAGCAGAATGCCGCGCGCCGCGCCGAACAGGAAACCGAGCGTGCGATCCAGCGCGCCGATGCGGCTGTCGATGATGAAATCGGCAATGCGCGAGGTGATGAAGGAAATCACGATCAGCGAGACAAGGAAAACCACGCCAGCCGAGCCGGCAATGGCGATCTTGTCGTCATCGGTATAGTTGCGCGCATAGGGCAGCAGGACCGGATAAAGATAATAGGCGGCGGCGACCGAACCGGCCCAGCTCGCGATCGACAGAATCTCGCGGGAAAAACCGCGTACCATCGCAAGAATGGCGGAGAAAAGAACAACGGCGATGACGATGCCGTCGAAAATTGTAATGGGCATATACCAACTCCGGAGGTGCGACGCCTTGTCAGACGCTGCCTTGCCAATTTTGCGATCCTCTTACACCACTGTTTCCCTTGGCGAAAGGATCAATATTCGTCGTCCTCAACCTGTTTGAACCGGTTGCCGGAGCCGGCGATGCGGGCCACGAGGTCCGGAAGGCTTTCGATTTCCGTCCAGCGCCCCTTGCCGCCTTTCGGCAATTCAGCCGAAGCAGAAGGCAGAAGTGCGGCGGAAAAGCCGAGTTTTTCAGCTTCTTTCAATCGCTGGCCCGTATGCGAGACCGGCCGCACCGCGCCCGACAGGCTGATTTCGCCGAAATAGACGCAATCGGCGGGCAGGGCAAGACCGGCAAGCGAGGAAACCAGCGCAGAGGCAATCGCCATATCCGCGGCGGGCTCGGAAATGCGGTAACCGCCGGCGACATTCAGATAGACGTCGTGCTGGCCGAGCTTCACGCCGCAATGGGCCTCCAGCACGGCAAGGATCATGGCGAGCCGCGAACTGTCCCAGCCGACCACGGCGCGGCGCGGCGTGCCGAGCGAGGTGGCGGCGACGAGCGCCTGTACTTCGACCAGGATAGGGCGTGTGCCTTCCATGCCGGCGAAGACGGCTGCGCCCGGCGATTTTTCGTTGCGCTCGCCGAGGAACAGTTCGGAAGGGTTGGAAACCTCGCGCAATCCCTTGTCCGACATTTCGAACACGCCGATCTCATCCGTCGGCCCGAAGCGGTTCTTGACGGTGCGCAGAATGCGGTAATGGTGGCCGCGGTCGCCTTCGAAATAAAGCACGGCATCAACCATATGTTCGACCACGCGCGGGCCGGCAATCTGGCCTTCCTTGGTGACATGGCCGACAAGCACCATGGTCGCGCCCGTCTGCTTGGCAAACCGGATCATCGCCTGCACGCCGGTGCGCACCTGCGTCACCGTGCCGGGGGCGGAATCAGCCGTGTCGCTCCAGAGCGTCTGGATGGAATCGATGATGATGAGATCGGGACGTTTGCCCTCGGAAACCGTCGCCAGAATATCCTCGACATTGGTTTCGGCGGCCAGCAGCACATCGGTCTCGGCCGCACCCAGACGCTGGGCGCGCAGGCGCACCTGCGCCACAGCTTCTTCGCCCGAAACATAGACGATGCGATGCCCGCGCCGCGAAAGGGCGGCCGCCGCCTGCATGAGCAGCGTCGATTTGCCGATGCCGGGATCACCGCCTATCAACACCGCAGAACCGCGCACGAAACCGCCACCGGTCGCACGGTCGAGTTCGCTGATGCCGGTCGGGATACGCGGTGCCTCCTCGATTTCACCGGAAAGCGAGGTGAGCGTGACGGGGCGGCCCTTCTTCGGCGTCTTGCCTGGCCCGGAACCGATGCCGCCCATCGGATCTTCCTCGACGATGGTATTCCACTCGCCGCAGCCTTCGCATTTTCCCGCCCAGCGGGTGTGAACCGTGCCGCAGTTCTGGCACACGAATTGGGTCTTGGCTTTGGCCATGTGATGTCAATTTTCTTCTTCTACGTCTTCAGCGCCAATGTGTTGATGGCCATGGACGATGCGTAATGTGCGCAGCTCGTTTTCTTTTACACGAAAATAGATGCAGCGATTTTTATGATTGACGGCGCGAAGGCCGCTACTGATCCAGTCACGGGAACCCCTGTGAGACCTAGCCGCGCCGTGTCCCGGATTTTCCGTTCGATGGCCGATACGAGCTGTTCGCCGGCGGCCGGATTTCTATCCTCCAGATATTTATAGATGTAGATAAGATCACGAATGGCGCGCGATGACAGCGAATAGGCGCGGGCCTTTGTCACTTTTCGTTTCTGGCGCGTTCGATGATGCAGGCGGTCAGATCATCATCCGTCGAAAAGGTCACGTAATCACCCCGTTCGAACTCTGCGTCAGCTTCGTGAATCATCTTCCGGAGCTCCGCGAGTCTTCCCTCGCCACTGCTCAGCAATTGCGGGCTCGCATGAATGACAGCATCCGCATCGCTATAGATGCCCGCCGCCACCTGCTCTTCGATGAACTTCTCGTCCTGCTCGCTCAAATGGATTTCGGGCATTTCGATCTCCTTTTGTTCTCTTGTAGCACAGGTCACTTCCGCTTTCCAAGAGCCAAGGTGCGGCCTAGTCGTCGGCCATCAGATATTGCCGCTCATAACGCAGGCCAAGCCCCGTCAGCATTTCGTAACCGATGGTGCCGGCCGCCCGTGCGGTCTCATCAACAGGCACATTGGGGCCGAAAAGCTCGATATAGTCGCCGGCACGGATGGCATTGGCCGGAGCATCCGTCACGTCGAAAATCGTGAGGTCCATGGTCACCCGGCCGGCAACGGGGACCTTGTGCCCGTTGACCACACCATAGGCGCCGCCATGGCCCATTTCGCGCAGCGGAATGCCGGAGCCGGAAAGCGAACGCTGGTATCCATCCGCATAACCGACAGATGCGATGGCAAGGCGGCTTGCCCGTTTCAGCAGGAAGGTGCCGCCATAACTCACGGTCTGGCCTTCGCCCGCTTCACGGATCTGGATGATCCGCGCTTCGGCCGTGGCGACGGGACGCATCGGGTTTGCCATGTCATTGACCGCTTCGCCGCCATAAAGGGCGATGCCGGGGCGGGTGAGGTCGAAATGATAGTCGGGGCCGAGAAATATCCCGGCGGAAGCCGAGAGACTTGATTCGATGCCTTCGAAAGCAGCGCTAACCTTCCGGAATGATTCGAGCTGGACCCTGTTCATCGGCGAGGAGGGCGTGTCGGCGCAGGCGAGGTGCGACAGCACCAGAACCGGGTCGAAACTCGCCGGCCTCGTCACGTCGTCGGCCAGAAACAAGGCGTCGTCGAGCGGCAGCCCCAGACGGTTGAAGCCGGTATCCACATGCAGCGCGCAGGGGTGGTCACCACGCTCGGCAACCGTCGCCATCCAGAAGGAAAGCTGCTCCTCGGAGGCCAGAACCGGTACCAGGTCATTGTCGAAAACCTGGCGTTCCTGGCCTTGCCATATGCCTGATAGCACGAAGATACGCGCTTCCGGGGCATAGGAACGCAGGGTCGCACCCTCGGCCACAGTCGCCACGAAGAAATCACGCGCGCCGGCATGGTAAAGCGTCGCGCCGCAATCCTCGATGCCGAGACCATAGGCATCGGCCTTGACGACAGCCGCCGTCCGCGCCTTGCCGGAACGCTTTTTCATGTCCCGCCAATTATCGGCGAGAGCGCCGAGATCGACGGTCAGCCTCAGCGGTGAGTGCTCGAAAGCATCGGTTTCGTTTTCGGGGAAGCTATCTTCGAAGTCGTCTGTCATGCCATGCGTCCGGTTGATCTTGAACCGGTTGGGACCCTAGCACTTTTGTTCAAGACGGTAAGGACGGAATGCTCTAAACTTCGCTCATGCACAATGTTTCGCAGGAACAGGCCCTTGATTTCATGCCCGTTGCCACGACGGAAACCACGCGTTTCTGGCGTGACCGGCGTTTTGGCGGCATGGAGTGCCTGAGCGCGACTTTTCTCACCCACGAATATTCGCCGCACGCGCATGACACGTTTTCCATAGGCGCGATCGAAAGCGGCTCGCAGATTTCCACCATTCAGGGCACCACCGAACAGACGGGGCCGGGGCATCTTTATCTCATCAATCCGGATGAGATTCACGATGGCGCACCGGGCGGCGGCGGTTATCGCTACCGGATGATCTATCCCGATACGGAACTGCTGCGCGACATCATCGAGGATGTCACGGGCAGGGTTTTCCACGGCACACCATCCTTCCCCAGATTTCTGCCGCGCGATCCGCAGATGGCGGCCGCCTTTCAGATGGCGCACCGGCGGCTGGAGGGGAAATCCGGTGCTCTTGAGGCGGATGAGGGCATGTTCTCGGTTCTGGCGGCTTTGTTCGGCAAGCACGGCAGCGCCATCATTCTGCCGGTCGAAACCCGAGAGAAAACGGCGGTTTACACCGCCCGCGATTATCTCTCTGACAATTACGAGACCGATATCGGCCTTGAGGAACTTGCCTCCATCGCCGGTCTCAGCCGCGCCCACCTCATCCGCGCTTTCAGGAAAGAGTTTCACATCACCCCGCATGCCTATCTGACGGATGTGCGCATCCGCAGGGCGCGCCGCCTTTTGCGCGCCGGTGAGATGCCGGCCGAGGTTGCGGCTTTGTGCGGTTTTGCCGATCAGGCGCATTTCACTCGGCATTTCAAGGCCCGCACCGGCGTCACGCCGGGGCAGTTCCGGGTCGCCTGAGTTTAAAGCATTTCCAGGAAAGTGGCCCCCGGTTTTCCGTTCGGAAATGCGACAAAACAAAAAGCGGAGTTTCAGCAGAAAACCGCATAACATCACTTTCGTTCAAGACCGCAGGATGTCGCAAGCGTAATCCCTCTCTTTCGAAAGGGAGAATGCGATGTCCATATCGGGAAGAAGCGGCGAGTTTGGCGCGGGATTGAGGGCGGCTGCCCCATTGCTGGTCGCCATGGTGCCGATCGGCGTGGTGTTCGGTGCGGTCGCCATCGGCAAGGGCCTGTCGCCGCTCGAAGCGTCGCTGATGTCGCTGCTGGTCTTTGCCGGCGGCTCGCAATTCGTTGCGATGGATTTATGGACCCATCCGGCAAGCTGGAGCGCACTTGGTTTTGCGGCGCTGCTGGTCAATCTGCGCCATGTGCTGATGAGCGCTTCCATCGCCGGTAAGCTGGATGATTTCAGGGGCTGGCGGAAATATGCGGCCATGCTGGTGCTGACGGATGAATCCTGGGCGCTGTCGGAGTTCCGCGTCATTGCTGGTCGATTGACGGCGTCCTTTTTCACCGGGGCCGCCCTGTCGATCTATCTCGTCTGGAACCTTGCCACGCTCGCCGGTGCGCTGCTGGGTTCGGTTGTGGGAGACATGTCGGTCATCGGTCTGGATTTCGCCTTTCCGGCCGTTTTCATCGTGCTGCTCATGGGCTTCTGGAAGGGCAGGGAAACCGGCTTCGTGCTTGTGGCAAGTGCCTCCGCGGCCTATCTCACCCATGCGCTTGTTCCCGGCGCCTGGTATATCGCCGCAGGCGCCCTGGCTGGACTTGCCGTTGCCGCCTTCGGCCACGAGGAACCGGCGGAGCAGCCGGCATGACGCTCGATCCGAATACGCTGCTGACAATCCTTGCCATGATGGCGGCAACCGTCGCCACGCGTCTTGGCGGCCTGCTGCTGGTCAGTCATTTTACCCTGACACCGCGTCTGAAAAAGGCGCTCGGCGTGGTCCCTCCCGCCGTCCTGATGGCCGTGGTCACCCCGACGGCGCTTGCGAGCGGGCCGGCGGAAGCCATCGCCTGCGCAATAACCGCCGTCGCGGCGCTGCGCCTCAGCCTCCTGCCGGCCGCCGCGCTTGGTGTTGCGGCCGTGGCGCTGCTGCGCGGAATCGGATTGTGAGAAAATTCCACCAAGGCTCTGAAAAGACTCGGGCCTTGTTTCCGGAACGTGGGACATAGCCGAGACGGTAAACATACCCTCTCGGCTATTATGTCCGGATCAATGCTCTTCGTACTGGCTGAAGCTCGGATCGGCGAGATCGGTAAATCGCGTGAACTCGGACTGGAAGGCGAGCTTCACCGTGCCGGTCGGTCCGTGACGCTGCTTGGCGATGATGACGTCGGCCGTGCCTTTCACCTTGTCGAACAGGGCTTCCCATTCAGTATATTTGGGATCGGAAATATCGCGCGGCTCCATGTTCTTGACGTAATATTCCTCGCGGAACACGAACAGCACCACGTCGGCGTCCTGCTCGATGGAGCCGGATTCACGAAGGTCGGAGAGCTGCGGGCGCTTGTCTTCGCGGCTTTCCACCGCACGGGAGAGCTGTGACAGCGCGATGATCGGAACGTTGAGTTCCTTGCCCAGCGCCTTGAGGCCTGTGGTGATCTGGGTGATTTCCTGCACGCGGTTTTCGCCGCTCTTGCCGGAGCCGGTCATCAGCTGAACGTAGTCCACCACCAGAACATCAAGGCCGCGCTGGCGCTTCAGGCGGCGGGCGCGGGCGGAAAGCTGGGCAATCGAGATACCACCGGTCTGGTCGATATAAAGCGGCACTTTCTGCATCATCTGGGAGCAGGCGACGAGCTTTTCGAAGTCGGCCTCGGTAATGTCACCGCGACGGATTTTCGAGGAGGACACTTCGGTCTGCTCGGAAATGATACGCGTCGCCAGCTGTTCGGACGACATTTCGAGCGAGTAGAAGCCGACGACGCCACCGTTCTTGGCCTTGTACGACCCGTCCGGCTGCACTTCCTGCTCGTAAGATGCGGCAATGTTGTAGGCGATGTTTGTCGCAAGCGAGGTCTTGCCCATACCCGGACGACCGGCAAGCACGATAAGGTCGGAACGCTGCAGGCCGCCCATGCGGGCATCGAGCGAGTGAATGCCGGTGGAGATGCCCGAGAGGTTACCGTCGCGCTCGAAGGCCGCGCCCGCCATGTCGATCGCCAGTGCCACGGCATCGTTGAACGACTGGAAGCCGCCGTCGTAACGGCCGGTTTCCGCCAGTTCGAACAGACGGCGTTCGGTGTCTTCGATCTGCGCCTGCGGCGGCATGTCGAGCGGCGCGTCATAGGCGATGTTGACGACATCCTCGCCGATCTGGATCAGCGCGCGGCGCAGCGCCAGATCATAGATCGCCCGGCCGTAATCTTCCGCGTTGATGATCGATACGGCTTCCGCTGCCAGACGTGCGAGGTACTGCGCCACCGTCAGATCGCCGATCTTGTCGTCGGCGGGTAGGAAGGTCTTGATCGTCACCGGATTGGCGGTCTTGCCCATACGGATGATATCGCCCGCCACCTCGAAGATCTTTCGGTGCAGCGGCTCGTAGAGGTGCACGGGCTTCAGGAAGTCCGACACACGGTAATAGGCGTCGTTATTGACGAGGATGGCGCCGAGCAGCGCCTGTTCGGCCTCGATATTGTTCGGCGCTTCGCGGTAGTGCGGTTCCGCCGGCTGCGCGGGGGTGATCTTTCTCACAGCGTCGTTCATGGTTTGCGCGATCTCCCTTTGCCTTTGTCCTTAAACCTCGGGTTTGGCTTTCTGGGGCATGGCAGTCAATGATATTGTTGCAACACTCTATGGCAGGCTGACGTCCGCTCTACGAAGCTTGATCACATCTTCAGTTGTCCCCAGCAATCCACAGGCGGGTGGGGGACAAGGCGCCGGGTTCTTCCGGCAAGGTGATTCGCTGCCATGAGTTTATCGCATGGCAGACCCGTCGTGAAAGAAACTTGAAAATCGTCAGTCTTACGAATAAATAGGCAGAAAATAAGTAGTGTGCTAATTATAAGGCTTGCTGACATGTCCCGCGAGACCGACAAGGAACAGCTTCTCGATGAAGTCTCCGCTTTCACCCGGAAACTGCGCGCGTTTTTCGACGCGCGGGTGGGGGAGAGCGGGCTGACGCTTGCGCGGGCGCGAGCGCTTTTTGCGCTCTCGCGGCGTGGACCGCTGACGCAGACCGAGCTTGCCGAGGAAATGGAAATCGAGACGCCGACGCTGGTGCGGGTGCTTGATGGCATGGAGAAGCAGAACCTCATCGAGCGCCGTTCCGACGAAACCGATCGCCGCGCCAAACGCATCCACATGACGGCGGAGGGCGAGAAAACCTCCGAGACGGTGCAGGCGATGGCAAAGTCGCTGCGCTCCGAGATTGCCGCCGACATTTCCTCGCAGGAACTGGCGACGGCGCTTGATGTCATGCGCCGGCTTTCGGCCAATCTGCAAAATCTCGCGGCCGGGAGGGTGCAATCATGAGCAACCTCGTACCGCAAACCGCTGACAAGGCCGCTTCCCAGGATGCCGAAGGAACTGCCAAACCAGCCGACCTTCCGGAAGCGGCAGTGACGCCGATGAGCGCTTCGGGCGCGGGCGAAACCGTGCCGGAACCTGCCGCTGCCGCCGCACCGCAGCCGGTTGAGCGGCCGCTCTGGCTGCGGCTGTGCTTCATTTTTGCGGGCCTGTCGTTCTTCATCACACAAGGCCTGGGCATGAACCTCGTCATGGCCAATATCTACCAGCTGCAGGGCGAGTTTTCCGCCACGGTGGCTGAGGTCGCGTGGCTTTCCGCGGCCTATATGGCGCCTTACGCCACGTTTTCCATCGCGCTGTTCAAGGTCCGGGCGCAATATGGCCTGCGGCCCTTCGCCGAAGTCTCGATTATCGTGTTTGTCGTGGCTTCCTGTCTCAACCTGTTCGTGACCGACCTGCATTCGGCAATCGTCATCCGTTTTGTCAGCGGCATGGCCGCCGCGCCGATCTCGTCTCTCGGCTTTCTCTATATTCTGGAAGCCTTTCCGCCTGCGCGGAAATTCTCGCTTGGTTTCAGCATAGCGCTGACGGGCACGTTGCTGTCGGCGCCGCTCGCCCGCATCGTCTCGCCATCCCTGTTGGAAATCGACGGATGGAACGCGCTCTATTCCATGGAAGTGGGATTCGCGCTGATCGCTTTCGCCATGATCTATGTGCTGAAGGTTACCCCGCCGCCGCGCGCGAAAGTCATCGAGCGCATGGATATTCTGAGCTATCTCTTGTTTGCAGGCGGTCTCGGCTGTCTGGCGGTCATGCTCACCCTCGGCCGGTTCTACTGGTGGTTCGAAACATGGTGGCTGGGCGCCCTTCTGGCGACGTCGATCGCACTTCTGACGCTGATGGCCTTCATCGAATTGCCGCGCAAGAATCCGCTGCTCGACCTGCGCTGGATTTTCTCGAAAACCAACCTGCACATTATTGCGGTCCTGCTTGTCTACCGTGCGGTTTCCTCTGAGCAATCCTCAACGGCGGTCAGCTTTTACCAGCAGCTCGGCCTGCTGAACGACCAGACGACGACACTTTATGCACTTGTGCTTTTGGCGACCGTTCTCGGCGGTGCGGCTTGCGCCTGGCTGATGCTGACGAAATACGTCGATACCGCCCATGTGATTGCGCTGGCGCTGATCGCCGCCGGTTCATTCATGGATAGCCAGTCCAACAATCTGACGCGGCCGGGTGAGATGTATCTCAGCCAGATGATGATCGCCTTTGGCGCGGCCATGTTCCTGCCACCCGTCATGGCCAAGGGTTTCGCCGCCGCGCTGGCCCGGGGTGCACCCTATCTGGTGAACTTCATCACCATCTTCCTGTTCACGCAGATCACGGGTTCGATGCTGATGACGGGCCTGCTTGGCAGTTTCGTAACGCTGCGGGAGAAGTTCCACTCCAATATTCTGGTGGAAAATATCCTGCTTACCAATCCCATGGTCGCCCAGCGTGTCTCACAGCTTTCCGGCGCTTACAGCCATGTCATCACCGATCCGGCATTGCTGAAGGCAGAGGGGCTATCACTGCTTGGCCAGCAGGTCAGCAGGGAAGCCTATGTGCTTGCTTATAATGACACGTTCCTGCTGATTTCAGTCGTTTCCGCGCTGGCGTTGGCCGCGCTTTTGATCCACCTTGCATGGCTGCGCATCCGTCCTTTCCTTTTCCGGGAAGACATCGATGCCGCACCGGCACCACAGTCTTGAACATTCCAAGAGTGACAAAATGCTGAAGAAGTTTTTTACCCCCGTTTCCATTCTCGTGCTGCTCGGCGGTCTCGCCGGCGTGGCGCTGGTGCTTTACGCCTGGCGGCTGCCGCCGTTCCTTTCCACCGTCGAAATGACCGACAACGCCTTCGTACGGGGTTATGTCACGACGATGAGCCCGCAGGTGAGCGGTTATGTCGTGGACGTGCCGGTGAAGGATTATCAGGAAGTCAGCCAGGGCGCGCTGCTCGCGAAGATCGATGACCGTATCTACCGCCAGAAGCAGGCGCAGGCGGAAGCAACGCTCGATACCCACAAGGCCGCACTCGACAATTCCCGCCAGCAGGAAAATGCCGCCAACGCCAATATCCGCTCGAGTGAAGCGGCGGTCGACAGTGCCGAGGCGTCGCTGAAACAGGCGCAGCTCGCCTCCGACCGGCAGGATAATCTCATCAAGAGCGGCGCCGGCACCTCCAGCCTGCAAGAAGAAGCCCATGCCGGGCTTGAAAAGGCGAGGGCGTCACTCTCGCAGGCCAAGGCGGCGCTTGAGGTTTCCCGGCAGGATCTGCAGACCATCATCGTCAACCGCAGCTCGCTGCAGGCGGCCGTCGCCAATGCCGAAGCCGCCGTCGAGCTCGCCCGGATCGATCTCGCCAATACCGAAATCCACGCTCCCGTGGATGGCAGGCTAGGCGAGGTCGGCGTGCGCACTGGTCAATATGTCACCGCCGGAACACAATTGATGGCCGTCGTGCCGCACGATGTCTGGGTCATCGCCAATTTCAAGGAAACCCAGCTTGCCGGCATGCAGGTGGGCCAGCCCGTAACGATCTCCGTGGATGCCCTGCATCGCCGCAAGCTGACCGGCCATGTGGAGCGGTTTTCGCCCGCAACGGGTTCGGAATTCGCCGTCATCAAGCCTGACAATGCGACGGGTAATTTCGTGAAGATCGCCCAGCGTCTCGGCGTGCGGATTGCGATCGATGCGGATCAGCCGCTTGCGGCGGAGCTTTCGCCGGGCATGTCGGTGGTGGTGCATGTGGATAAGAGCAAGGCGCCTGAGGGGGCGGAGACGGCGGCGAAGTAGTTGGGCGTGGAGGCTGCGGATAGCGGGCACCCCCCCTCTGTCCTGCCGGACATCTCCCGCTCAAGGGGGGAGATCAGCAAGAAGCTCTGCCGTTGCTTCATTCTCAAACGTTGAGATGGCCGTGACCTCGCCGCGGGTCGATCTCCCCCCTTGAGGGGGAGATGCCCGGCAGGGCAGAGGGGGGTATCTCTCCACACATTCCATGCAAACAAAAAACCCCGGATGTCGCCATCCGGGGTTTTCCTTTGACCTTTAAGCCAAATCTTATTCGTCGTCGCCGTCGCGATCAGCTTCCGGATCGAAGAAGTCTTCCGGACGCAGTGCGTCTTCGTCAACGCCGTAGATGGCGTCAGCGGAGGTGAGGCTTTCGCCCTTGGCCTGACGCTCTGCTTCTTCAGCCGAACGGGCAACGTTCAGCTCAACCTGCAGCTCGACTTCGGCATGCAGGTGCAGGGTGACGTTGTGCAGGCCGATGGTCTTGATCGGCGTGTTCAGTTCAACCTGGTTGCGGCCGATGTTGAAGCCTTCGGCAGCCAGGATTTCAACGACGTCGCGAGCAGCGACAGAGCCGTAGAGCTGGCCGGTTTCGCCAGCCGAACGGACGACGATGAAGGACTTGCCTTCGAGTGCTTCGGCAACCTTCTGGGCTTCCGACTTGCGCTCGAGGTTACGGGCTTCGAGCGTTGCGCGCTCGGTTTCGAAACGTGCCTTGTTGGTGGCGTTGGCGCGCAGCGCCTTGCCCTGCGGCAGCAGGAAGTTACGGGCGTAGCCGTCGCGAACCTTTACGGTTTCGCCCATCTGGCCGAGCTTGTTGATGCGTTCGAGAAGAATGACGTCCATCTTCTTGATCCTTTCTATGGTTTGGTTTCGTTCGAATTGTCGGTTTTCCGCGCCGGTGTAAGAGAGATCGTGCTGCGCACGTCGCTCAGGCCGAACACGAGAATGATGAACAGCGGAAAGACAAAGACCGCCGAAAGATATGCGAGAATGAGAACCGGCAGCCGCCAGTCCTTGCCGCGGGCGCGCTTGTGCAACGAGGCGTAACCCGCCATCAGGAAGCCCGCGCCGAAGGTGCCGCAGATGACTGCGCCGACCATGGCCGCGACGCCGCCGAGGAAGATGGCGACGATGCCGGCGAGGAAGATGAAGATGGCGTTGCGGTGCATGCGCAGCGCCGAAGCGATGTCCTCGCGCGGGCGCAGACCCTTGCCGAAGGTGCCGACCACTCGCGTCGCGAAATAATAGGCGGCAAACAGCAGGATGACCCAGAGACCGCCCTGAACGATCGGCAGCAGAAGTACAAACAGGGACTTCGTCCGCGCCAGTGCCTCGACATCGGGTTCGAACAACGGTTCGCGGTTCTGAACCGAGGTCATAATCATGTCGATCATACGCGTGACGAGATCGGGACCGTAACCGATCATCCAGCCGAGAATGACGACGGCGACGGAAACCAGAATGCACAGATGCAGGACGATGCCGGAAAGCGGATACCAGGCAAGCAGATCATCCGGACCGCCGAGTTCGGAGGCCGGACGCGCCAGATTGGCGAGATGCGAAAGCCAGCCCGCCGGGATCAGCGTGAAGATTGCGATGGTCAGCGCAAAAAGCGGCGACATGACCAGCGCGCCGATGATGGCCGTGGTGATGATCGCGATAATGGCGGCGCGGTTGCCCCAGCCCATGCCGGCGATGAAGATCGGCATGGCGGAACCGGCATAAAGCAGGAAGGACAGAGACGACTGTGCCGTTGCGCCAAGCGTCAGAAACGCGGCGCATATGCCGGCGAGAACGCCGGAGATCAGCACTGTCTGGTTCAACTTCTGCACTTCGCTGTCCTGCTGAAACTTAAGCAGTTAGAGGATCGCTCCTGAGAGCCTCATCCCCAACATGGGTTTTTCAGAGTATCGATCCGCGCCCAACGCGGAAGGATTATAATTTTCGACCCGCTGATCAAGAGTCAGCTGCTCGAGAAAAGCGAGGCCGCGATAAACCGCAGCCTCGCTTTAATTCATTACGCTACAACGTAGGGCAGCAGGCCGAGGAAGCGGGCGCGCTTGATCGCCTGGGCGAGTTCGCGCTGCTTCTTCTGGGAAACGGCCGTGATGCGGGACGGAACGATCTTGCCGCGCTCGGAAATGTAGCGCTGCAGGAGACGTACGTCCTTGTAGTCGATCTTCGGAGCGTTGGCGCCGGAGAAGGGGCACGTCTTGCGACGGCGGTGGAACGGGCGGCGTGCCTGGGAAGAGGATGCGTCAGCCATTGGTCAAAACTCCTTCTTATGCACGGTCTTCGCGCGGACGGCGCGGACGGTCTTCGCGGTCGCCGAAGCCACCTTCGCGCGGTGCGCGGGGACCACGATCTTCACGCGGGCCACGGTCCGGACGGTCGCCGTCACGGCGCGGACGGTCGTCGCGATCGCGCTTCTGCATCATCGCGGACGGGCCTTCTTCGTGGGCTTCGACGGCGATGGTCATGTAGCGAAGAACGTCTTCGTTGATGCGCATCTGGCGCTCGACTTCATGGATGGCGGCCGCCGGAGCGTCGATGTCCATGAGAGCGTAGTGAGCCTTGCGGTTCTTCTTGATGCGGTAGGTGAGGGACTTCAGACCCCAGTTCTCGACGCGTCCGACTTTACCGCCGAACGATTCGATAACGCCCTTGTACTGCTCGACAAGTGCGTCGACCTGCTGGGCAGAAATATCCTGCCGGGCAAGGAAGATGTGTTCGTAAAGAGCCATTTAAGCTTTGCCTTTCTTGCGTTTCGTCCTTCACCCGGCAACGGCGCTAAGCCTCAACGACTGCTCTTGGGTAGGCGGTAAAGCCTTAAAGCAAGAAAAGCGTTGTTCGAGACGGTCGAGAGCGGAGACACGGGAGGCCGGAAAAACCTTATGGTTCCTGCTGTTCCGTTACCGGAACCAGCCCTCCGTTCAGCCACCAGCCAATTGGACCGGGTGTTGTGAACAGCGCGCTTATACGGATTTTTCCGCAGAAAACAACCCCGCACCGCAAAATCAGGCTATTCCTCTGGCTTTCTTCCATTTTCGCAGCCGTCCGCGGGCGTTAACGTAGGGCGAGGACGTGTTGAACTGGATCATACGGCCAAGCGACCATTTGCCGTACCAGCCGGGGGCGTAAAGCTGATGCGGATCATATGCGTTGATGGCGTCGATGATCCGTCTTTTCACACTGTCCAGTCGCTCCTGCCGTTCGGCGAAAGACAGGGAGACGTAGTCGCCGTAGAATTTCTGCGCCAAGGCTCCCAGCGCATTCCACTTATAGCCTGTTTCGGGAAAATCCGGTTCACGACCTTCGGCGCGAAGCGATATCCACTTCAGCACCAGCTCTCCCCAGCCAATCAGATAGGCGACGAGGTCGTTGACGCTCATCAGCGTACCGGCTGCATGGCCGTCCATGTCTCTCGTCCCGGCAAGGTCCACCGGGACTGTTTCCAATTCGCGCATCAGCTTTTCAAAACTGCTTTCGATTGCAGTTCGCAGTTCCGTTGCGCTTTCGGGGACGGCCATGGCAACCAGCTACCTTAGATCGCCATCGGATATTGCCGATGGATCGCGGCAATACCCGTCAGCACCTCTTCCGACAGCGTCACATCCGCCGCCGCGATATCCACCTTCAACTGCTCCATCGTCGTTGCGCCGATGATGGCCGAGGCCATGAAGGGGCGTGTCAGGCAGAAGGCGATGGCGAGCTGGGCCGGATCGATCCCATGCCCGGCGGCAAGCTTTAGATAGGCCTTGACCGGCGCTTCCTGCAGCGGCTGCAACCGGCCGCCGAGATCCTTGTTGATGGAGGCGCGTGATCCCGCCGGGCGCGCGCCGTTCTGGTATTTGCCGGTCAGCAGACCCGCCGCAAGCGGCGAATAGGCGAGCAGGCCGACATCTTCGTGATGGGCGACTTCCGCCATGTCGAGATCGAAGCTGCGGTACAGCAGGTTATATTCGTTCTGAATGGTGGCGACGCGCGGCAGGCCGTTCGCTTCCGCGATATCGATATATTTCTGCGTGCCCCAGGCGCTTTCGTTGGAGAGGCCAATGGCGCGGATCTTGCCGGCCTTCACCAGTTCTCCGAGCGTCTCCAGCTTTTCGGTGATTTCGGCAAGCGTACGCTGCTTGTCCTGAGCGGAGGCGTCGAAGCCCCAGGCGCCACGGAAATGGTAGGTGCCGCGATTCGGCCAGTGAACCTGGTAGAGGTCGATGTAGTCGGTCTTCAGCCGCTTGAGGCTGGTATCCACCGCCTCGCGGATGGCGGCGGCGTCGATATCGCGACCGCCGCGAATATAATCTCGCCCGGAGCCGGCGACCTTGGTGGCGAGCACGACCTGATCGCGCCTGCCGGTCTTTTCGAACCAGCTGCCGATATACTCCTCTGTCCGGCCCTGTGTTTCGGCGGAAACGGGGGTGGTGGGATAAAGCTCGGCCGTATCGAAGAAATTGACGCCGTTTTCGATGGCGTAGTCCATCTGCTGATGGGCTTCTGCTTCGGTGTTCTGCGTGCCCCACGTCATGGTGCCGAGGCAGATTTCGGACACGGAGATGCCCGTGCGTCCCAGTAGATTCTGTTTCATGGAGAGGTCCCGGTGCTTTGACGAGTTTTGGAAGGTGGGGTGAAAGTAATGGGGATTTGCCGCAGTGCAAGAAAAAATATGATGAAAAGAAAGGGGAAAACAGGTCGGCAAAACCCCTGACAAAGGCCTGCCATAGGGCTTCAAGCCTTGACTTCGCTGGCGGGAATGTGAATGGAAGTCCGAAAGAATAAAGGCAAGGCCAGACAAGAAGGACGACATCCCATGGGTATTGCATTCACATTTCCCGGTCAGGGAAGCCAGGCCGTCGGCATGGGCAAGGAGCTGGCGGATACCTATCCGGAAGCGCGCGCCGTGTTTCAGGAGGTCGACGAGGCGCTCGACCAGAAGCTTTCCGATATCATGTGGAACGGCCCGGAAGAGACGCTGACGCTGACGGCCAATGCCCAGCCGGCGCTGATGGCCGTGTCCATGGCGGTCATGCGGGTTCTCGAAGCGCGCGGCTTCAAACTGTCCGATACGGTTTCTTATGTAGCCGGCCATTCGCTCGGCGAATATTCGGCGCTCTGTGCCGCCGGCACCTTCTCGGTTGCCGATACCGCCCGTCTTCTGCGTATCCGCGGCAATGCCATGCAGGCCGCCGTGCCGGTCGGCGAGGGCGCGATGGCTGCGATCATCGGGCTGGAGCATGATGCGGTGTCCGCAATCTGCGAGGAAGCCGGCATCCTCGGTGTCTGCCAAATCGCTAATGACAATGGCGGTGGCCAGCTGGTTATTTCCGGCGGCAAGGCTGCCGTTGAAAAGGCGGCGGCGATCGCTTCCGAAAAGGGCGCCAAGCGCGCCATCATGCTGCCGGTCTCGGCACCCTTCCACTCCGCACTGATGGCGCCGGCGGCGGAAGCCATGCGCGAGGCGCTGGCCAAGGTCGAAAAACACAACCCGGTCGTGCCCGTTGTCGCCAATGTGCGCGCCACACCCGTTTCCGATGCCAATGAGATCGCCGCTTTGCTGGTCGAGCAGGTAACGGGCCAGGTGCGCTGGCGCGAGACGGTGGAATGGTTCGCCGCCAACAATGTCACGCAGCTGTATGAGATCGGTTCCGGCAAGGTGCTGACGGGCCTTGCCCGCCGCATCGACAAGACGGTGAACGGCGTTGCCGTCAACGGCGCTGCCGATATCGACCAGCTTCTCGCCACTCTTATCGGCTGAGACGGGCTTCGCCCCGTAACGGCCTTTTGTTTTACGATAATTCCCGATGCAATTCCGTTAAAAGGCTTTGCGGAGTTGCTCTAAAGAAGGAACGGAACATGTTAGATCTGACAGGCCGCAAGGCTCTCGTAACCGGCGCGACCGGCGGCATCGGCGAAGAAATCGCCCGCCTTCTCCACAGCCAGGGCGCAACCGTCGGCCTGCACGGCACCCGCGTTGAAAAGCTTGAAGCGCTGGCCGCGGAACTTGGCGACCGCGTCAAGATTTTCCCGGCCAACCTTGCCGACCGCGCCGAGGTAAAGGCGCTCGGCGAAAAGGCCGAAGCCGAGCTGGAGGGCGTGGATATCCTCGTCAACAATGCCGGCATCACCAAGGACGGCCTCTTCGTGCGCATGAGCGACGAGGACTGGGATAACGTCATCGAAGTGAACCTGACGGCGATGTTCCGCCTGACGCGCGAGCTGACACATCCGATGATGCGCCGCCGTTTCGGCCGCATCATCAACATCACCTCCATCGTCGGCGTCACCGGCAATCCCGGCCAGGCCAACTACTGCGCCTCCAAGGCCGGCATGATCGGTTTTTCGAAGTCGCTGGCGCAGGAAATCGCCACCCGCAACGTCACCGTCAACTGCGTGGCGCCCGGCTTCATCGAAAGCGCCATGACCGGCAAGCTGAACGACAAGCAGAAAGACGCCATCATGGGCGCCATTCCCATGAAGCGCATGGGAACCGGTGCGGAAGTCGCATCGGCCGTTCTTTACCTGGCTTCCAATGAAGCCGCCTACATGACCGGCCAGACCCTGCACGTCAATGGCGGCATGGCGATGATCTGACGCCACCTGAAAGGCGTCTTGAAACGATTGCGGCGCTGTTTCTGCACCTTGTTTGGTGTCGGGCGCCGCAAGACCCTCCATGCCGGTTTCCGGCGAAATAGCCTGTCATACGCTGTGCTTAGCGCGTTTTCAGGCTTTTCGACCGATTGAAACCATGTTAAGCGGGCCAAGACTGTGAACAGTCGTCCCGGAGAGACAGGAAGCCGTTGCGATTTTGCGTGACGATGTCTAGCTTGGACCGGGTTGAACGGGTTTGCCAGCAGTGCCGGATTTGAACGGCGCATGAGGGCTTCTAACAGGGCAGGGTGCCGTAAGGCATTCCCTTCAAAATAAAGGTCGAGGAAACCGACATGAGCGATATCGCAGAACGCGTAAAGAAAATTGTAATTGATCATCTTGGCGTTGACGCCGACAAGGTTGTTGAAGGCGCTAGCTTCATTGACGATCTGGGCGCTGATTCGCTCGATACCGTTGAACTGGTCATGGCTTTCGAAGAAGAATTCGGCGTCGAAATTCCCGACGACGCAGCTGACTCGATCCTGACTGTCGGCGACGCCGTAAAGTTCATCGAGAAGGCCCAGGCCTGATCGACCTTCATGGGGGAGGTGCAATATCCTCCCGTCCTTGGCCCGGCTCGTCCGGGCCAATGTTTTATAGGCAGACGGTACATGCCCCAGGCGGCGCGTGTTCCGGGTGATGCATGAGGTCACGGGCCGGAAACGGCGCCCGCAGCCATCATGCTGACATTTGAAATACTGCAACATCGAATGAACATCCCTGATGTCCGGCGTTGCATGAAGACCGATGATTTGGATAAGGGCGGAGCGTTGGCGATGAGGCGTGTCGTTATCACCGGTACCGGCATGGTATCTCCTCTTGGATGTGGGACGGAAGTGACCTGGGAACGGCTTTTGGCCGGCCATAACGGCGCCCGTCTCGTGACTGAATTCGAAGTCGAAGACCTTCCGGCAAAGATCGCCTGCCGTATTCCCGTAGGCGATGGTTCCAACGGCACCTTCAATGCCGATGACTGGATGGAACCCAAGGAACAGCGCAAGATCGATCCTTTCATCCTGTACGGCATGGCTGCCGCCGACATGGCGCTTGCCGACGCGGACTGGCACCCGGAAACGGACGAGGACCAGATCGCCACCGGCGTTATGATCGGCTCCGGCATCGGCGGCCTGGAAGGTATTGTCGAGGCGGGCTATACCCTGCGCGACAAGGGCCCGCGGCGCATTTCTCCCTTCTTCATTCCCGGCCGTCTGATCAACCTCGTATCCGGCCAGGTTTCCATCCGCCACAAGCTGCGCGGACCGAACCATGCGGTGGTGACGGCCTGCTCGACCGGTGCGCACGCCATTGGCGATGCCGCCCGTCTGATCGCACTCGGCGATGCCGACGTCATGGTCGCCGGTGGCGCTGAATCGCCGGTCTGCCGCATCGCGCTTGCCGGCTTCGCCGCCTGCAAGGCGCTTTCAACCCAGCATAATGACGATCCGCAGAAGGCCTCGCGCCCCTATGACCGTGACCGCGACGGTTTCGTCATGGGTGAAGGTGCGGGCATCGTCGTTCTGGAAGAGCTGGAACACGCCAAGGCGCGCGGCGCGAAGATTTATGCCGAAGTCGTCGGTTACGGCCTTTCCGGTGATGCCTATCACATCACCGCTCCGTCCGAGGATGGTGAAGGCGCCTATCGCTGCATGTCGATGGCGCTGAAGCGCGCCGGCCTGACGCCTGATGATATCGATTACATCAACGCCCATGGTACTTCCACCATGGCGGATACGATCGAGCTTGGTGCGGTCGAACGGCTCGTCGGCGAATCGGCCGCGAAGATTTCGATGTCTTCCACCAAGTCGGCCACCGGCCATCTTCTTGGTGCGGCGGGCGCTATCGAGGCGATCTTCGCCACGCTTGCGATCCGCGACAACATCGTTCCGCCGACGCTGAACCTCGACAATCCCGATGTGGAGACGAAGATCGACCTGGTGCCGCACAAGGCGCGCAAGCGGCAGGTCAACGTGGCGCTTTCGAACTCCTTCGGTTTCGGCGGTACCAACGCCTCCCTCGTGCTGCGTCGTTACGAAGCATAATCCCCGGCGGCGGCTCTGCCGCCGCGCTGGCGCCCTCCCACCGGGTGCTGACAAAGGCCGTTCTTTCCTTTGAAGAACGCATTGCGGCTTGCGAAAGTCATTCCGGTTTTCGCGCCGATATTGTAGTCGTTTATGAAGCGTTTGCCGGTTCGGGGTGATTTCCGGCCGCAGGCTGCTTCCTCCATCGGCTTTGTCCGAAACGATGTTCGTGAAGCGGAAAGATATGCTTCACGATATCTCCATGTGGTGCAGGAAGACATTCCGAACCTGTTTTTGCCGCATTACCTGCGCAAAAAGCGCTGACAACGCCGAACTGAAAAGGACCGACGGTGAGCGACACGAACCAGAACAGCCAGGGACCATACGGACAGAACGGCGCGGGCGAAGGCAATCGCGGCCCGATCATTCCGAAATCCCCGACGGAAGCCTTGCGGCCGGAAAAAGTACCGGCGCCGCCCAAGCGCTCCCGCAAGGCCCATGGCCAGCTTGTAATCTTTCTGAATTTTCTGATGACGCTTGCAGTCGCGGTCTGTGTGCTGGCCATTGCCGCTTTCTATTACATGATCAATGCGTTCCAGGAGCCCGGTCCGCTTCAGACGAACACCCATTTCACGGTGCGCAATGGTGCCGGCATCATCGAGATCGCCAATAATCTCGAGCGCAACGACGTCGTCTCCAACGCCCGCGTCTTCCGTCTGATGACCGGCAGCTACCTGCAGAAGGACCAGACGCTGAAGGCGGGCGAATACGAGATCAAGGCCGGCGCCTCGATGAAGGACATCATGATGTTGCTGGAGTCCGGCAAGTCGATCCTTTATTCCGTGTCGCTGCCGGAAGGCCTGACCGTGAAGCAGATGTTCGCGCGCCTTGGAGCAGACGAAGTGCTGGACGGCGAATTGCCCTCGGCCCTGCCGCCGGAAGGCAGCCTGCGCCCCGATACCTATCGCTTTACCCGCGGCACCAAGCGCGAAGAAATCATCAACCAGATGAGTGCGGCGCAGGACAAGCTGATCGACATGATCTGGGAGCGGCGCGATCCTGACCTGCCGATCAAGACCATCGAGGAATTTGTGACGCTTGCCTCGATCGTCGAGAAGGAAACCGGCAAGGATGACGAGCGCGCCCATGTTGCTTCCGTTTTCTACAACCGTCTGAAGAAGGGCATGCGCCTGCAATCCGACCCGACGATCATCTACGGTCTGTTCGGTGGCGATGGCAAACCGTCCGATCGCCCGATCTACCAGTCTGACCTGCAGAAGCAGACGCCGTTCAACACCTATGTCATCAAGGGCCTGCCGCCGTCTCCGATCGCCAATCCGGGCCGGGCGGCGCTTGAGGCCGTTGCCAATCCCTGGCGCACGGATGACCTTTATTTCGTTGCCGATGGCACCGGAGGCCACGTCTTTGCCAAGACGCTGGAAGAGCACAACGCCAATGTGCGCCGCTGGCGCAAGATCGAGGCTGAGAAGGCTGCTTCCGGCGCCAATCCCGATGTTGTCGTGGATGGTCAGCCGGGTGGGGCCGAGGCGGAAAAACCCGCCAACAACTGATAATCTCGACCGGGCCCTGTGATCCACAGGGCCCGGTTTTGTACGGCATGACGGGGGGCTTCCAGATATGACATTGCAATCGATGACCGGCTTTGCGCGCAGCGAAGGAACCTCCGGCCGTTACCGCTGGGCGTGGGAATTGCGGTCCGTGAACGGCAAGGGGCTCGATGTGCGCCTGCGTCTGCCGACCGGTCTTGAAGCGCTGGAAACCGCCTTGCGGGAAATCGCGGGCGAGCATCTTTCCCGCGGCAATATTCAGGCTGGGCTTACGCTCGCCATTGCGGAAAACCGGCTTGAGGCCGTGATCAACCGCGATGCGCTCGCTGCGGTTCTGGCACTTAAGAAGGAGCTTGGTGATGTCGTTGAAGACAAGCCGCTGAGCTTCGATACGTTGCTTACACTGCGGGGTCTCGTCGATTTTCGCGAGGCGGAAGACGATGCTGAAGCGCAGGCCACACGTAATAGCGATGTGCTGGTCGGTTTTGCGGTTGCCGTCGAGAAGCTGAAGGACATGCGCGAGCGGGAAGGGGCGTCGCTGTTCGCCATCCTGTCCGGCCATATCAACCGCATAGAGCAGCTTGTGGACATCATCGAGAATGATCCGTCCCGTCAGTCGGAACAGATCGCGGCAAGACTTGCCCAGCAGATATCGCTCATCGGCGATGGCCTGCACGGGCTCGACCGCGACCGCCTGCATGCCGAGGCGGCGCTGATTGCCACCAAGGCGGATTTGCGCGAAGAGATCGACCGGTTGCACGCCCATGTTCAGGCTTCCCGGGAACTGCTGACCAATGGCGGCCCTGTGGGCCGCAAGCTCGATTTTCTTGCACAGGAATTTAACCGCGAGTCGAATACAATCTGTTCCAAATCGAATGCGAGTGCGGTAACCGCAGCAGGCATAGAGCTGAAAGTGGTGATCGACCAGTTTCGCGAACAGGTCCAAAATCTGGAGTAGACCCCATGGTCCCGGTGAATAATTCTCCCGTCACGATTGCCCGCCGAGGGCTGATGCTGGTGATTTCTTCGCCATCAGGCGCGGGCAAATCCACGATTGCCCGCAACCTGCTCGACAAGGACAAGAATATCGGCCTGTCCGTCAGCGTTACGACGCGCCCGCGCCGCCAGAGCGAGATTGACGGTATCCACTACCATTTCATTTCCAAGCGCGATTTCGAGCGTCTGCGTGATAGCGATGCGCTGCTGGAATGGGCGGAAGTTCACGGCAATTTCTACGGCACGCCGCGCGGGCCGGTGGAAGATGCCATGGCCGCCGGTCGCGATATGCTGTTCGACATCGACTGGCAGGGCGCCGAGCAGCTGCAGGACAAGATGAAGGCGGACGTCGTTTCGATCTTCATCCTGCCGCCGACCATGACCGAACTTCAATCGCGCCTGCATCGCCGCGCCGAAGACACCGAAGAGGTCATCAAGACCCGGCTCCTCAATTCCCGTGCCGAAATCGAGCACTGGCGCGATTATGACTATGTCATCCTCAACGACGACCTGCAGGCCGCCTTCGAGGCCGTCGAAGCAATCGTGAAGGCCGAACGCGTCCGCCGTGACCGCCG
>RCUT01000277.1_pt1 | contig 27847 bp, 13 predicted proteins | sample 2166171 | NCBI WGS metagenome assembly RCUT01 (sample SAMN09932757, study PRJNA488358) | compost metagenome | isolation source: compost soil in 4-hydroxybenzoic | place: Germany: Experimental Botanical Garden | reverse complement strand
TCGGCCAGGAGCTGAGCATCAGCCGCGCCGCCGCGCGCCTGCACCTGACCCAGCCCGCCGTCAGCCAGGCGCTCAAGCGCCTGGAAGAACAATTGGGCCGCCAGTTGATTGCCCGCCGCGGCCCGCGTTTTGCCCTGACCGAAGTGGGTGAACAGATCTTCCACCTGGCCGGGGAAATCTACGGGCAAATGTCGCAGGTCAGCGGCGTGCTGGAGCAACCCGCCGACGAAGTGATTGGCAAAGTGCGGCTGCTGATGATCAGCCGGATCGCCTCCGAGCGCTTTGACGAATTTCTGGCCGACTTCCATCGCCAGCACCCGCGAGTGGAGCTGGAAATCGACGTCATGCGCAGCTCCGACATCGTCAGTGCCCTGCAGGAGAAAACCGCGACCCTGGGCCTGAGCCTCAACCGCCGGCCGCAGCCGCGCCTGGAACAGCAATTGTTCTTGCGCCAGCGCTATGCCTTTTACTGTGGCAAGCACCACGCCTTATTCGGCCAGCGCAACGTGGCCGAGGGCGACCTGCACAAAGAGAACTTCGTCAGCTTCACCAGCGACCAGATTGGCGGCATGCTCTCGCCGTTGACCATCTTCCGTGACCAGCAGGGCTTTAGCGGGCGCATCGTCGCCTCATCACCGAGCCTGGAGGAAGTGCGGCGGTTGGTGATCGCCGGGTTTGGCATTGGCTGCTTGCCGGCGCACGTGGTAGCGGAAGATGTCGACGCAGGGTTGTTATGGCCGCTGCCGCCCTATGCCGGGATTGCCGATGTCGACATTCACCTGCTGTGGAACCGCGAACAGCGCATGAGCCGGGCGGAGTCGGTGTTTCTCGAGGCCTGTAGAAGCGGGCTTGAGCCCAATAAGGCCTGGCCAGCACCCTCTACAGGCGTTCTGAAGGGGCTTTAAGCTCAGGCCGCCAGCATCCGTCGGTACTCGGCCTCCAGGTAACCGTCCACCGCCTCGATATCCAAGTCACCCTGGCGATACCAGACCTTGAGCTCTTTGAGCGCCAATGTGCCGAAGCGCGCCCAGGCCACCAGGTTGCTGCGCAGCATGAACTGGATCATGTCACCACCAGAGCGTAGCGCCGCATCGGTGCCGTCCACCAGGCACAAGGCACCGTGGCCGATCAGCAGCATGCGCCGCAGTTCCGGGTTGGCCGCCGAGGGGATGCACGCGGCCCAGGGTTGTTGATGGTAGAAACGTTGCTTGACCGTCCACATCAAGCGGGTCAGCAGTTCGGTCACCAGCACCGGGATCGCCAATGCCATGCCATGACGCAAATCGTAACCGCGTTCAAATACCTGGACAGCGACGGTGGCAAAGGTCTGGCGGTGTTGGCCGAATTCACCAACGTCAATGAACTGCAACAACGAGTAAAACGGCATCGGAATACCCGAGCCACGCCCCGTCGCCCCGGAGGAGCCGGCCATGTCGGAAAACAGGTGGCCAAGCCAGTTGGCAAAGGCGGCAAACAGCTTGGTCACCAGGTTCGAGCCCCTGAGCTCAAAGGTCTTGGTGTCGACGCTGATCAACTTGCCGCCGTCGACAAAATGCGCGGTGCTGGTGAACTGGTCAAGGATCGAGAAAAACAAGCCCACAAGGTCCGGCGAATGGGCCAGGCTTTTGATGTGGTGGTTCTTGGTACTCATCTTGAACAGATGATCGACGTCCCCGCCGTGGCGGTGGTCGTAGTTAACCTTGTAGCGTCGCTCCAGAAAGCCGATGGCACTGGCGGTAGGGTCTTTGCCTTCGTTGGGCCCGGTCCAGCCGTTCCAGGCGGCAAACTTCTGCACGGCCTTGTCGGTCATGTCGTCGCTGAACTGCGTCAGCGGCCCCTGCCCCGGCAAGCCAACGAAAAACACATCGATCAGACCACCGATCAAGCCACAGGTGGCTGCGATCATGTAGTCGTACTTATCGCAGTTTGCCCCTTTGAGGGAAAACTCGTCTTTGATGCGCTTTTCCAGGGCGATGCGCTGGCTGGTGCTCATCAGGTGCTGGAAAGGATCCTCAGCGACGGCAAGTTCATGCCGTGCGGCATAGGCCGTCACCTCATCGAGGTAATCCTGCCAGTCGCGTGCAGCGCCGCGGTCGACGCTGTCGAGCAAGGCAATCGGCTCATGCACCAGCGTCACCTCATCAACCTGCACGTAAAAGCTGCTGTCGATCAGCAACGCCTCGTCCGCGTCCATCTCAAAGACGATGTGGTTTTCACTGGCCATGGCTTGCGCCTGGGCCAGCATGCGCTCCAGCTGCAACTGATTCTGCCGTTGCCCGGCGAGCATCTGCTCCAAGGCGCCGTCAAGACGCCCGAGCTGGGCCTGGCCGGCATCGAGCTGGTGGTTCTGCACGAGCATCGCCAGGGCCTGATCGTGCAGCGGCTGCTTATTGCTCACGAGAACAGACCGGTGAGTTTGTCTTTGGCCTTGCCGGCCACATCGGCCGCCGTACTTTTGAGAACATCGCCGACGTTGAAATACCCGATCGCCTCAAAGGCCTTCGCCAGGTTTTCCAGTTCCTGCAGTGATGCGCCAGGTTTGACGGCAAGTTTGGTGACCTCGGTTTTCTGACCGTCTTTCTCCAAGGTAAAGGCACGTTCCTCGTAGAAGCCGCGAATGAAGGCAAAGAGTTCTGCCTTGGTCGGCTCGGCAGTCAGCACGCGCAACTTGCCTTCATCCAGGAACGGCGCGCACCGCAGTTTGGTGGCGCTGCTCTGGGTAGCGCTGGCCTTGTTGTTGAGTACGGTGCCGGCACTGGTCATCTGACTCAGGTGGCTCATCAGCTTTTTGATCTGCGCATCCTGATCGCCGTGCGCGGTAATCGCCTGGTTAAGGCGCACGGTGATGTAGTTGATGTCTTCGATGAGCAGGGAAATCGTCGCCTGGGTCTGCTTGATAACTTCGTTGAGCATCAGTTCGCGGCGCTTGGAGCGGGTCAGTTCGTTGGCCCCGGTGAGCTTGCGGATGCCGGTGTAGGCACCCACGCCGATCAGCACCGCGACACCGATGCCGGTGGCCATGCTCGACAGCCCGAGCATGCCGCCCATGCCCAGGGTGGCCAGCCCCGAGGTCAGGCCTGCGGCGGACATGCCCACCACCGAACCCGACAGGTACACCGCCGCCAATGGCGTGCCCACCGCTGCGGCCTTGGCTGAAAGCACCTTCATGGCCTTGGCGAACTGGTCGTCGGTGACATCGTCCTTGAGCATGTTGTGGTCATGCACAATGGCCGCGACCGCAAGATCAATCTCGCCATCGGTTACCTGCAACAGGCCACGGTACTTTTGCAGAAAAGCGAACTGTTCGATTGACGTGCCGCCGGTGCAGAAGAACAGGTTGATCAAGTCCTTGGTCAGGGAAATATGCACGGACTTGATCTGCCCGGCCGGGCATTGGCTATCGATCAGGCTCAGCAAGTCCTCAAGGGGTGTCACCTCGCCGCTTGCCGTCATGTAGGCACGCAGGCTCAAGCGTGACTCGCTACTCAGGTTCAGGCGCGTCATCAGCAAGAGGATTTCGGCGAACTCCTTCTCATCGATGACGGCATCGTTGTCATAGGCCATGTTGATGATCGCCTTGACGTAGGCGACCTTGACCGCTTCCTGCATCTCATCGATGGGGATCAGCTGCTTCTCTTCCTGAAAGTCGTCAAAGTCGCTGACAACCCCCTGCAACACTGTGGCCAGCACCTCATAGTTGCAGTCGAGCAGGTCCTTGATCACCACCTGACTGCCATCCTCGCGCACGACCAGGAGGGACTGCTCAAGTTTGTCCTTCTTGCTCCCCACCCAGGTTTCCACCCGTTGCACCGAGGCGATGGCGGCAAAACTGATGGCTACGGGGTCGGAGAAACTGGCCCGGTAGATCAGCTGCTCGCCGGTAAACAGCAGGCCATCCTTGCCGCTGCCGAACAGGGTGTTATCGAACAAGGCGACGACATTGGCGGGGTTGTCGCTGTAACCGAACGCCTTGACGGCGTTGTTGAGTTTCTTGTCGTCGATGCCCGGCGCGATCGCGATGTTCTTGGCGGAGACGGCTGCGAGCTGCTCACGCAGGTAGATGTTGACGCTGGCCATGAAAAATCCTTGTAGGGGAGCGCTGCTCAAATGTGTCGATCCTAACGACACTAAAGGCATATTGCCACCACTGAAGATTGAGCTTCTACAGAAGTGTTTATCGATAAAAATCGACTACCGATCATCGATAACGGACACGACGTCGATTTTATTAGACATCGACCAAAACACACATATCGACCAGAAGCTGCGAAATAGAGCCGTCTAACTGAAAACGCTTGAAACACCGCTGAAACAATTTGTCAGAATTTAATTGACACACCTCAGGCGCCTTCTTATTTTTCCACGGCCTCACCTCTGCAAAGAAAAATAATTCCAAACAAAATACGGGCAAGTGCCATCCATGATGTCAGTCTCTTCACGCGCACCCTACCAGCAGAACAAAGGACCCGTTCTCACCGCTACACCCCGCTCCTTCGGACCCCAGGAGCGCAGCCAGCATGTCCGCTAACCACGCCGCAGTACCCGACGCACACTTCAAAAAGACCCTGAAACTCTGGCAAGTGGTGATCATCGGCCTGGCCTACATCGCGCCGATGACCGTGTTCGACACCTTTGGCATCGTCTCCGGGATCACCGACGGGCACGTGCCCAGCGCCTATGTGCTGGCCCTGCTTGGCATCCTCTTTACCGCCGTGAGCTACGGCGTACTGGTCCGTCGTTTCCCCGAGTCCGGCTCGGCTTACACCTACACCCGTCGGGCGATCAACCCGCATGTCGGCTTTCTGGTCGGCTGGTCGTCACTGCTCGACTACCTGCTGCTGCCGATGGTCAACGCCCTGCTGGCCAAACTCTACCTCTCGGTGATGTTCCCGGAAGTACCGGCCTGGGCCTGGGTGGTCGGCTTCGTGACGATCATGAGCCTGATCAACATCCGTAGCATCAACCTGGTGGCCAACTTCAACACCCTGTTCGTGGCCATCCAGGCGGTCATTATCGGCGTGTTCATCTACCTGACCGTACGCGGCCTGCACAGCGGCGAAGGCTTGGGCACGACCTGGAGCCTGCTGCCGTTTGCCGGTGCAGACACCCACTTCAACGCCCTGGTCGCTGGCGCCACCATTCTGTGCTTCTCGTTCCTGGGCTTCGACGCGGTCACCACTCTGTCGGAGGAAACCGAGAATGCCGAGAAGGTCATCCCGCGGGCGATCTTCCTCATCGCGCTGATCGGCGGCCTGGTGTTCATCATCGTGTCGTTCTACATCCAGTCGTTTTTCCCGACCATGGACCGCTTCCAGGATCACGAAGCCGCCCTGCCGGAAATTGCTCTGTATGTCGGTGGCAAGCTGTTCCAATCGATCTTTATCTGCTGCACCTTCATCAACACCCTGGCCTCGGGCCTGGCTTCGCAAGCCAGTGTCTCGCGCCTGCTGTACGTGATGGGCCGCGATAATGTCATCCCGCGCCGCTACTTCGGCCGCCTGCATGGCAAGTGGAAAACCCCAGCGATCAACATCGTCATCGTCGGTTTCATTTCGCTGTCGGCGATCTTCTTCGACCTGGTAACCGCCACCTCGGTGATCAACTTCGGCGCCTTGGTCGCGTTCAGCTTTGTGAACCTCTCGGTGATCGTGCACTGCTACCTGCGTGAAGGCCGGAGCAAGACCCTGGTGGACAAGATCAAGTACCTGGTGGTGCCCACCCTCGGCTTTTGCATCATCGCCATTCTGTGGCTGGACCTCGATGAACACTCGCTGCTGTTCGGCGGCGTGTGGGCCGCGCTGGGTGTGTTATATCTGGCGTATCTGACCAAAGCCTTCAAGGTTGCGCCACCGAGCTTCATTGCCGAGTAGTGCTTCAAAGCGAAACAGCCCGTCGATCATGACGGGCTTTTGCGTTCAATACCTCCAACAATAAGGACGTCCCCATGTTGCTGCGCCGCCTCCTCATTCAATGGAAGATCACCCTGCTGGCCGGCCTCTGCCTGCTGGCCATCGTGGTGCTGCTAATGGGGGCCGCGCTGTTTCAGTCCAGCCGCAGTGCCGCGCTGGTCAACAGCGCTAACACGCAAATGCTCGACCAAAATGCCCGCCTGCGCTTGCACACCTATGCCCAGTTGCAGGCCGTGCGCATCCAGCGCTATTTCAAGGATGCCTACTTGTATGGCAACGGCATTGCCCACCTGATGACGGTGCTCAAGGCCCAAGGTGCCGACAACCTGCGCCAGACACTGACCGCGCAGGCGAAAACGGCACTGGGTGATAACCCTCAATTGCTGGGCCTGTACGTGGTGTTCCTGCCCGACGCGCTCGATGGCAAGGACAGCGCATTCGTCGATCACACGGACGTGGGCAGCAACGAAACCGGGCGTTTTTCCTTGTACTGGTCGCAACCGCAACCGGGTCAACTTGATTCAGAGGCGATGCCCGAATCGATGCTCGCCGACACCAGCCCCGGCGCTAACGGCTTTGCCTACAACCGTTGGCTGACCTGCCCGTTGGAGACCGGTGAAACCTGCGTGATCGATCCCTACTTCGACACCGTCGGCGACCGTACGCCGCTGATGACCAGCATCGCCATCCCGCTCAAACAGGACGGCAAGGTGATTGGCGTCATGGGCCTGGACATCAGCCTCGACAACCTGCAGCAACTGAGCCTCGAGGGACGTCAGGAACTGTTTGACGGCAACGGCCAGGTCAGCATCGTCAGCCCCGCTGGCCTGCTGGCCGGGCACAGCCGTGACGGTAGCCAGCTGAGCAAGACAATCGAAGCGGTTTTCGGTGCGCAAGGCACCGCCTTGAGTGCCCAGATGCGGGCCGGCAAGGCGGCGGAGTTCAATGACAACGGCATGCTGCAGGTCAGTCAGTCGTTCGCCCCGGTGCCCGGCGCACGGCCGTGGAGCGTGTTGCTGGAAGTGCCCGAGCAGGTCTTGCAAGCCCCGGCTGTCGAACTCAATGCACGCCTGGATGCCCACAACAACAGCGCCAACTTGACCAGCCTGCTCATGGCGCTGGGCGCTGCGGTACTGGGCCTGCTGGTGATCTGGATGACTGCCCGTGGCGTGACCCGACCGATCCTCAAGGTCGCTGCGATGCTCAAAGACATCGCCAGCGGTGAAGGCGACCTGACCCGCCGCCTGGACTACTCGCGCGAAGATGAACTGGGTGAGCTGACGGGCTGGTTCAACCGCTTCCTCGACAAGCTGCAACCGGTGATTGCCGACGTCAAAGCCTCGGTCCAGGATGCCCGTGGCACCGCCGACCAGTCGGCAGCCATCGCCAGCCAGACCAGCGCGGGCATGCAACAGCAGTACCGCGAAGTCGACCAGGTGGCCACGGCCTCGCAAGAAATGAGCGCCACTGCCCAGGATGTCGCGCGCAATGCCGCGCAGGCGGCCGAGGCTGCTCGCGGTGCAGACGTGGCCACTCGCGAAGGCCTGGAACTGATCCGCACCACCACCCGTGCCATTGAGCAACTGGCTTGTGAAATGACCGCGGGCATGGAAGAAGTGCAACAGCTGGCCAACCGTAGCGAACAGATCGGCTCGGTGCTTGAAGTGATTCGCTCGATCGCTGAGCAGACCAACCTGCTGGCCTTGAACGCCGCCATTGAAGCGGCGCGTGCCGGCGAGGCCGGTCGCGGTTTTGCCGTGGTCGCCGATGAAGTGCGTAACCTGGCCAAACGCACTCAAGACTCGGTCGATGAGATCCGCGTGGTCATTGAAGGCTTGCAACACGGTACGCGCGAGGTGGTGGGCTCGATGCACAGCAGCCACCGCCAGGCGCAGGGCAGTGTCGCCCAGGCCGAGCAGGCAGTGCCGGCCTTGCAGCGGATTGGCGATGCGGTGGCGGTGATCACCGACATGAACCTGCAGATCGCTTCAGCCGCTGAAGAGCAAAGTGCGGTGGCAGAAGAGGTGAATCGCAACGTCGCCAGCATTCGCGATGTGACCGAATCGCTGTCCGGGCAGGCGCAAGAGTCGGCGCAGATCAGCCAGGCACTGAACCGCCTGGCCAATCATCAACAGGGGCTGATGGCGACGTTCAAGGTCTAGTCGTCATCCTCGTCGTCTCAGTAGCACTCGGGCGATGTTCTCCGGCACATTGGCCTCAATGATTCTGCCAGTCCAGGTCAGCCAGCTTGCGATCATCTGCAGCTGGCGCACGACCGAGTCGAACTGGCGTGCCGAAATGCGCTGGCCGGCCAGCGCATCGTCGTAGCTGTCATTGAGCTCCCTCTCCGTGTAGAGCCTCGTCCCTGTAGTCCCTCCTGTGACCACGATCAGCCAACGGGTCAGCAACACATCGGCTTTCATGACCGCATCGAATACGCCAAACGACCGTTTGTAGCGGGCCTGCGCCTCCGCTTCGCAGCGATCCAGATCGCTGATCGATTGCTGACCTGACTGACACATCACTTCCAGCTGAATGCGATTGAGCATGGCATAGGGGTTCCAGTCCGCTGCCGTTGTACCTTGCCCCACGGCATAGGCCAGTCTGGCGTCATCAAGATGCTTTTGTATGCGCTTATCGAGCACCTTGGATTTCACTTGCGTGGCGCTGTACAGCAGCGTGATATGCGCTTTTCGCTTGAGGGCTCGACCACGCATGACCTGGCGACGGGCCAACACCCCTCCAGGGCTTGCTTCACAGGCATCGCTCAAGTGATTCGCGCGGGTTATGGCTGCCTCAATCAGCTGATTGGCTTTTTTGAAATTCGCACGGGCGGCACTGGCGGCAGGGACCGCCGCCAGGTAGGCCTGACGCACCTCCACATCGATCAGTTTTTCCACCGCGGTCATCGGTACGCACCCTCGACCATTGAAGCAGGCTACGGCCCGCAGCAATGCCTCGCGGGCACGGGCCAACGCTTGGGCTTCACTCCACTCGCTGTACAACAGCCCTAAGCCATATTGGACCTCGGCTTGATTGATCCAGTTTTCCGGCAACGCCTTCAGCCTTTTATCGACGTAGTCCCTTAATTGCTCAAAACCGCCTCTGGCTGTTGAGGGATTCGGGTTTGCCGCCATCAGCCGCAGTTCCTCAAGCCAGTCGAGCAATTCCGGAGAGCCGCGCAGACAGCTACTATTTCCATCACCTGAAGGTAACAGCCGCAGTTGGAATAACGGATCACCATAAGCCTGGTAAGCCCCCCAGGTGTTACAGCTGGGGTATTGCTCCAGGGTCTCCAGGCGCGCGCAGGCAATGGCTTCGGCAAAAGGGTCGCCGTGAATGGCCAGGCGACTGAAGAAGCTTTCAGAGAAACAACAGGCCGCATTGTCCTCGACCTCCCAGCCTGCGGCCACGACACACCGCACGCCCATGTTGATCAGCTCTTGCGCCAAACCGGCTGCCAGGCGGTTGCCGCCTGGCTCAAAGCCCGACACCTTGCCAAGGTGGCAACAGCTCAAGAACACCAAATCCGGCACGGTCTCCATCCGATCAATTTCAGCGGCCGTCAGCAGCAAACCATCAGACAGCACCACGCCGCTACGCGACTGCCCGTTGCTGTCTTTACTCTGGTACACACCATGGGCACAGATCACCAGCACCCGGTAAGGCCTGGCAAACAATTGGTCAAATACTTCAACGGCACTGGCATCGCTGAACAGGCTCCAGGTGGCGTACCCGGCACCGTCGAGCACGCGGCCGACCGCCTCACTTTCGCGTTGGGCGCCAGGCAGGTCCGCCAGCCAATCCGATGAGTGCTGCTGCCCCTTTATCCCGAACTGCGTGAAGTAGCCTCGCGTAGAGGGGTTGCCAATCACACAGGCATTCATGATGTCGGTGCGCACCACTTCGCGCCGGTACCGCTGGGTAATGAACTGACGCACCAGGCGAGTGCGTTTAATCAACGGAACACCATCGCTCTCAAGCATCTCCCACGGCAGATTGGCGCTGCTGTCATCCAGCACCAGGATCAGATTGTCCGATTTGCGCACCGCGCTTTTGAAGCCGAGCGGGAGCATCAACTGGAACAGACTGTTGCCGAAAAACGCCGAGGAATCGTAGCGGGTGCTGTTCTGCCCGCGCAGGGCACTGTCGACCATTTTCTCCAACAACCCAGGCTGACGTTGATCGACCAGCGCCTCGACCCTGGCACGCTGCCCCATGTACAGGTAATTGAAACGTTGCGCGGGCTTGCTGCCACTGTCGTTGCTAGTTTCAGGATCGCTGCTACCTCTCCCCCCGTCAGCATTACTGACCTGCAACCGCGGCCAGTAATCACTTGGCGACGTTACGCTCAAGCGCGGTCTGGCGCCTTCACCGAACTGCACGGCCTGAGCCAGCTCCAGTTGGCTGTTCAGCCGTGAAAGCTCGCCCGACAGTTCGTGATCGAGAGTCGCCACCGCGTAGCCGGCGCAGATTGCCGCATCAACAAACATCTCGACAATATCCAGTCGAGTCACCGATGCAGCACGCCCTGTGGCGCCCGTACAAACGGCGGCATATTGGCGATTTGCCTGCAACACCCCCAGGGTGATGGCACGGATCGACTCATCAACCGTCAATTGGGCACTGGAGTTGGTACCCAGAAGCAAACTGGCGATATGCAGATGCAACGGGGCGTCGGGCTTGCTGGGGTCGTCCAGGCGCTTTGCCTGTGCGTATTGGTCCACGGCGTTCAGTAGGTAACGCAACACACCGCTGCGCACCGCCTGGGTCACGACTTCAGCGGTCAGTTCGCTCATTTCGCCGAGGCCTACAATCAGCGCACCACGCCCTGTTTCACGGTGTACCTCCTCGGCCGTACGAGGCACCAGCACCACCGTGGCGTTACCCAGCTCGCCGGAGTGCAAGCCCAGACGCTGGCGCTGGGACAGCGCGCCGTTTACCAACGTCTGATCGATGGTGGCTTCGGCGCCGGAAATCGAATCACTCCGGTAGTGACCGCAGATAAGCGGTACCTGGATGCAGCTCAGGTTCATTGCCAGGACATTGATTTGCAGTGTTGTCAGCTCAGGCTTGGGCTCCAGGCGGTTGGCGCTGCCAAGCACCTGTCCGAACAATTGGGCATCGGTCGGATAGGCCACCGGCCCACCACGAAAACTCACCAAAACGCTGGAGCGCTCGCCTGCGCGACTCGTGGGCAGGCGCTGCAGACGCTTGGGTGTGCGTTTGAGCAACAAGCATTCAATCTCGGAAAAATAGTCTTTGCTCGACGCAAGCTCGCCGTGCTTCACCGGCATGTACCAATAGCGGTTGTCTGGCAAGTTGGCCAGTTGACCGGAGCGCCAGGTCACGGTGCCGTCGCCCTGCGCAGTGCCCCTCAGCATCAGCTGCTCGCCGCTGATATCCAGCCCACAGGGCGTATTCTTACCTTGACCATAGATATAGCTGACCCGCTCTGGCGCGAAATCGATCCATTGATTGTCTGCAAGTGCTCGCCAGTACGCCTTCACCTGCGTCAGTACGGTAGCGCCAGGACGTGCGCCCAGTTCGTCGCCGAACCAGAAGTCATTATTCTTCAGGGCCAATTGGCTCCAACTGGCCGCCGCGAAGAAATCCACCGGGCTATTCCCGCCGACGTCCTCGAATCCGGGGGCAGGCAACAAATGCAAGGCGCCCGGGAATGCCGCAACAATCTGCAGAATCGTCGGCAATTTGTTATTCACGTCGACCCGGGCCAGCATACGAATGGTGTCAGACTGACCGAGCAGGGTCTCAACCATGGAGTAGGCGCCATGATTCGGAGTCCCCAGCATCACCACCAGCCCATCGGCATGGGTTACCAGATCCGCCCATAACGTGGTGTCTTGCGCGAAGGCTGCGCGAACGACCAGCCCACCCATGCTGTGGGCCAATAAACGAATGCTCTTTTTCGGCTGCTGGGCAAGTTGCTCGCGCAACGCCAAGGCGAGTTCGCGGCCAAGTTGCTGCAATGGCTGTCGCCAGTCGTAGTCATAGTCGATGACGTCAGAATGGGTGGCACTGAGATAGTCGTGCAAATCCTTGTAGGCCAGCTCGATCAGCGCATGGCTTTCTACGTTCGGCGCGTCGAAGGCAATACCGCCCAACCCTTTGAGCGCAAGGTGGAGGGGATCAAGCCAGACCGTATCAGCCCCCACTTGCAAGCTGCTGCCCATGATGCCGGGCACTATGTACACCACCGTTTCGGTCACTTGCAGGCTCTTGACCAATATGACTTCGTCAGCGGAACGTTGCTCGTCTCGCGCAACGGCCGACTGACCTCTGTCCAACAGCCAGTCGCTCAGGCTACTGGGCAGCGGCCGATTACGGTAACTGACCGCATCGCGAAAATAATGGAAGTGGTTGACCTGCGGCCCTTCAACCGCCATGGCATGGGCCTCTTGAACATGATCGAACAGTCCGCCGTACATGGAGTCGGTGTTGACTACCAGATCATTACGGGCTCGATCGAATAGCGCCCAGTTGACGAACATGTAGCCCACGCGTTCCAGAATCCCGCTGGCCGAGTCGTCGGTATCACCGGCCACAATGGCCATCTTCAGCTTCGCCAGTGGCACAGCCCGTGCCAGCAACATCGCCATCGGGGCCTCGGGCAACATGGCCTCGATGCCAGGTACCACTTGCGGTTGCAGGCGTTTATCGGCGATTTCCAAGACCACGCGTTCGAGCAGTTTCAGGCTGCGGGCAGCAGCCTGACCGGCCAGCCCTCCAGCCACTGGCGTAGCAACAGCGCCGACGGCTGCACCAATACCCCAGGTAGCAAACTTGCGCACCAGGTTCAGCAGGCAGGAAAGAAACACATCGAGGTTGTCAGACAGCAACGCCGTACCACGAGCGGGGGCTGCGACGCGTACATAATGGGTGACGTTGATTTGCTTGGCCTTGAGCAGGCTCACAAGGTGGTGGAGTTTGGCCTGTTCTGTCTCAGCAAAGGCCAAGCGCTGCTCGGCCAACGTCGGGTCGTGTTTTTCCCGCTCGACTTCATCGGGTCTGGGCTCACGACGATAGCGCTTGATCCACTCCGGCAAGTGCGGGGCATTGGGATCCATGCACAGTAAATCGGCAACCAAGCCACCGCGCGAATGGCTGATTATCTGCAACTGAGCCTTGTCTGGCAGTTGCAGGACAGCTTGCAGCGCGTTGTCGATTGGGCTTTGCGAGAACGTACGATGTTCAAGGCCGACAATCTGGTTGGCGAACTTCAGTTGCAGGTCCTTCCAGGCTGCAGTGCTGGGCAATTCACCGAAGCTGCCAAGGGTATGCGAGCCAGTCCCGTGAATGAACAACAAAATCGGCTTATCCGCCTGCAGCGCTTTCTCGTTGGTAATCATGTCCTGCGAAGTTAATGCCCCGCCGTTCCAGCGATACAGCCCAGGAGGACCGGCCAGTTGGCCTTCGATGGCCGTCATCAGCGCCGTGGCGCCCTTGAGCGCTGCCCAGTCGACGGCCACACCACCGACTTTATCGGTGATCAATGACTTGGCCACCTCCGTGATGGCGTCATCGTCGAGTACCAGTTGCCTGACCTGCCGCCAGATCCAATCCGCTGCGCCACGGTTCTTGCCTTGGATATCGGTGAAGCGGGCCAAATCAATCGCGCCATCGCTATCGACAACATCCGGCCGGGTGCGGCGCAATTGTTCGACCAGGGCATCGGTTCGAATGAACACCGTCGAGCCATCGCTAGCCTCCAGCGCCAGCAACGCACGAGGGTCGTGCAAGGTTTCGCTGCGAGGGGCGTCACCGGCTCGGGCGGCGCGCGCCAATTGCCAGGTGTGCAGAACGCGTACGTTCTCCAGGGTAGTGAACGCCCCGCCACTGGCGCTTCGACTTGCTCGCGCGCCACGCGACGGAGCTGCGATGGGCCCACCATCAGCGTGTTGTGAGAGGGGTAATTTGATCAGTGGAGGGGCGTCGGTCGGTTTCACAATCATTCCCTCTGCGCGAGGCAAATCATGGGGTGCTGATCTGAAACCTGTGTACTACGTCAACCAACACAGTGAAGTAAGGCTTAAACTTCGCATCGACAACGCCAAGTGTTTCAGGGCAAACAGTGGCTGAGCCATGGCAATTAGCTACTCCACCTATCCTTCACTAAAGTTCACGCCTTTCTATCTATCAAGCCCCGGTTGATCTTAATGCGTGCTGCGGCCGTTACCGATCAGTGCGTAGCCTTCGATCAAGCCAGGCATCCGCCCTCCTCATGTGTGTTCAGCCAATGCTGTGCCACACCCGCCGGTCACGCGCCAGCAACTCGTCGGCGGCGGCTGGGCCGTCTTCACCGGCGGCATAGGGCTGTACCTCCCCGGCCTCTTTCCAGGCATCGAGAAACGGTTGCACTGCACGCCAGCCGTTCTCGATATTGTCGGCACGCTGGAACAGGGTCTGGTCACCGGTCAGGCAGTCGTAGATCAAGGTCTCGTAGCCGGTGGACGGCTGCATCTTGAAGAAGTCTTTGTAGGCGAACCCCAGCTCGACGTTCTCCATGGCCAGCGCCGGCCCCGGACGTTTGGCTTGCAGGTCGAACCACATCCCTTCGTTAGGCTGGATCTGAATCTTCAGGTAGTTGGGTTTGAGCTTTTCGACCTCGGTGTCACGAAACTGCGCATAGGGCGCCGGCTTGAAGCAGATGGCGATTTCGGTGTCACGTACGCTCATGCGCTTGCCGGTACGCAGGTAGAACGGCACGCCCACCCAACGCCAATTGTCGATCATTACCTTCAGGGCCACATAGGTCTCGGTCTGGCTGGCCGGATCCACCCGTGGCTCTTGCCGGTACCCGGGCAATTTCTTGCGGCCCAGCTTGCCAGCGGTGTACTGCCCGCGTACGGAGTTCTTCAGGGCCATGGTCTTCGACCAGGGTCGGATGGCACCGATTACCTTGGCCTTTTCACTGCGCACGGCATCGGCGCCGAAGGCCGCTGGCGGCTCCATGGCGACCATCGCCAGGAGCTGGAACAGGTGGTTGGGCACCATGTCGCGCAAGGCACCGGTGTGGTCATAAAACGCGCCGCGACTCTCCACGCCGACCGTTTCAGCGGCGGTGATCTGTACATGATCGATGTAATGGTTGTTCCAGAAGGCTTCGAACAGGCCGTTGGAAAAACGGCTGACCAGGATGTTCTGCACCGTCTCCTTGCCCAGGTAATGGTCGATACGATAGATCTGTTTTTCGTTCATGACTTTGAGCAGGCAGGCATTGAGCGCCTCGGCGCTGGCCAGGTCCGAGCCAAAGGGTTTTTCCACTACCACGCGGCGAAAGCCGGTGCTTTCATCCAGTAATCCGGCAGCGCCCAGGCGCTGTACCACTTCGCTGAAAAAACGCGGTGAGGTGGCCAGGTAGAACACCGCATTGCTGCTGGGGTTCTTTTCGATGCGCCGGGCAATAGCCTGGTAGGTGGCGTCATCGAGAAAGTCGCCGGTCAGGTAACTGATGCGCTTGGCCAGTCGACTCCAGAGCTTTTCGTCGAGGCATTTTTCGGTGCCTTCCCTACCCTTGTCGCGCTCGTGCATGAACGCTTCCAGGCGATCAGCAAACTCGGCGTCGGTGGCGCTGTTATGGTCCACGCCAACGATGCGCAGGTTTTTATCCAGCAGCCCATCGCGGCTGAGGTTGTACAGGGCTGGCATCAACAGGCGCTTGACCAGATCGCCATTGGCGCCAAACAGAAACAGGGTGCAGGGTGGTGCGGCTTCGATCTGTGTATCGCTCATTCGGCTTTCTTCTCTACATGACCACCAAAACCGAAGCGCATGGCCGAGAGCATCCGGTCAGCGTAAGTGCCCTGCTGCTGGCGTGAACGAAAGCGCGCGAACAATGCACTGGACAGCACCGGCACCGGCACTGCCTGTTCCACCGCAGCGTCAATGGTCCAACGCCCTTCGCCACTGTCGGCCACTGAACCGCTGTACTCCTTGAGCTGCGGATCAGCCACCAGGGCATCGGCGGTCAGGTCCAGCAACCAGGAGGTGACCACACTGCCGCGTCGCCAGACTTCAGCGATTTCAGCCAGGTTGAGATCGAAGCGCTGCTCCACCGGCAAGGCATCGCTGCCCTTGCTCTTGAGGATGTCGAAGCCTTCGGCATACGCCTGCATCAAGCCGTACTCGATGCCGTTGTGAATCATCTTCACATAATGCCCTGCACCCGCCGGCCCGGCATGGATATAACCTTGTTCGGCACGCTCGGGCGCTCCCTGACGCCCTCGGGTACGCGGGATAACACCGACGCCGGGGGCGAGACTTGCGAACAAGGGGTCGAGACGATCGACCACGGCTTTTTCGCCGCCGATCATCATGCAGTAACCGCGCTCCAGGCCCCAGACGCCGCCGGAAGTGCCCACGTCGATATAGTGCAGCTGACGCTTGCCCAGATCGGCGGCGCGGCGCACATCATCTTTATAGAAGGTGTTGCCGCCGTCGATGATCACATCGTCAGCGTCGAGCAGGTCGGCCAGGTGTGCGATGGTCTGCTCGGTGGGCTCGCCGGCCGGCAACATCACCCAGACTGCCCGGGGCTTTTCCAGCTTGCCGACCAGCGCTCCTAGGTCATGGGCGCCTTGCGCGCCTTCAGCCACCAGGGTTTCCACGGCCTGGCGCTCACGGTCATGGACCACCGTACGGTGGCCGTCGCGCATTAAGCGCCTTGCGATATTGCCGCCCATGCGGCCCAGCCCGACGATTCCCAGTTGCATGTGCCGATGCTCCCCTTGAAATGAAAACTAAGCGTTCAAGCCTTCAAGGTTAGTCCAGCCTGCGCAGCCTTGGTTCATCGACGAACGGCAAGACAGCGAGAAACAAAAAAGTTCCCATGACAGAAAAAAGAATTCAGAATCCCCGCCCGATTGAGCAGCTACGCTTGTAACGACGACCAGCCCTTCACGAGGTGTGCAATGGCAACCCTTCTACCGAAAATGCCGCCCCAGACCCTCTACGTGACGGTTCACCGGGATGAACTGCGCCGCTTGCGCGAAGAACGCGACCAGCTCCAGCAGCAGGTGGCGAAGCTGAGCCTGCAATTGCAGCAAGCCCAGGCGGGTACTTCAGCTACTCCCGCTTGAGCCGGGATTCACCCTCTCACCCCCCGCGTCAGCAGCCCTGCTGACGCGCGATCTCCTCGACCTCATCGAACGGTGACTGCACCGTTATTGTGCAGCGCGCAACTAAAGTGACCGACGGGTCACACTTCTTTCGTATCTCTCCTACACTCAGTATTCGGCCACGAGATTGTCTGGAAAACACGACTAAAAAAAGTCGAACTTTCTGAAATCGCAGTAGGTCAGCAAGTAAGGAGGCCCACGCTTCTGGCTACCCAGGCGCGGCCTACTCACCCCAATCAGTTACCACGCCGTCGGTCGGAACGCCGATGTGCGTAGCGCTTGCGCGCAGGATTTCGGCGCATGGATTGCTATGCAGTTTCATCCACAGAGAGATGCCGTTAAGACACAAAACAAAATGGGTGGCCACACCCGCAACATAGGGACGGAGAGAAGTATGATCAGTGCCGCTGTCGAACCTCATGTAGAGCATTTCACCCCGGACAACCGTGTGCCGCTGGCCACGGACTTCAGTACGACAGCCAAGGCACCTGGTACCGATTCGCGGCACAATCCACACAAGCGCAGAGTCTTGTTCGTCACGTCGGAAATTGCTGACCTGGTCAAGACCGGCGGTCTGGGTGACGTTTCCGCCGCCCTGCCGCGGGCGATGCGGCATCTGCACGACGTACGCGTGTTGATTCCTGGTTACCCGCAAGTGCTGGAGAGCGAAAACCCCATTCACCTGGTCGGTGAACTGGGCGGCCATGCCGCCCTGCCGCCTTGCAAGATTGGGCGCATGGACCTGGCCGACGGCCTGGTCATTTATGTACTGATCTGCCCAGAACTGTACCAGCGCGAAGGCACGCCCTATGGCGCCAACAACGGCCGCGACTGGCCGGACAACCACATTCGTTTTGCCCGCCTGGGCCTGGCCGCCGCCGAGATCGCCGCGGGTGAAGGCATGGTTCACTGGAAACCTGACCTGGTCCATGCCCACGACTGGCCAGCAGGGTTGGCCCCTGCCTACATGCACTGGCGTGGCCTGAAAACGCCCACCTTGTTCACCATTCACAACCTGGCCTATCAGGGCGTCGTCAGTCGCGCCTGCTGCCCGGAGTTGGCCATTCCCGCGCATGCCCTGCAACAAGAAGGCATGGAGTTTTACGGCAAGCTGTCGTTCCTCAAAGCGGGCCTGGCCTATTCCAGTCATATCACCACGGTCAGCGCTACTTACGCCCGGGAAATCACCACACCGGCGTTTGGTTGCGGCCTGGATGGCTTTCTCGGCAGCAAAGCCCAACAAGGCTTGCTCAGCGGCATCCCCAACGGCATTGACGAAAGCTGGGACTCGGCCAGCGACCCGCACCTGGCCCACCCCTTCAGCCTCAATGACTGGGAAGGCAAAGCGGCCAATAGCCGCCAGGTCCGCGAACTGTTCCAACTTGAGCCCTCCAGCGGGCCATTGTTTGCCGTGGTTTCACGCCTGGTTTATCAGAAGGGCCTGGACCTGACTTTGGGCGTCGCCGACTACATCGTCAGCCAGGGCGGGCAGATCGCAATCATTGGCCGTGGTGAACCGGAAGAAGAGCACGCCATGCGTGAACTGGCGCTGCGCCACCCAGGGCAGGTCGGCGTACGCATCGGCTTCAATGAAACCGATGCCAGGCGCATGTTCGCCGGCAGCGATTTTTTGCTGATGCCTTCACGCTACGAGCCCTGCGGCCTGAGTCAGATGTATGCGCAGCGCTTCGGCTCGCTGCCGGTGGCGCGTAACACTGGCGGGCTGGCAGACACCATCGACAACGGCGTTACCGGGTTCCTGTTCGACGAGTCCAACGTCGACAGCTACCGCGAAGCCCTGAGCCGGGCGTTCTACGTCTATGGCAAAAAAAACCTGCTCAACGCCATGCGTTGCCTGGCCATGACCCAACCGTTCAACTGGTGCCAGGCAGTGGAACCTTATGCACGACTTTACGAGGAGCTGGTCGAGCGTTCCCAGGTAATGGCCCGCTGAGGTTGAGGTGTCAGGTATGCCCTTGAGGTCAGATCAACTCGCGACCCACGGGGCCGTGATGCTCGATAGCAACACCGTTCGCTTCGCGCTGTGGGCACCTGATGCCCACCGTGTCGAAGTGCTGTTTGAATCCGGGCAGCGCTTTGCATTGCCGCCGGATGGTGACGGCTGGTTCAGCGCCACGCTGGCCGCTGTCGCCGGCAGCCGATACCGCTACTGCATCGACGGCCACCTTGAGGTCGCCGACCCGGCCTCACGGTTTCAGCCCGAAGGTGTGCAGGGCCCCAGCCAGATCGTCGACCCTGCGGCATTTAACTGGGAGCACAGCCACTGGCAAGGCCGCCCGTGGCATGAAGCAGTCATCTACGAGTTGCACGTGGGCCTGATGGGGGGCTTTGCCCCGCTGATATCGCAGCTACCACGCCTGGCGGCACTGGGAGTGACGGCCATCGAGTTGATGCCCTTGGGGCAATGCCCCGGCGAACGCAACTGGGGCTACGACGGCGTCATGCCTTTTGCCCCACAGCACAGCTATGGCACACCGGAACAACTGCGCCAACTGATCGATCAGGCCCATGGCCATGGCCTGATGGTGCTGGTGGATGTGGTCTACAACCACTTCGGCCCGGACGGCAACTACCTGGGCCAGTATGCCAGCGGTTTTTTCCGCCAGCACCAGCCTACCCCCTGGGGTGCCGCCATCGACTTTCGCCGCCGCCAGGTGCGCGACTTCTTTATTGAAAATGCCCTGATGTGGCTACACGACTATCGTGTCGACGGCCTGCGCCTGGATGCCGTGCATGCCATCGATGATCCGGATTTCCTCACTGAACTCGGCCGGCGCGTGCGCCAGTCGGTCGCCCCGGGGCGTCAGGTGTGGCTGGTGCTGGAAAACGAGCACAACCAGGCCGACCTGCTGGCGGGTGAATTTGACGGGCAATGGAATGACGATGGCCACAACGCCCTGCATGTGCTGCTCACGGATGAAGAAGAAGGCTACTACGCCGACTTCCAGCCAAGGGCAATCGACAAACTGGCCCGTTGCCTGAGTCAGGGGTTTGTCTTCCAGGGCGAACCTGATCGGCACGGTCGCCTTCGGGGGACCCCCAGTGCGCACTTGCCGCCCAGCGCCTTCGTGCTGTTCCTGCAGAACCATGACCAGGTTGGCAACCGTGCCCTGGGCGAACGCCTTACCCAGCTGTGCCCACCGCTGGCGCTGCGGGCGGCCACCACACTGCTGCTGCTGTCGCCGATGATCCCGCTGCTGTTCATGGGCGAGGAATGGGGCAGCGAGCAGCCCTTTCTGTTTTTTACCGACCACCACGATGAACTGGCCGATGCCGTGCGTGAGGGTCGACGTGCCGAGTTTGCCGGATTCAAAGCCTTCGCCGACCCCGACCAAAGGGCCGCGATTCCTGACCCTAACGCGCTGGCCACCTACTGTGCTTCACGTCCACACGCCGCCGATGATCGACAGCAACACGGGCAGGCGTTCTACCGCCAGCTGTTGCAATTGCGCCACAAGCACATCAGCGCGCACCTGCCTGGTTGTCGCGCCCTGAGCGCCAGCACCCTGGCAGACAAGGCGCTGACGGCCCGCTGGCAACTGGGTGACGGGCGCGTACTGCGCATCGATGTGAACCTTGGTGCTACTGCCGTGCCGTGCACGCTCCCCCCGCCTTCGACGCAACTGTTCTGTAGCACAGACCAAACGCCAAGCGGCGATCAGTTGGCGCCTATGTGCACCGTGGTCAGCCTGCTACCCCCCTCCTACGCTGGAGCGTGCCCATGACTGATCCTCTGCTACAGCAACTTGCCGACCTGGCGGGCATCGCCGTGGACTGGACGGACGCCAACGGCCGGGCGCAACGCGTCAGTGAGGCGAACCTGCGCCGCGTATTGACCGCTCTTGGCCACCCGGCAAATGATGCCCAACAGGTTGCCGCCAGCCTGCAAGCACTGAAGACCGCCCATGACGCTCGGCACTTGCCGCCCCTGTTCACGGTCGATGAGCAGCAGGCGCTGGATCTGTCCGCCTACTTTCCCGCCGCGAGCCCCTGCCGGGTACAACACGAAGAGGGCCCCCTACAGCAGCTGCAACTGGACGCCGACGCTGCGCTCCCGGCCGGCTTGCCGATCGGCTACCACCAGGTGGCAATCGGCGACCAGCACTTTACCCTGGCCGTGGCCCCGACACGCTGCTTCAGCCTCAACGATGCCCTCGATACGCCAACGCCACGCTGCTGGGGAATCAGTGCCCAACTCTACAGCCTGCGTCGCAACGGTGATGGCGGCTTCGGCGATTGCCTGGCCCTGGAGCAACTGGCCCGCAGCGCCGCGGAGCGTGGCGCCGATGCCCTGGCCATCAGCCCGTTACACGCGATGTTCGCCAATGATCCCCAGCGCTACAGCCCGTACTCCCCGTCCAGCCGTTTATGGCTCAACAGCTTGTACGCAAGCCCTGGCCTGTTGCTCGGCGAGCGCGCGGTGCGCGTGGCGATCGAGACCTTGGGCCTGGAGGACAAACTCCAGCACCTCGAACAGCAGGCGCTAATCGATTGGCCCGAGGCAGGGGCCGCACGCTACCAATTGCTGCACGTGCTGTATGAAGACTTCGTCGACGGCGACCACCCTTTGCGGGCCGACTTCGACAGCTACTGCGCTCAGGCCGGCGACCCACTGGAGCAACACTGCCGCTTCGAAGCCTTGCTCGGCGAAGCGCAAGCGCGCGGCCTGGGCCAGGACTGGCGACAATGGCCTGACGCCTGGCACGACCCGCACAGCCCGCAGGTGGCCGCCTTTACCGCGCAACATCCACAGCAGGTCCAGTTTCATGCCTTCTGCCAATGGTTGATCGAGCGCAGCTTGCAGCGTGCTCAAGACGCCGCCCGCAGCAACGGCATGGCCATCGGCTTGATCGCTGACCTGGCCGTCGGCGCCGACGGTGCCGGCAGTCAGGCCTGGTGCCGTCAGGATGAATTGCTCTCGGACCTCAACGTCGGCGCGCCGCCCGACATCCTGAACCGTGCAGGACAGAACTGGGGCATCTGCGCCTTTTCTCCCGAAGGCCTGCGTCGCAACGGCTACCGCGCCTTCATCGAAATGCTGCGGGCCAATTTCGCCCATGCCGGAGGCTTGCGCATCGATCACGTCATGGGCCTGCAACGCCTGTGGCTGATTCCACTGGGCGCACACGCCAGTGACGGCGCGTACCTGAACTACCCGCTGGACGATTTGTTGCGCCTGCTGTGTCTGGAGTCGGTACGTCATCGCGCCATCGTCCTCGGCGAAGACCTGGGCACCGTGCCCGACGGCCTGCGGGAAACACTCGCTCACCGGGCCGTGCTGGGCATGCGTGTATTGCAGTTCGAACAGGATCCGCCCGGACATTTCAAACCCATCCTCGATTGGCCGGACAATGCCCTGGCCACCACCAGCACCCACGACCTACCGCCCTTGGCCGGGTGGTTGCAGCACCGTGATATCGACTGCCACCAGCGCCTCTCGCTGATCGATACGGACACCGAACGACACTGGCGCGACAGCCGCCAGCAGGAGCGTCAAGGCTTGCAGCACTGCCTTGAACACAACTACGGCATGCTGACCGACAGTGAACAGGTAATCGACGCCTGCGTCCGTTTCCTCGGGCATACCCGTGCGCCCTTGGTGCTGATACCCCTGGAAGACCTGTTGGGGATCGACGAACAGCCCAACCTGCCGGGCACCATAGACAGCCATCCCAACTGGCGCCGACGCTTCAGCCTGACCGCCACTGCACTGCTGGACGATGACGATGCGGCAAGGCGCCTTGAGCTGCTGGCACAAGCCCGCGAACAAGCCTGGGAGCGCGACCGATGAAGCCCTTGAACGCCACCTTGCGCTTGCAGTTTCATGCCGGTTTCACCCTGGACGATGCCCTGCCCCTGGTGCCCTACTTCGCCCGCCTGGGCATCAGCCACCTGTACGCCTCGCCACTGCTCAGTGCGCGCCCAGGTTCGGTGCATGGCTATGACGTCATCGACCCGTCGCAGATCAACCCGCACCTGGGCGGCGAAGCCGCACTGATCAGGCTGGTCGCAGCATTGCGCTTGCATGGCATGGGCCTGATCCTCGACATCGTCTCTAACCATATGGCCGTTGGCAGCGATAACCCCTGGTGGCAGGACCTGCTGACCTGGGGCCGACGTAGCCGTTATGCCAGCTTCTTCGATATCCAGTGGCACTCAACCGACCCCTTGCTGGAAGGCCAGTTGCTCCTGCCGTTTCTCGCCAGCGACTACGGGACGGTCCTGCAATCCGGGGACATGCCACTGTGCTTTCAGGCCCGCGATGGCAGCTTCTATGTTGCGCACCATGAACACCGTTTCCCCATCAGCCCGACGGACTACGGGCAGATTCTGTGCCTGTGTGAAGACACCGACGTTCAGGCCTTGGGCATGCGTTTCGCGGCCTTGCACAGCGCCAACCCGGCGGCGGACAAAGCGCGGCTTCTGCAGCAGGAACTGGTCGCACTGGCCCACCGCCTGCCCGTCGACGATTTGCTCCAGGCTTACGACGGGCGCAGCGCCGAAGGCTTCCGGCGCCTGCACAGCCTGCTCGAACGCCAGGCCTATCGCCTGGCCAGCTGGCGTACGGCGGCCGATGACATCAATTGGCGGCGTTTCTTCGACATCAACGAATTGGCGGGCCTACGTGTTGAGCGCAACGAAGTGTTCGAAGCCACCCACCAGAAGATCTTCGCGCTGATCCGTCATGGCTTGGTCGACGGCCTGCGCATCGACCATATTGATGGCCTGGCCGACCCGCGGGGCTACTGCCGGAAACTGCGTCGGCGCGTCGATGCCTTGTTGGCGGAGCGCCCGTTGAGTGCCGCACTGGAACACCTGCCGATCTACGTCGAGAAGATCCTCGCTGCCGACGAGCAGCTACATCGCGACTGGGGTGTGGATGGCACCACTGGCTATGAGTTCATGAACCAGGTCAGCCTGCTGCAACACGATCCGGCGGGCGAAGCGATACTGGCCGAGGCTTGGAGCAGCTTGAGCGAACGCCCGGCCTTTGCCGAAGAAGTACGCTTGGCCCGCCAGCAAGTGCTCAATGCCAGCCTGGCCGGTGATTTCGAATCGGTGGCCCACGCCCTGCTGCAAGTCGCCCGCGATGACTTGATGAGCCGCGACCTGACCCTCGGTGCCATTCGCCGGGCGTTGCAGGCACTGGTTGAACAGTATCCGGTGTATCGCACCTACCTCAATGCCGGTGGCCGACCTGAGCAAGATGAACCGTTCTTTCAACAGGCGTACAACGCTGCCCGGCAACGTCTGGGCGAAGGTGACTGGCCGGTGCTTGACTCGCTACAGCACTGGCTCGGCGGGCAACCCTGGCGCAGCCTGCCCCCTGGCCGCGCGCGCAAGCACCTGCGCCATGCCTGCATTCGCTTCCAGCAATTGACGGCGCCAACGGCCGCCAAGGCGGTTGAAGACACCGCCTTCTACCGCTCCGCCCTGCTGCTCTCACGCAATGACGTAGGTTTTGATGCTGAACGTTTCAGTGCACCGCTCGAGGCCTTCCACCAGGCATGCGAACAACGGCTGCAACAATTCCCGCGTAACCTGCTGTGCACCGCGACCCACGATCACAAACGTGGTGAAGACACGCGCGCACGCCTGGCGGTGTTGAGTGAACGCAGTCGCTGGTTCGTCAGCCGGGTCGAACACTGGCGTGAACTGGCCGCACCGCTGCGTACTGCACTGAGCGACGGCGTGGCGCCAGCACCGGGTGATGAATGGATGCTCTACCAAACCTTGTTGGGCAGTTGGCCACTGGCTCTTGAAGAGCATGATTGTGTGGCGATGCAGACCTACCTCGAACGCGTGCAGCAATGGCAGCGCAAGGCCCTGCGTGAAGCCAAACTGCACAGCAGCTGGAGCGCCACGAACGACGCCTATGAACAGGCATGCCAGGCCTTCATTCAAGGCCTGCTGCAAGACCCACAAAACCAGCAACTGCGCCATTCGCTGGCCCAGGCCGCGCAGTCCATTGCCTGTGCCGGCGCTCTGAACAGCCTGACCCAGTGCCTGCTGCGCATGACCGTGCCGGGCGTGCCCGACCTGTACCAGGGCAATGAGTTCTGGGACTTTAGCCTGGTCGACCCAGACAACCGCCGCGCCGTGGACTATGCCGCACGCCGCCACGGCCTGGACGACAGCACCAACACGGCGCAGCTGCTGCAGCAATGGCGCAACGGCAGGATCAAGCAAGCGCTGATTTGCCAGGTGCTGGAGCGTCGTCAAGCCTATCCCGAGCTGTTTAGCCAGGGCCGCTACCTGCCACTGCAAGTGCAAGGTAGGCACGCCGCTCAGGTGCTGGCCTTCGCCCGTGTTGCTGACAACGCGCGCGCGATTGTGGTTGTGCCGCGCCTGGCCTGTGGCTTGCTTGCTGATACTCCCATTCCGTTGATCCCGGCTCAGGCCTGGGACGACACCCGGCTGCAGTTGCCGTTTGCCCTGTCACCGGCCAATTGCTCGGGACTTTTTGCCAGCAGCGCAGTCACAGCCTCAAAGGAGCTGTTACTCAGCGCGGTACTCAAGGAGATCCCGGTCAACTTGTTGATTGATCATGCCTAAGCCCTAAGGAGCGTCGAGATGAGTGTCGAAGAAAAACGTATTCGCGAATTCGCCTACCAGATCTGGGAATCTGAGGGCAAACCCGAAGGCCAGGAAAGCCGGCATTGGGAAATGGCGCGCAAACTGGCCGAAGCCGAAGCCCTGGCGCCCAAAGCCGTTCCACGCAAGGCCAAGGCCAAGCCGGCAACGCCTGTGGAGATCGCTCCAAGCAAACCTGCTGCGGTGAAAAAGCCGAGAACGACAAAAAAACCACCGGTCACTTGAGTGACCACGTCACCGCTTACCCCTGTGGGAGCCGGCGTTGCCGGCGAGAGGCCGGTTCTGCCCTACGCAAACGGTAAACCCGTGCGGTGTCGGCTGCCGCCCAGCACCCACAGGGCAGACTATTCCTCACGTCGCCAAGGAGCCCCATGAGCAAGCCAAAAGCCGCCGCCCTCGTCGAACCCTCGCGTATCCGCGAAGGCCTGCCGTTTCCATTGGGGGCTACCTGGGACGGCCTGGGGGTCAACTTCGCCCTGTTCTCGGCCCACGCCACCAAGGTCGAACTGTGCCTGTTCGACGCCAGCGGCGAGGTGGAACTGGAACGCATCGAATTGCCCGAATACACCGACGAAATTTTTCACGGTTACCTCCCCGACGCTCATCCCGGACAAATCTACGGCTACCGCGTCCATGGCCCCTACGAGCCGCAACATGGCCACCGCTTCAACCCCCACAAACTGCTGATCGACCCTTACGCCAAGCAACTGGTGGGCAGCCTGAAATGGTCCGAAGCACTGTTTGGCTACACCATTGGCCACCCTGATGGCGACCTCAGCTTCGATGAGCGTGACAGCGCCCCCTACGTCCCCAAATGCAAGGTCATCGACCCGGCCTATACCTGGGGCCGCGACCAGCGCGTCGGCGTGCCTTGGGATCGCACCATCCTCTACGAAGCCCACGTGCGCGGCATCAGCATGTGCCACCCGGCAGTGCCCAAGGATAACCGCGGCACCTTCGCCGGCCTGATGTGTGACGAACTGCTTGGTCATATCAAACAGCTGGGGGTGTCGTCCATTGAGCTGCTGCCGATTCATGCCTTCGTCAACGACCAGCACCTGCTGCAAAAAGGTCTGAACAATTACTGGGGCTACAACAGCATTGCCTTTTTCGCGCCCCATCCACGCTATTTGGCCAACGGCAAAATCGCCGAATTCAAGGAGATGGTGGCGCACCTGCACGATGCCGGCCTGGAGGTGATCCTCGATGTAGTCTACAACCACACCGCCGAGGGCAACGAGTTGGGCCCTACCCTGTCCATGCGAGGCATCGACAATGCCTCCTACTACCGCTTGATGCCCGAGGACAAGCGCTTCTACATCAACGACTCCGGCACCGGCAACACCCTGGACCTGAGCCACCCGTGCGTGCTGCAACTGGTCACCGACTCACTGCGCTACTGGGCGGGCGAAATGCATGTGGACGGCTTTCGCTTTGACCTGGCGACCATCCTTGGCCGTTACCACGAAGGTTTCGACGAGCGCCACAGCTTCCTCGTGGCCTGCCGCCAGGACCCGTTGCTCAGCCAGGTCAAGTTGATTGCCGAGCCTTGGGATTGCGGCCCAGGCGGCTACCAGGTGGGTAACTTTGCCCCCGGTTGGGCCGAATGGAACGACCGTTTTCGCGACACTGTGCGCGCCTTCTGGAAAGGCGATGAAGGCCAGCTGGCCGACTTTGCCGCGCGCATGACCGCCTCAGGCGAACTGTTCAATCGCCGCGGCCGTCGACCCTACGCTTCGGTCAACTTCATCACCGCCCATGACGGCTTCACCCTACGTGACCTGGTCTCGTACAACGACAAGCACAACGAAGACAACGACGAAAACAACGAAGACGGCAGCAATAACAACCTGTCCTGGAACCATGGGGTCGAAGGCCCCACCGACGATGCCGAGATCAGCGCACTGCGCCTGCGCCAGATGCGCAACTTTTTCGCCACCCTGCTGCTGGCTCAGGGCACGCCGATGATCGTCGCCGGTGACGAATTCAGCCGCACCCAACATGGCAACAACAATGCCTATTGCCAAGACAGCGAGATTGGCTGGGTCAACTGGCAACTCGATGACGAAGGCGCCGCGCTGCTCAAGTTCGTCAAACGCTTGACCAAACTACGCCTGGCGTATCCGGTACTGCGCCGCTCGCGCTTTCTGGTCGGCGACTACAATGAGGCGATTGGGGTCAAGG